>Ga0306920_100010832_pt1 | contig 12260 bp, 12 predicted proteins | sample flu12Cox44000170_FD_204666 | JGI IMG/M metagenome (GOLD analysis project Ga0306920, IMG submission 204666) | Lab enrichment of tropical soil microbial communities from Luquillo Experimental Forest, Puerto Rico - flux4day.12C.oxic.44.000.170 (v2)... | ecosystem: Environmental > Terrestrial >...
CTTCACCATCACCATGTCGGCGCCCTCGGCGATGTCGAGTTCGACCTCGCGCAGCGCCTCGTCCGAATTGGCGCTGTCCATCTGGTAGGTGCGCTTGTCCCCGGTCAGCGTCTTGGCCGAGCCCACCGCATCGCGGAACGGGCCGTAGAAGGCGGAGGCATATTTCGCCGCATAGGACATGATTTGCACGTCGAGGAAGCCGGCAGCGTCCAGCCCTTCGCGGATCGCGCCGACCCGGCCATCCATCATGTCCGACGGCGCGATGATGTCGCAGCCGGCTTCCGCCTGCACCAGCGCCTGCCGCACCAGGACGGCCACCGTCGCGTCGTTGAGGATCTTGCCGTCCTCGATCAAGCCGTCATGGCCATGGCTTGTGAAGGGATCGAGCGCCACGTCGCAGAGCACGCCGAGCTCCGGAAATTCCTTTTTGATCGCGCGCACCGATTGGCACACGAGATTGTCGGGATTGACCGCCTCGGAGCCGTGCTCGTCGCGCAGGGTAGGGTCGGTATAGGGGAAGAGCGCGATGCAGGGGATGTTGAGCTTGACCGCCCGCTCGGCCTCGCGCACCGCCTGATCGACGCTAAGCCGGTCCACGCCCGGCATCGAGGCCACGGGCGTGCGCCTGTTGTGACCATCGGCCACGAACAGGGGCCAAATCAGGTCGTCGGTGGTCAGGACGCTCTCGCGCACCATCCGGCGTGCCCATTCCGCCTTGCGGTTGCGGCGGGGTCGCACGATCAGGTTGAGGCTTGGGGCGGAGAGGGCAATTTCGCGGCGCGGCGTATCGCGCATTTCGATCGGACGCCCGAATTTGATCGCCATTTGGTCTTCTCTCCCAACACTGCAGGCAGATTTTCATGATTTTTAGCACTTTAGGGGGCTTTCGTCACTGAGCCCGGGTTTCCCGCAACTCCAAATGATTTTCCCAAGTCTAATTGATTTTGTCGCTCCGAGCGGCCATGAGTGGCTCAAGCAGGTTGTCCCTTCAGCTTGGCATTTTCTGATGTCCGAAACCCCAACGCGCGACCCGTCGCAGGACCACGCCATGTCGGTGGCGGCAATCTGGTCGGAACGGATCGAATCCGAGGACAATTTGTGGACCCAGCGGCTGGTGCTGTTTCTGCGCATCATGGCCGTGATCTCCGTCGTCAAAGGTCTCTACCACTGGGCGCAGGTCACGGGCTTTATCGGCGGCGAGGAGGAGGCCTTCGAGAACCAGCCTTTGGCCTGGCAAACCGCGACCGTGTATTTCGCGGTCATCGAACTTGTCGCCGCGGTCGGGCTCTGGCTTGCGACGCCGTGGGGCGCGGTGGTGTGGCTGACCACTGTGGTATCGATGGCGGTCATCGAACTGATGTTTCCGGCGATCTACGGCGGCAGCCTGGTTGTGGTGACGTTCGAAGGCTTGATGCTGGCCGCCTACCTCATACTGGCGTGGATGGCGGCGCGCGAACGGCCGCCATAGAGCGCCCATTGTGAAGCGGCCCCGCGCAAATCCGCTTTCAGATTTGCGAGAGTTTCACGGTAACTTTTCGCTCACCTTCAGCGGCGGTCACACCTGTTACGCAGTCGTTTCGAATTTTAACGACGCTGTTTCCATTTGCGACAGCCCACCCAGACGAAGCGTGAACAGGCGATCCCGAGCGTCAATGAAAGGTTGCGACAAACCCTTGTCTTGCAGGCTTAATCGGCGATTCACTCTCTTAAATTCATGATCTCTTTATTCTCTTATTTAAGCTGATCTTCAAACGAGCCCCTTAAGTTGCAGCTATCAGGCGGGACAAAAGTTTCGTCGAATAAGTCGATAAAACGACAACAGGGGAAGTGTCATGATGAAAGCCGTTGCAACGGCGGTGGAAACCGCTGAGCGCGCTCCCGGCCAGGCATCCGTGCAGCCGCTCTATCTGGAAGCGTTGACGTTGGTCGAGCGGCTGCATCGCCGCCTGCTCGACGTCATCAAGGATGAGTTCGATCGCCGCGGCCGCTCGGATATCAATTCGGTGCAGGCGCTCTTGCTCTACAACATCGGCGACAAGGAATTGACCGCGGGCGAACTGCGCACGCGCGGCTATTACCTCGGCTCCAACGTCTCCTACAATCTGAAGAAGCTGGTCGAACTTGGCTTCCTCGACCATCAGCGTTCGCGCGTCGATCGCCGCTCGGTGCGCATTCGCCTGACGCCGACGGGCCAGGAGATCCGCCGCGTCGTGGACACCCTCTACCAGAAGCACGTCAAGACCGTGGAGCAGGTCGGCGGTATTTCGAACGAGGAGTTCGCGACGCTGAACAAGTCGTTGCATCGCCTCGAACGTTTCTGGACCGATCAGATTCTCTATCGGCTCTAAAATTATCTCGGCCAAGCCGGCCCGCAACAAGACCGGCGGCCAGCTACCAGGAATAACAAGCCTTCCAACGCATCGATCCGGCACTTTTCGGATCGGTGCGTTTTGTCTTTTCCAAAACGTTCCTCTTGCAAAGGCAAAAATGCGTTTTGCCGGATGGAACTTTTCATGCGCAAAAACGCTTGTCCGTCCGTGCTGGAGGATGATCATGCTGGTTGAGCGCGGATTGCGGGTGATGAACGTCGGGGCGGTGGGCGAAGCCTATGCCATTGCCGCGAATTACCTGTGTCGCTCGGGCGCCATCGCCGACGATTTTGTCACAAACGAACGGCTGCTCGCCATCATCGCCCAGATGTTCGAGCGGGGCGAATTCAACAAGATCAGGCTCGCCAACAAGGCGATCGCTCAGTTCGAAGCCGAAGAGCTGGTCTAACCCAAGAGGAAGATATGGAAGCCGCCATCGACCGCATCATGATGACTTACGATCTCCTGCTCAATCGCTCCGCCGCCGCCAGCGCCGAGGCACGCGCCAAGGTGACCGAGTACGTCACGAAGCTGTTCGAGGCCGGCGAGAAGGATCCGGATCGGCTCACGGTTTGCGGGCTCACCTACTTGCGCGAGCTCGACGGCTCGAACAATCCGGTCAAGGCCGGATATACCGGGCTTTAGCCTTCACCTTCGCCCGCAAGGCGGCGCGTGCATATCGCCGGCTGACGGTGGCACGAACATGTCCACCTCATCCGCTTTGGGCCGCAGACAGACATTTCATCACCCCTTGGCTGCATGTATGGTGCGTGCGCCACCCGCCTCGGATTTCCGGCTTCGAATGCCTCAATGCCGCGTTTTGCGAGAGGGCCACACTTTCCCACCATGCAGTTCAAGGGAAGAAACGATGACTAGAACTCTGACCATACTCGCTGCCTGCATCGGCCTTTTCGCCGGCCTTGCGCTGCCCGCGCAAGCAGCCGACGTGTCACTGGCGCGCCTCGACTGTGGCACGCCACAGGCACCGACCGCCGTCAATCAGCGCTTCTCGGACACCTGGGCCTATGGTGAGCTGAAGCTTCAGCTCGTCTACAGCTGCTATCTCGTCAAACATGGCGACGATTATCTGCTGTGGGATACGGGCCATGCGATGACGATGCCCAATGTCGCGCCCAAGGTCAGCGTGGTCGATCTCCTGGCAAAGATCGACGTCAAACCCGACCAGATCAAATATGTCGGCATCAGCCACTATCACGCCGACCACACCGGCCAGATTGCCTCCTTTCCGAAAGCAACCCTGCTGATCGGCACGCGGGAATGGGACGCGATTACGAACCCCAAGCCGGCCGAAGGCGTGAACTTCAAGCCGTTCGAAAGCTGGATCAAAGGCGACAGCAAGGTCGAGCCGCTGCCACTCGGCCCCGACAAGGACGTTTTCGGTGACGGGACGGTGATCGTGCTGCGCACGCCGGGGCACACTCCGGGCCATTCCAGCCTGCTGGTCAAGCTGTCGCAGATGGGTCCCGTCATTCTCAGTGGCGATGCCGTCCACTTTCGCGAGAATTACGATTCGGATGGTGTGCCAATATTCAACTACGATCGAGCCCAGACGATTGCCTCGATCCAGCGCATGAAGCAGATCGTATCGAACCTGAAGGCGACACTCGTTATCCAGCACGATGCGCGCGACATCTCCAAATTGCCGGAGTTTCCTGCGTTCGCGAAATAATGGCGGCGGCGCTTTTCGCTTAGGGACACGAGTTCGTCCATCATGCTGCCTTTTTCCAGATGCCTCTGATAAACCTCTGCGATCGAGAAGCTACCGGGAATCCTCCATGCTCATTCTGCATCATCTCAACGACTCCCGCTCGCAGCGGATTTTGTGGCTCCTGGAGGAGCTCGGGATTCCCTACCAAATGAAGCAATACCAGCGCGACGCGAAGACACGGCTGGCGCCGGTGGAATTGGCCGCGGTTCATCCGCTCGGCAAGTCGCCGGTCATCGTCGACGGCGACATCAGGATTGCCGAATCCGCGGCGATCGTCGATTACCTCATTCGAACCTACGGCAAGGGCGCCATGATGCCGGCCATGGGTACGGGCGAATACGAGGCCTACAATGAATGGCTGCACTATGCCGAGGGCTCGGCTATGCTGCCCTTGATGCTCAACCTCTATGTCTCGAGGCTGAAGGAGGCAGGTAAGCCCTTGCATCCGCGAATCGACAGCGAAATCGCCAACCATCTTGGCTACGCCGACACTGCGCTGAAGGGCAGGGAGTTTTTCGTCGGCAACGCGCTGACGGGAGCCGACATCCAGATGAGCTTCGTCGCGGAAATGGCCAAAATATTCGAGAAGCTCGCACCCTATCCGAACCTTGCGGCCTGGCTTGGGCGCATGCACGCCCGTCCGGCGTTCCGCCGGTCGGTCGAAAAAGGCGGCGCCTATCGCTTTGCGGGCTAGTGCGGCGAGTTTGAAGTTCCTGTCAAGGCCGCTGCAACCTCATTACAGGAACTTCAAATTCAAAAGCCGCACTAGAACTCTAAATTTGCTAAAGCTGCTTTGATTCCGAAGTTCGCATCAGAGGTGGCCGCGATAATTTGTGAAACTTCGGAATCGGAGCTCCAGCACCGCCTATTTGAAGTTCCCGCAGCACAAGCGGCGAATTCGATCCAGGAACTTCAAATAGAAAAGCGGCACTGGAATCAATATGTTTGCTAGTGCCCATGACTTTCCGAAGTTCGTGAAAGTGGGCGCCGCGATGTAACACGAACTTCGGAAAGTGGGCACTGGTCTGGCGCCGATGCGGAAGCAGGAAGACATGAGACGCTGGTCCCGACTGGGTTTACTGCCTCTGTTCGTCGTCGCCGCTTGCACGCAGTCGGCGATTTTCAACTCGGCCGGCAACAGCCCACCTGCGAATGCGCCTGCGAGCAGTGGTCCGGCCGCTGCCAAATCCTATGCGGCGTCTTCCGACAAATCGATTGGCAGTGCGTCGGCCGACCAGTGGCAACCGCCGCCCGATCCAGTGTTCGAGCTGCCCGGCACCGAACGAATTTCCCTCCTGCCGGGCAAGGTCGGCGAATGCGCCGACACCACCATCACCTCCATCACCGATCGATATGGCGCCGACTTGACGCCCGCCAATTCCAGGAAGGGAGCTGATAGCGGCACGATCATCAGGTTCAGCAACTCCGGCGTTCAGGTATCCCTTGTCAAGGAACGCGCGATCGCCCGCTCGCAGGTGTTCGACAAGGTCAACATGTGCCTGGTCGAGATCCCCAAGGATTGTCCAGCCGAAATCCGCGGGCGGGTCTACAAGACGACCAATCTGAGGACCGGCGAAAGCTGGTCTCTCGCCAACGACGTCAAGAGTTGCGGCACCTGAGCAAATCCTCGTCGCCCCCACGGAAGCGGGCCGATACACTGGGACCTCTCTTGTGGCGAGGTGCGCGACGGCTTTCTTAGCCATCGCATCCGGTGGTGGTTATGGGTTCCTGCTTTCGCAGGAACGACAGGGAGGGGAGTGCTTCAAAACGTCAAATTCACCAGCCGCCTCAACGCGATTTGGGTCGTCCAGTCCTGTTTGCAAAAATAATTTGCTTCGCGGACAGGTAGAAACAGCTTTATCGATTCGCCCTGTCCCGCGCTCTCGCAGGAGGGGCGCTTCGCGATCGTCACGAACGTTGGGCGCGGGATGCGGTGGACGCTTTCGGTGCAACTGACGAGGGCACAGGAAGCGTACGACGAAGCCACGTGGTTCTGACGTCTCGACGCTGACGTCAAATTGGCGACGATGCTTACGCAATCCGAGCCGATGACGGTGACAAAAAGCCCGATCGCCGGGGAGAGCGTGGAGTAAGCCGTAACACCATCGCGCGGGGAATGTCGGTTGCTGCGACGTTACCTGTGGTGAATTTGCTTGTGTGCTTTTTCATTTCGCACGCAAGGCCATGGGTGCGGGCCGCGCACCCGGCATTCCCTGCGCCCTCCGTTTCGGAGGGATTGACCAAACCCGCGCATTTGATGCCGCGGGAAGACGGAATCGTGTCTAGATGACAAGGCGCCATCTCCAACCTTGTACCTCGTCGTCCCCGCGGAAGCGGGACCCATACCGCGGAACACCTGCAATCGGCAGGATTTGCGACGTTCCACCCCGCCTTCGCGGGAACCGGCAGGAGGCCGGCCCCACCACATCTTGCATAAATATCCCGTACCCACCGCAAGCGCTTGGCCATTCCCGGGCAATGTGGTATGCCGCGAGCACCCTTTCGACCGCCAATTTTGACCGCCCGCCAGCCCGCTATCCGGTTGCGGCGGTGGAGATTTTTCGCCCATGAGCTCTTCCTCCATGTCCGCCAAGGCCGGCCCAAAGACGGCTTCCGCGCCCGACTCGTTCTTCACCGCCAGACTGGCCGAGGCCGATCCTGACATCGCCGCCGCCATCTCCGGCGAGCTCGGTCGTCAGCGTCACGAGATCGAGTTGATCGCCTCGGAAAACATCGTCAGCCGCGCGGTGCTGGAAGCGCAGGGTTCGGTGCTGACCAACAAATATGCCGAAGGCTATCCCGGCAATCGCTATTACGGCGGCTGCGAATGGGTCGATGTGGTGGAAAGCCTCGCAATCGAACGCGCCAAAAAACTGTTCGGCGCGAACTTCGCCAACGTGCAGGCGAATTCCGGCAGCCAGATGAACCAGGCCGTGTTCCTGGCGCTGCTGCAGCCCGGCGACACTTTCATGGGGCTCGATCTCGCCGCCGGCGGTCATCTCACCCACGGTTCGCCGGTCAACATGTCCGGCAAATGGTTCAAGGCCTCGCACTACACCGTGCGCCGCGAGGACCAGATCATCGACATGGACGCGGTTGCCAGACAAGCCGAACAGGTGCGGCCCAAGCTGATCATTGCCGGCGGATCGGCCTATTCCCGCCCATGGGACTTCAAGCGTTTTCGCGAGATTGCCGACAGCATCGGCGCCTGTCTGATGGTCGACATGGCGCATTTTGCGGGGCTCGTGGCCGGCGGCGTTCACGCTTCGCCGGTTCCGTATGCCCATGTCACCACGACCACCACGCACAAATCGCTGCGCGGCCCGCGCGGTGGCCTGATCCTGTGCAATGACGAGGCGCTGGCCAAGAAATTCAACTCGGCGATTTTCCCGGGCCTGCAAGGTGGACCGCTGATGCATGTGATCGCGGCCAAAGCGGTGGCGTTTGCCGAAGCGCTGCGGCCCGACTTCAAGGTCTATGCAAGGAACGTGGTCGAGAACGCCAAGGCACTCGCCGAAAGCCTGCGGGCCGAGGGCCTCGACATCGTTTCGGGCGGCACCGACAACCATCTGATGCTGGTCGATCTCAGGCCCAAGGGATTGAAGGGCAACGTCTCGGAAAAGGCGCTGGTGCGCGCCGCCATCACCTGCAACAAGAACGGCATCCCCTTCGATCCGGAAAAACCATTCGTTACGTCCGGCTTGCGCCTGGGGACCCCGGCGGCCACCACGCGCGGCTTCGGTGTCGCCGAATTCAAGCAGGTCGGCGGCATGATCGCGGAAGTGCTTAACGCGGTTGCCCAGTCCAGCGATGGCACGGCGCCCAAAGCGGAAGCCGCCATCAAGGAACGGGCGCGGGCGCTCACCGATCGTTTCCCGATCTACCAATAGGGGTTACTACCGAATGCGTTGCCCAAGCTGCAACAGTCTCGATACGCAGGTGAAAGACTCCCGGCCGACCGAGGATTCGGCCGTAATCAGGCGGCGGCGGGTATGCATCGCCTGCAATTTCCGCTTCACGACGTTCGAGCGGGTGCAGCTGCGCGAACTCACGGTCATCAAACGCAACGGTCGCAGAGTGCCTTTCGACCGCGATAAGCTGGTGCGCTCGCTGCAAATCTCTTTGCGCAAGCGGCCGGTCGATCCAGAGCGGGTCGAGAAGATGGTCTCGGCGATCGTGCGCGAACTCGAAAGCGGCGGCGAGGCGGAGATATCCTCGGAAGCGATCGGCGAGATCGTGATGGAGCACCTGCGTCAGGTCGACGACGTCGCCTATGTTCGTTTCGCTTCGGTCTACCGCAATTTCCGCGAAGCCAAGGATTTTGAAGCCGTGCTCGGCGAGCTCTCCGGCGACGAGGACGCGCGGATTACCTTGTTACGCAAATGATCTTCCGCATTTTGGAAGAGCAACTCGCACGGAAAACGATCGAATCGAAAGCAGCTGACCGGCGCTTCATGCAGCTTGCGCTGACGCTCGGCCGGCGCGGGCAGGGCCGCACCTGGCCAAATCCCGCCGTCGGTGCCGTGGTCGTCAATGACGGCATCATCGTCGGGCGGGGCTGGACGCAACCGGGCGGCCGTCCCCACGCAGAGCCTGTGGCGCTTGTGCAAGCCGGCGAGGCGGCGCGCGGCGCCACGCTCTACGTGACGCTGGAGCCCTGCCCGCATGTCGGGAAATCGCCACCTTGCACCGATGCCATCATCGCCGCTGGCATTACCCGCGTGGTGTCGGCGATCGAGGATCCCAATCCGCAAGTCGGGGGCCAAGGGCACGCAAAACTTCGCGCGGCCGGAATTGCGGTCGAAATCGGGCTCGAGGCCGAGGAAGCGGCGCGCGACCATGCCGGGCATTTCCGGCGTGTCAGCGACCACCGCCCGCATGTGATCCTCAAGCTTGCGGTTTCGCGCGACGACAAGATTGCCGGCGCGGGGCGCAAGCAAGTCTCGATTACTGGCGAGGCCGCAAAAGCACGCATGCACCTTTTACGCGCCGAGAGCGATGCGATCCTTGTCGGGATCGGAACCGTGCTCGCCGACGATCCGCTGTTGACCTGCCGCCTTCCCGGGATGGAGGCCCGCTCCCCGGTGCGGGTGGTGCTCGATTGCGCCCTGCGGATACAAGGCGATAGCCGGCTGGTTCGTTCGGCCCGCGCGACGCCCTTGTGGGTGATGACTTCAAACCTCGCCGAGGCGCCCGCCGCCGCGATCCTCGGCGCAGCAGGCGCCGAGGTGGTCCGCCTCGAAACCGCAGCCATGCCGCAACCCGGATTGGACCTGCTGGCGGTGTTGCGCGCGCTGGCCGAAAAGGGCATTACGCGGCTTCTGGTCGAAGGGGGCGCGCGTGTTGCCTCGTCCTTGGTCTCGGCGGGCCTGGTCGACGAGTTCTGGCTCCTGCGAGGCCCGGACGATATCGGCAGCGACGGTGTCGCGGCGCTGGAAGGCCAGTCGCTCGCTTCTCTCACGCAGTCGCCGGGCTTTCGCATTCGTGCCAGCGAGAGCCTGGGTAAGGATGTTCTCACCATTTACGAGCGGATTTAATGTTCACGGGGATCGTCACCGATATCGGCGAGGTCATAAGCCTGACGCCAACCGCGCAAGGCCAGTTGCACCGGCTTCGCATCGGCTGCCATTACGACCGCTCCAGCATCGCAGATGGCGCCTCGATCGCCTGCAACGGCGTCTGTCTGACCGTGGTCGCATCGGGCATCGAGGCCGGCAAGACCTGGTTCGACGTCGATGCCGCTGCCGAAACGTTGTCCATGACCACCGCAAGAGAATGGACAGTCGGCACCAAACTCAACCTCGAACGCGCCTTGAAAATCGGTGACGAACTCGGCGGTCACATCGTCGCGGGACACGCGGACGGGATCGCCACGATTCTTGTGCGCGATGATCTGCCCGACATGGCGCGATTCCAGTTGCGCACGACGCGCGAGCTCGCGCGCTTCATCGCGCCGAAGGGTTCGGTGACACTCGATGGCGTGTCGCTGACGGTGAATACGGTTGATGATGTCACCTTTTCGGTCCTGATCATCCCGCACACACTTGACGTAACGACGCTTGGCGGTTGGCTGAAGGACCGCGAAGTCAATATCGAGGTCGATCTGATGGCACGTTACGCCGCGCGTCTTGCGGAAATGAAATAGAAGCAGCCCCTGACCGAAACTCCCTTGGCTTTGGACGCTGCTACGCATAGAACCGGCACTAACCCTCAGGATGAGGGCACTGATCGAAATGGACGATAAATGGCAGAGGCGCGGCGCGCACAATCAAACGAGGGGATCGACATTTCCGGCGCGCGCGCGCTGATTGTCGAGGCGCGCTTCTATGACGACATTCAGGACGCGCTGCTCGAAGGCGCGGTTGCCGAACTGAAGGCGGCGGGCGTCACGCATGAGGTGATTACCGTGCCCGGCGCGCTGGAAATCCCGGCCGCGATCGCGATCGCGCTCGATGCGGGCGACAGCAAAGGCAAGCCGTTCGACCTGGTGGTCGCGCTCGGCTGTGTCATCAGGGGTGAAACCATCCATTTCGAAATCGTATCGATGGAATCTTCGCGCGGCCTGATGGATCTGGCGGTAGCAAGAAGGATTCCGCTCGGTAACGGCATCATCACCGTCAATACCGAAGCGCAGGCGTGGGCTCGCGCGCGCGCGAGCGAGCTCAACAAGGGCGGCGACGCCGCGCGCGCGGCGATCGCGATGTTGCGGATCAAACGCCGCATGATGCGGGCCTGATCATGGCCGAAGACCGGAAATCGGCGAGAAAGCCTCAAAAGGGTACCGAAAGGAAAGCCAACCGACGCGGTGCCGCGCGCCTTGCCGCCGTGCAGGCGCTCTACCAGATGGATATTGCGGGCGCGGGCATCAACGACATTTTCGCTGAGTTCGAAAGCCATTGGCTCGGCGGCGAGGTCGAAGGGGAGAAGTACCTTCCGGCGGAAGCCGCTTTCTTCCGCGATATCGTCTCGGGCGTGGTGCGCGATCAGGCAAAACTCGATCCCTTGATCGACGAGGCGCTGTCGCGAGGCTGGCCGCTGAAGCGGATCGATGCCATCCTGCGCGCCGTGTTGCGGGCTGGCGCCTACGAACTGGAACGTCGCATGGATGTACCGGGCCGCGTCGTGGTCTCCGAATATGTCGACGTGGCGCACGCCTTTGTTGAGGCCGAGGAAACCGGCATGGTGAATGCGGTGCTCGATCAGATCGCGCGACAGTTCCGCGCCGACGAGTTCGCACGGGCGGGCGGCTGATGATGACGGCCCCCGGTGCAGGTCCATCCGGTGAGGACGCGTTGATCGCGCGGTATTTCAGGCCACTGGCGACTGACCCCGGGGCACTCGGCCTTCTCGATGATGCGGCGATCCTCAAGCCGTCACGCGAAGACCTCTTGTTGAAGACGGATGCCATCGTCGAGGGCGTTCATTTTCTCCCCGATGATCCGCCGGACACCGTCGCGCGCAAGGCGCTGCGAAGGAATTTGTCCGACCTCGCCGCCAAGGGCGCGACGCCTGCGGGTTTTCTGTTGACGCTGGCATTGCGGACCGCAGACGAGGCCTGGCTCACTCCTTTCGCGCGCGCCCTCGGCGAGGACGCCAAACAATATGGCTGTCCGCTGTTTGGCGGCGAGACGGTTTCGACCCCGGGCCCGATCATGGTCTCGATTTCCGCGTTCGGGCGTGTGCCGCCCGGCAGGATGGTCCGTCGCAGTGGCGCCAGGCCCGGCGACCGCGTCGTGGTGACGGGGACCATCGGCGATGCCGCGCTTGGCCTCGACATCATCAGGGGCGGTGCGGCAGCACTGGTTCTGGCCGACGACGCCGGCGCCAGGGAAATGCTGATTGGGCGCTATCGGGTGCCGCAACCGCGCAATTCCCTGGCGAACGCGGTCCGCGATCATGCCAGCGCCGCGATGGACATTTCCGACGGCCTTGCCGGCGATCTCGCCAAGCTGTGTGCTGCATCCGGCGTTTCCGCCGCCATCGACATCGCAAGCATCCCCTTGTCGGCGCCTGCAGCTGCAGTAATCGCGCGCGGCGTCATCGGCATCGAGGCCTTGATCTCGGGCGGCGACGACTACGAGATTTTATGTGCTATACCCGAAAGCCGGTTCGATCCTTTCGCGGAAGCCGCCGGACTCGCCGGGGTAGCCTTGAGTTCGATC
>Ga0306920_100010833_pt1 | contig 12260 bp, 9 predicted proteins | sample flu12Cox44000170_FD_204666 | JGI IMG/M metagenome (GOLD analysis project Ga0306920, IMG submission 204666) | Lab enrichment of tropical soil microbial communities from Luquillo Experimental Forest, Puerto Rico - flux4day.12C.oxic.44.000.170 (v2)... | ecosystem: Environmental > Terrestrial >...
GTTCGGTGCCGAATGTGGGGGACGGTTATTTCTGGTGGACGCTCGACGTGCTCAAGTTCGATCCGTCCTTCTACGGCACGCTGCGCCAGGTGAGTGCGATTCTTGCAATTGTGGCCATGTGGGCGCTGAGCAAGGAGCTGACGGAATATTCTGCAACAAAAGTGCTGTTCTGGATCACGATCGCCGGCACCGCGCTGTCGCTCCCCAGTATCGGGCTATACTACGGGATATATCACTGGACCGAAGCGATGTTCGGCTTCGGCGCGCGAACGATCGCCCTGATCGACATGGCGGCCGCCTCACCGTTTGCCCAGCTCAGCATCATCCCGTTGCTGACACTGATCGCCTTCTACGCGCCGGCCGGCCAGCGCGCGACCTGGTTTGCCCTGATGGCGTCACTGATGAATCTCGCCCTGGCCGCGGGGCAGCTTGAGACAAAATATCTCAATCAGATATTTGTCATTGCGCGCGGCGAGTACGCGGCGCTCGGGCATCTGCTGATCGCGACGACAATCATTGGCTTCGTTGTGCCAATGGCAGCGATCCTGCTGTTCGGGCGCCGGGTCTAGCAGGCCCTCAGCGCGCCTGTGCTTGCGCTCCGCTCTCGTCCGCCGCCGCAACCGCCATTCCGGACATGGGTTCGACCCAGACCAGGTGATCCTCGATGCGCTTTACACCGGCCGTGTTCTCGGCCACCACACGGATCGCTTCGCGTTGTCGCTCATCGAGGACAACGCCCCACAGGTGCGCAGTTCCGTCGCGCACCACGATGTCCAACATGTTGACCGGGGCCCATGGCTGCTTCTGCAGCTCGGCGTAGATTTGCGCTCGAATTGACGCATCATCGGCGGCGGCGACTGGCTTCGCCTCGCCAACGACGCTCGCCAGCGCGCGCAGGAGGTTAGCGCGGGTCACGATCCCGACCAGCTTGCCGTCACGCACCACCGGCAGCCGCTTGATCTGGTAGCGCTCCATATGTTGGACGATGTCGTCGAGCGGCGTGTCTTCGGTTACGGTGTGGACGTCGTACGTCATCACATCGTGAACCTTGCGGCCACTGGCCTGCACGTATTCATTTGCAAGCCGGCCCGAGCCGATCAGAAACTCGATCCAACGCGGTCGCTTGCGCTGAGTTCCAGTCTCCGTGCGGCGCAACAGATCGCCCTCGGTGACGATCCCAACGAGTGATCCGCTGCTGTCAACGACGGGAAGCCCGCTGAACTTGCGCTGCAGCATCAGGCGGATTGCTTCAACAATCGAGTCGTCCGGCGAGATGGAAACCGGATCAACCGTCATCACATCAACGGCCCGCATGGCATCCTCCTACGGAAGTTGCGGGTATCTTAGCCGTTGAGGCGTGAAAGGACAGAGCGGTTACGCAACGCAATCACGCGCGAGGTCAACAACTCGATGGTTCGGCTGCTCTCCAACTGAGTAAAGGTCCGCGAAACCGTTTCGATCGTCAGGCCGAGGTAATCGGCTATGTCCTGGCGGCCCATCGGCAGCTTGACCGAGTCGCTGTGTGCCAGCCGCCGGGACATTTCCAACAGGAAGGCTGCGACGCGCTCCTGTGCGCTTTTGATGAGCAGCAATGCATGATTGCGCGCCTCATCGAGCTGCCCCGCGGTCACCGACCATAGCTGCCGCGCCACTTCACCGTCGCGCTTCGAAGCACTGAGAACAGCGCTGCGCTTGACCATCGCAATGGTCGACCCGACGATCGCTTCGGACGACCAGGTATGCTCGTCCCCAAGCTCGAGGCCGAAACAGTCGCCGGGCAGATAGAACGCGTTGATCTGGCGCCGGCCGTCATTGAGAACCTTGTAGGTGCGAACCGCACCGCTGATCACCTTGTAGACGTAGTCGGCCGCTTCGCCCTCACCGTAAATCTCGCCATTGCGGTCATAGGTCATCGTAATACCGGTCAGCTCGGGCGAGCCGAACAGCACGTGCGTCGCGGCCGGCGCAACCCGCCGATCGCTCGGCACGCTGATCGGCGCCAGCGCCTTCGCGGCGATGAATGCGGCGGCTCCGACTGGACGGTGTTCCTGAGCTGTGGTGACTGCGTGCATGGCCTGCTCCCGTGTGACGTCGTGCGAGAGCAGCCTACGGACGGCCATGGCGAAGAAAATTCAGATATCGTCCCTAAGGGATTCCCCGTAGGTGCCACCGCGAGCAGGCCAATGGATGACGATCGAGCCGACAGGACGGATCCAACCGGGCGATCCCCGACGAGGTCCAAACCGGAGTTCGTGTGGGGTGTCTCGACGGCGAGCTATCAGATCGAGGGGGCCGTCAACGAAGACGGACGCGGGCCCAGCATTTGGGACACGTTTTGCCGCCAAAAGGGCAGTATCGACAATGGCGACACCGGCGACATCACGTGCGACCACTACCACCGCTACGCTGAACACATCGCGCTCATGCGCGATCTGGGGATCGGTGCCTACCGATTTTCAATCGCCTGGCCGCGCGTCCTCCCGGCCGGCCGCGGCGTTGTTAACCAGCCTGGGCTCGCATTCTACGATCGCCTGATTGATGCGCTGTTGAATGCCGGCATCGAACCGTGGGTTTGTCTCTATCATTGGGACCTCCCGCAAGCGCTCGATGATCGCGGCGGATGGACCAATCGGGATTGTGCCGGCTGGTTTGCAGATTACGCGGCGCTGATTGCTCGCCACTACGGCGATCGGATCAAGCGCTTCGCGACCTTCAACGAGCCCACGGTCTTCACGCTGCTCGGCTACGGGTTCGGCTGGCATGCCCCAGGGCTCGCGGACCGATCGGCGCTCCTTCGCGTGATCCATCACGTCAATCTTGCTCATGGAGCAGGCGTCGCTGTGCTGCGCGCGCACGTGACGGGCGCATCAATCGGAGCGATCCACAATTATCAGCCCTGCTTTCCGGCTACTCCTGCCGATGCCGCCGCCCGAGAGCAGCTCGACGCCTTCTGGAACGGCGCAATGGCCGATCCGCAGCTGCGGGCACACTATCCGCCGGCGTTAGCGGCCGAGATCGACGCGTTGCAACAACCAGGCGACCTCGCGCGCATCTGCCGGCCGGTCGACTGGTTCGGCTTCAACCACTATTCCCCAATCTACGCGAAGGCCGATCCTGCTTCTCCGGTTGGGTTTCGCTGGGCCGATCCACCGCCCGACAAGAAGCGCACCGGCATGGGCTGGGCCATCGATCCGCAAGCCTTTGGCGACACGTTGCTGGCGCTGCACGCCCGCTATCGTCTGCCGATCTATGTGATGGAGAACGGCTTCGGCGCGCGCGGAGAATCGGATACGACCGGACGGATCGAGGATCAGAACCGCATTGATTATCTGCAATCGTATACAGGCGCGCTGCGTAGCGCGATCAAACAGGGCGCCGATGTGCGTGGCTATTTCGTTTGGTCATTGATGGATAATTTCGAGTGGAATTCGGGCTATGCGGCACGCTTCGGCCTGGTCTACGTGGACTACGCAACCTTACGACACACGCCAAAGGCTTCCTTCGCCTGGTACGCAAATCTGATCAAGAGCACGCGCGGCACCGGACGAGGATCAATAACGAACGCGGAGACACAATGACGGCCGATTTTCGTTCGCTCTACAGCCACGAGTTCATGCGCATAGGATCCTGCGTGCCGCGAACGCGTACCGCGGACGTCAAGGCCAACCTGTCCGAAACCATCCGGCTCGCCCAACAAGGTGACGCGGCGAAAGCTGCGCTCCTCGTCTTTCCTGAGCTTGGGCTCTCGGCCTACGCGATCGACGATCTCCTGTTCCAGGATGCACTGCTCGACGCCGTGGAGCGCGCTGTCGATCAACTCGTCGTCGCGTCGCGCGAGCTGTTTCCCGTGCTGATCGTCGGCGCTCCGCTGCGGCACGCGGGCGCCCTCTTCAACACGGCCGTCGTCATTCACCGCGGTACGATCCTTGGCGCCGTCCCCAAGACCTACTTGCCCAACTACCGCGAGTTCTATGAGAAGCGCCACTTCTCCTCCGGAGCCGGCGTGCGCGCCGAGCATATCCGCATCGCCGGCCGAGAGGCCCCGTTCGGGATCGATCTCCTGTTCCGGTCGAGCGGATCGGTTGAGTTCACGTTTCATGTGGAGATCTGTGAGGACTTTTGGGCGCCAGTGCCGCCATCAACCCTCGCGGCCCTCGCGGGCGCCGAAGTCCTGATCAATCTGTCGGCCAGCAACATCACCATCGGCAAAGCCGACACCCGCCGCCTGCTATGCGCCAGTCAATCCGCCCGTGCGATCGCCGCCTACGCCTATTCGGCCGCAGGCCCAGGTGAGTCCACGACCGATCTCGCCTGGGACGGCCACGCCGCAGTCTACGAGTTTGGCGATCAGTTGGCGGAAAGCGAACGCTTTGCGTCCAATTCGGTGCTGATCACCGCCGACGTCGACCTCGATCGTCTGCGCCAGGAGCGCATGCGGTTCAACACGTTTGCCGATTGTGCGCGCGAGCAGAAGAGCCAGATGACCGGGTTTCGCTTGGCTTCATTCCGGCTCGATCGACCGGACGGCCCGGTTGCGCTCGCGCGCGCCATCGAGCGTTTCCCATTCGTGCCGTCCAACCCCGAGAAGCTGCGCGAGCACGCCTACGAGGCCTACAACATCCAGGTTCAAGGGCTCGCGACCCGGCTCATGGCAACGGGTATCGAACGCGCTGTCATCGGCGTTTCCGGCGGACTTGATTCGACCCAAGCGGTCATCGTCGCGGCGCGCGCCATGGATCGCCTCGGACTGCCGCGCACGAATGTCCTCGCCTACACGCTGCCCGGCTTTGCGACCTCGGACGCGACCAAAGCCAACGCGTGGGCGCTGATCCGTGCGCTTGGCGTCACCGGTACCGAAATCGATATCCGGCCGGCCGCCCAGCAAATGCTCGCCGATCTCGGCCATCCCTTTGCACGCGGGGAACCGGCTTATGATGTCACGTTCGAGAACGTGCAGGCGGGGCTGCGCACCGATTATCTGTTCCGGCTCGCCAATCAGCATCGCGGCCTCGTTGTCGGCACCGGCGACCTCTCAGAGCTTGGGCTCGGCTGGTGCACCTACGGGGTCGGCGATCACATGTCGCATTACAACGTCAACGCGTCCGTCGCCAAGACGCTCATCCAGCATCTCATTCGTTTCGTCGCCGCCTCCGGCGAGGTCAGCGAGGAAACCGTGCGCGTACTGACGGCGATCCTGGATACAGAAATTTCCCCGGAGCTCGTGCCAGCGGACGCGGGCGGCGCCATTCAGTCAAGCGAACAAGTTGTTGGTCCCTACGCGCTGCAAGACTTCAACTTGTTCTACCTCACCCGTTACGGTTACCGGCCCTCGAAGATCGCATATCTCGCCCATCATGCCTGGGGCGATTCCGAGCGTGGTGCCTGGCCGGTGAACATCCCGCAATCGCGACACAGAGCCTATAGCCTTGCTGAAATCCGCGAATGGCTCGCGCTTTTCCTGCGGCGCTTCTTTGCCAACCAGTTCAAACGCTCGGCTGTTCCGAATGGACCGAAGATCTCCTCGGGAGGCTCGCTCTCGCCGCGCGGCGACTGGCGCGCCCCCTCGGATGCGAGTGCCGACGTCTGGCTTGCGGAGTTGCTCGAGAACGTCCCGGAGAAATGACTGCTTCAGGCCAATGCGACCGTGAGCGGATTGTAGGAGTAGAGCCAGGTATTGCGGTCCGCGCCCTCGTCGCGCTCGGCAAAAGCCGCTTTCATCTCGGCGACCGAGCGCAGGTGGAACAGCCGCCGGTTCTCGCTCGACTGCAGCACAATCTTCGCGGTTCGATCGACCCGGTTGCGTTGATAAAGCTGCAGCGCCTCGGAAATAGTCGGCATCATCGACAGCGCGCGCGCCAACACGGCACCGTCCTCAATCGCCATCGCGGCGCCTTGCGCCAAGTACGGCAGCGTCGGATGCGCTGCATCCCCCAACAGCGTGACCCGCTTGGTGCTCCAGTTGCGGATCGGCGGACGATTGTGCAGCGACCAGCGATAGCACTGATCATGATCAGCCGCGTCGATGATGGTCTGGATCGCCGGGTGCCAGCCGACATAATCGGCTTTGAGGTCCTCCCAGGGAAATTTCAGGGTCCAGGATTCCTCGGAGATGTCGTCTGTTTCGACGATACCGACAAAATTGAGCAGCGCTCCGGCGCGCAGATAGTAACAAACCGCATGTCCGCCTGGTCCCATGAACACCGACATGACCTGCGGAAGGAAATCGCGCGGCAGTCGCTCGACCGGCACGGTGACGCGCCAGGCGGCGTCTCCTGTGTAGGTGGCCGGCACCTGGCCGACGATTTGCGCACGGATGACCGACTTGACGCCATCCCCACCGATCAACAAGTCGCCGCGCGCCGTTGAGCCATCGTCGAAGCGCAGCTCGACGCCGCTCTCGTTTTCCGAGAAGCCGGTGACGCGCCGGTTGAGATTGACTACGTCGGGCTTGAGCTCGCGTGCCTTGGCGGCGAGGATGTCATGGAAATCGGCGCGATGCAGTTGCGTATAGGGCGCGCCGTGTAAGCGCTCGTGGTCATCCGAGAGTGAGAACTGCTGAATGACCTCCCCCGTATCGTGCAGCCGGAACACGTAGGCGCCCGGCGTTACGCCCGCCTTGGTGACGGTCTCACCCACGCCTAGATGCCGCAGGACATGCATCGCATTGGCGCTGACCTGAATACCGGCGCCAATCTCGCCGAGTTGCGGCGCCTGCTCATAGATCTCCACATCGTGGCCCGCTTTGAGCAGGCATGATGCGGCGGCAAGCCCGCCCAGGCCGGCACCGGCGATAAGAATTTTGTACTGACTCATGATGGATCGGTTCTCGGGGAAAGTTCATACAGGTCGGAAGCGGCGCGTCGCCTAGCACGCTTCCCGTTGGCCGGAAAGTGCGGTTTAAGAGCGCCTTTACTGCCCGATCACCCCATATGCTGGTATGTCCCGCGCGAGGCCACTGATGAGAACCGCGAAGCTATTTTGGACCGGACGCCAGCAGGCCGTGCGACTGCCGAAGGCATTTCGGTTTTCGGGCACGCAGGTGCGCATTCGGCGCCATGGCAGTGCGGTTATCCTGGAGCCTATGGCTGAGGATTGGCGCTGGCTTGACTCTCTTGCGGGCCGCCTCGATGAAGACTTCGTTCAGGGCGCGAACGAACAGCCGGATATGCCAGTCTGATCCCGCGGTCTTCTGATCTATGTCATAAGCCGGAGTCGGCGATCAGGTATCGATAGCAGGTGCAACGACCCGACGGTTTGGCGACTTGTAAGTCGGGAAGCCGGAAGCAAGTTAGCAATCCTTATTCGAATTCGTGATCAGTCGTGCCATGTCCACCTATCGTCTCGATCGCGTATTTTCACCCCGCTCAGTTGCGCTGGTCGGTGCCAGTCCGCGCGAAAAGTCGGTCGGGCGCGCCGTTCTGAAAAATGTTCGCCAGGGGGGCTGGTCGGGCCCGTTGCATCTGATCAATCCAAAGCATCGAGACATTGACGGTGTCGCAACCCTACGAGACCTATCCGAGCTTTCAGCACCCCCCGATCTGGTGATCATCTCCTCTCCGCCTCAAACCGTGCCGGATGTGGTCGCCCAGTCCGCCCAGATGGGCGTGGGCGCTGCGATCATCATCACGGCCGGCCTCGGCCATGGGCCGGGTTCGCTCAGCGAGGCTTGCGAACAGGCGGCGCGCCGCAAGGGACTGCGGCTCGTCGGACCAAATTGCATCGGGGTGCTCGCTCCCCACGCCCACCTCAATGCGAGCTTTGCGGCGCGCATGCCGGCCGCCGGTGAGTTGGCGTTGATCTCGCAATCCGGTGCGATCGCCGCCGGATTGGTTGATTGGGCCGCCCAGCGCCACGTCGGCTTCTCGGCCATTGCCTCGATCGGCGACCAGCTCGACGTCGATTTCGGCGACCTGCTCGATTACTTCGCGCTCGATCGCGCAACGCGCGCCATCCTGCTCTACATCGAGTCGATCAAGAACGCGCGCAAGTTCATGTCGGCGGCACGCGCGGCCGCCCGGGTGAAGCCCGTGGTCGTGGTCAAGGCTGGCCGCCAAGCGGCCGGCGCGAAAGCAGCCGCGACGCACACCGGCGCACTCGCCGGCGCTGACGCGGTCTATGCAGCGGCGTTCCATCGCGCCGGCCTGTTGCGGGTGCTCGATCTCGGCGCATTGTTTGATGCGGCGGAAACGCTGGGGCGGGTGCGGCACCTCAAGGGAAACCGGCTTGCGATTCTCACCAATGGAGGCGGCCTTGGGGTGCTCGCGGCCGATCGCCTCGCTGATCTCGACGGCACGCTTGCGGAGCTCTCGCCGGCGACATGCGGCGCACTCGATCGCGTGCTGCCCCCCGCGTGGTCCAAATCGAACCCGGTGGACATCATCGGCGATGCCGACGAGGCGCGTTATACGGCGGCGCTTGAAACCTTGTTAGCCGCACCTGAGGTTGATGCGGTGCTGGTGGCCAACGTTCAGACCGCCATAGCCCCGGCGGCAGCGATCGCGACCGGCGTCGCCAACCTGATGCGGCGGGAACATGCCCATAAGCCGCAGCCGAAACCGATCTTTGCGCTGTGGGTCGGCGCTGACCCGGAGATCGCCGCAACCTTCAACGCGGCCAACATCCCCCGCTTCGGGACCGAAACCGATGCTGTGCGCGGTTTCATGCAGATCGTGCAACACCGCGCTGCAATCGATGCCTTGATGCAGACGCCACCGAGCCTGCCGAGCGGAATCAAACCCGACAAAGCGGCCGCGCGCGAGGTCGTGGCAAAGGCCTGCGCCGACGGCCGTAAGTGGCTCGATCCATTGGAAGCCGCGGCGCTGTTGCGCGCCTACGGGATCGCGACGGTTGAAACGATCCTCGCGAGCTCTCCCGAGGAAGCCGCGGCCGCCGCGGCCCCGTTTCTCAACGCCGGGCACTCGCTGGTCGCCAAGATCATGTCGCGCGAGATCGTGCACAAGTCCGATGTCGGTGGCGTGCGCCTGAATCTGACGAGCGCGCAGGCCGTGCACACGGCCGTCGCCGAAATCATTGCTAGCGCGATGCGCGCACGGCCAGACGCGAACGTTTTGGGGGTCACGTTGCAGCCGATGATCGTGCGACCAAAAGCGCACGAGCTGATCGTTGGTATTGCCGACGACCCGACCTTCGGTCCAATCATCTGCTTCGGGACTGGCGGGACCGGGGTCGAGGTCATCAACGACAAGGCGCTCGCGCTGCCGCCGCTCGACCTCAAACTGGCGAAGGATCTCATCGGCCGCACGCGCATTGCGCGCTTGCTGCGCGGCTACCGCGATGTCGCCCCCGTCAACGAGGATGCGCTTTCCCTCGTACTGGTGAAGATCGCCCAGCTCGCCGCCGATCTGCCGGAGGTGCGCGAGCTCGATATCAACCCGTTGCTTGCGGACGCGAGCGGGCTGCTCGCGCTCGACGCGCGGGTCGCGGTCGCGCCCCTCGAGGCGAAGGCCAGGGGGCCCGGCCACCCGCGATTTGCGGTTCGTCCCTACCCGAGCGAGTGGGAGCGTGAGATCACGCTTACGGACGGGCGCCGCATTCTGGCGCGACCCATAAGGCCTGAAGACGAGGCCCTCTATCCCGAATTCCTGGAGCAGGTGTCACGGGAGGATTTGCGCTTGCGATTTTTCGCGCCGATGCGGGAATTCAGCCACGCCTTCATCGCCCGCCTGACGCAAATCGACTACGCGCGCGCCATGGCCTTCGTGGCGATTGATCAAGCTCGCAATGGTCTTCTCGGCGTGGTCCGCCTGCATTCCGATGCCAACTACGAAGCGGGCGAGTATGCGATCCTCCTGCGCTCGGACATGAAGGGCCAGGGTCTCGGCTGGCAACTCATGCAGCTGATCATTGCGTACGCCAAGAGCGAGGGGCTCAAGCGGATCGAAGGCCAGGTGCTGACCGAGAACGCGGCCATGCTGCAGATGTGCGAGGAGCTTGGCTTTCGGGTGGTGCACGATCGGGAGGACCCGACCGTCATGTCGGCGACCTTGGCGCTGGCGGCATGAAAACAGCCGAAATGCATGAAGTGGGTGAAATGGTATATGATGCCCGCTTAGCGCCAGGATCCATCCTGAGGCGCACCTGGGAGGACGTCCATGAGGTTTAAGGCGCCAGCGCTCTCAGCGCTTGTAATGCTTGTGTTCTGCGTCCCGGCCATTGCCCAGAAGCATTACGATCCCGGCGCCACCGATACGGAAATCAAAATAGGCAATATCAACCCGTATAGCGGGCCGGCATCAGCCTACGGAATGATTGGCCGGACGATTGCGGCCTATTTTACCAAGGTGAATGCCGAAGGCGGGATCAACGGCCGCAAGATCAACTTCATCTCTTATGACGACGGCTACAGCCCGCCCAAGACCGTCGAACAGGCCCGCAAACTGGTCGAGAGTGACGAGGTTTTGCTGATCTTCCAGAGCCTGGGAACGGCGCACAATTCGGCGATCGAGCGCTACATGAACAGCAAGGGTGTCCCACAGCTGTTCGTCGCGACCGGAGCGACCAAGTTCGGCGATCCGAAGAACTTTCCGTGGACGATGGGCTGGCAGCCGAACTACCAGAGCGAAGGCCGGATCTATGCCAAATATGTGCTGGAGCATCAACCCAACGGCAAAATCGGCGTCCTCTATCAGAACGACGACTACGGCAAGGATCTTCTGAAGGGCATCAAGGACGGGCTGCAAGGCAAGATCGCCATCGTGTCCGAGCAGCCTTACGAGACGACGGACCCGACTATCAACTCACAGATGATCAGTCTTAAGACCAGCGGCGCCGACATCTTCTTCAACGTCGCAACACCGAAATTCGCCGCGCAAGCGATCCGCAAGGTCGCGGAGCTCGACTGGCATCCGCTGAACATCGTCAACAACGTCGCGAACTCGGTGGGATCCGTCCTCCAACCGGCCGGGCTCGAAAATGCCAAGGACCTGTTGTCGACCCATTACATCAAGGACCCGACCGATCCGACCTGGAAGGATGATCAGAACTTCAAGGATTGGCAGGCCTTCATGGAGAAATATTTTCCGGACGGCGATCGGACATCGAGCTTCACGGTCTATGGCTACGCGGTCGCCCATACGATGGTGCACGTGCTCAAACAGAGTGGGGATGATTTGACGCGCGCGAACATCATGAAGCAAGCGGCGTCGCTCAAAGACCTCAGCAACCCCATGCTGCTTCCGGGAATCACCATCAACACCAGCGCAACCGACTTCTTTCCGATCGAGCAAATGCGCATGATGCGCTTCAACGGCGAGCGCTGGGAGCTGTTCGGCCCGGTCTTGAGCGGCGAAGTCGGCAGCTGATGTGGGGCAGCCTCTAATCGTAACGTTCGCGTGAGCGGCTTTTCGCCCGCTCAGCGGATGTCCTATCTCTTCAGGAGCAGTTCGAAACGGAGATGCATGTCATGGCCGATGATCATCCGATCACCATCAGCCCCAGCCCGAACCGAGTGCGCGTGAATTTCGCAGGACGCACGGTGGCCAATACGACCCACGCGCTAAGCCTTAAGGAGGCGACCTATCCGGCCGTGCTGTATATCCCGCGCGCCGATGTCGATATGAGCCTGCTCACCCGCACCCAGCACACGAGTCATTGCCCGTACAAAGGCGACGCGTCCTATTATTCGATCAGTGTCGATGGCCGGGTCGCCGAGAACGCGATCTGGACCTATGAGCAACCGTTTCCGGGCGTGACGCAGATCGCCGGCTACATGGCGTTCTATCCCAACCGCGTCGATGCCATCGACCAGAGCCCCGCTTAACGATCAACCCCTTGTATTTCGCGGAGGCGGAGGGGTTGGCGGAGGTGGTGGGGGCGGCGGCGGAGGCGGAGGCGGAGGCGTCACGACGATCCGCGGCGGCGTGGGCTCGGAGAGCGCCTTGAGCTGATCCGTCATGTCAAGGCGGCTGTCGGGAACGTCGAACGTGCGCGTTGTTGTTGGGATCGTAGGCCCGAACATCGGAACAGTGCCGGCGGTGTTGATCCCCGAGAGGTCGGCCTTGTAGGGGCCCTCGACCGCGCCGGCGCTCGAGACCAGGACCGACATTCCCGGCGTCAACCGGACCACTGGCCCAGACCGCGCGGTCACGATGACCACACCCTCGACGCAGGTGATGCGTGAAAAGATCAGCCCGGACGCTGCGTAGGTAAAGATCTCCGCGATCGTGCCGCGCACGCCGATGCTCGCGACCGGCGTGTTGATCGTATAGTTGGTCGGGTTTTGCGATCCCGTGACGAAACGA
>Ga0306920_100010834_pt1 | contig 12259 bp, 13 predicted proteins | sample flu12Cox44000170_FD_204666 | JGI IMG/M metagenome (GOLD analysis project Ga0306920, IMG submission 204666) | Lab enrichment of tropical soil microbial communities from Luquillo Experimental Forest, Puerto Rico - flux4day.12C.oxic.44.000.170 (v2)... | ecosystem: Environmental > Terrestrial >...
AAGCCCGTGGCTGCGTTCCAAAAAAGGCTGGAGGAGGCCAATGGCGCATCCGACCTGCCGGCACCCGCGCAAACCAGCAACATCAAGGGGTAACCGGCATGCCTACCTTCGTCGATATGATGCGATGTGACGGCTGCGGAGAGTGCGTCGATATCTGTCCTTCCGATATCATGCACATCGACCCGATCTACCGCAGATCCTACAACATCGAGCCGAATTTCTGCTGGGAGTGCTACTCGTGTGTGAAGGCCTGCCCGCAGCATGCGATCGACGTGCGCGGCTATGCGGACTTTGCGCCGCTGGGTCACAAGGTGCGGGTTCTCAGAGAGAAGGAGAAGGGCTCCGTCTCGTGGAAGATCAAATATCGCGATGGCCGGGTGAAGGAGTTTACATTCCCGATCAGGACCACGCCCTGGGGGTCGATCAAGGGGCCGTCCGATTATGAGAGACCGGATGCAGCCGGGCTGAGCTCGCCTCTCCTCTCGCACGAGCCTGCGGCACTCAAGGTTGCGGCGCTTCCCGGGCTGCCCCGCCAGGGAAGCTAATAAGCAACAGGTGCGGTGTCATGGCGTTCTTTTCCAGCCGAAAAACGATTTCTGTCGATTGTGACATTCTCATCATAGGCGGCGGTTTTGGCGGGTGCGGCGCCGCCTACGAATCCAGATACTGGGGACGCGACCTGAAGATCGTCGTCGCCGAAAAAGCGAACATCGAAAGAAGCGGAGCGGTTGCGCACGGGCTTTCGGCGATCAATTGCTACATGGGCATGCAATGGGGTGAAAACCAGCCCGAGGATCACGTGCGCTACGCGCGCGGCGATCTGATGGGATTGGTGAGGGAGGATCTGGTCTACGACATCGCCCGGCATGTGGACTCGACCGTGCACAAGTTCGAGGAGTGGGGCCTGCCGATCATGCGCAACCCGCAGACCGGCCGCTATCTGCGGGAAGGCAAATGGCAGATCATGATTCACGGCGAGAGCTACAAGCCGATCGTAGCGGAAGCCGCCACCAAGGCTGCCACGCAGGTCTACAACCGGATCATGGTGACGCATCTGCTGATGGACAGGCGACATCGCAACCGAGTCGCCGGCGCGGTCGGCTTCAGCGTGCGCACCGGCCACTTCTATGTCTTCAGGGCGAAGGCAGTCATCGTCGGCGCCGGCGGCGCCTCGCACATCTACCGGCCGCGGGCGGTCGGGGAGGGCATGGGGAGGACCTGGTATGCGCCTTGGAGCAGCGCATCGGCCTATGGTCTTCTGATCGAGGTGGGCGCCAAGATGATTCAGATGGAGAACAAGATCGTTCTCTGCCGTTTCAAGGATGGCTACGGCCCGGTCGGCGCTTGGTTCCTGCTCTTGAAATCCCATGCCACCAACGCCTACGGCGAGAATTACGAGATTACCCGGTTCGACGAGATAAAGGGTCTCGTCGGCAAGTACGCCGAGATCAAGCCTATGCCGACCTGCCTGCGCAATCACGCCATGCTCGAAGAGATGAAGGCGGGCAGGGGCCCCATCTACATGCACACGCAACAGGTCCTCGATACCGCCGAGAAGGAGGAGATCGGCTGGGAGGATTTTCTTGACATGACGATCGGTCAGGCAGTCGTCTGGGCGTCACAGAACATAGACCCGAAGGAAAGGGCATCCGAGCTCACCACTTCCGAGCCGTATGTCATGGGCTCGCACGCCACGTGCTCCGGCGCATGGGCGAGCGGCCCGGAGGACTGCGCCCCGGGCGACTATGTATGGGGCTACAATCGGATGACCACCGTCGAAGGACTGTTCGGGGCGGGTGACACGATTGGCGGCTCCGCGCACAAGTTCTCGTCCGGCTCCTTCACGGAAGGCAGGCTCGCCGGAAAAGCGGCCGTGAAATATATCATGGATCAGAAAGGAGCCGCCCCGGAAATAGACGATCAACGCATCGATGAGCTTGCAAGAAAGATCTTCCAGCCGCTGGAGACCTACAAGATCGGCAGGAACGAGATCGTTGCCGGCACCGTCTCGCCAAGCTACCTGCTGCCGCTGCAGGGCCTGCAGAGGCTGGAGAAGATTATGGACGAATACGTCGGCGGTTACTCCTGCTACTACATAACCAACGAGCACCTGCTCAACCGCGGGATTGAGCTTCTGGGGATGCTTAAGGAGGATCTCGAATATCTCGGGGCCGAGAACCTTCACCAGCTACAAAGGGCCTGGGAGCTCCATCATCGGGTTCTGACCTCGGAATCGGTGGCGCAACACACGCTGTTCCGAACAGAGACAAGGTGGCCGGGCTACTATTATCGCGCGGATCATCCGAAGCTGGACGATGCCGAGTGGCATGTTTTCACCGGCTCTGAATACGATGCGAGCACCGGCAAATGGAGCATGAGCAAGCTTCCGGTGCATCACATCCTGCAGTGGGCGATGTGATACGGTGTTAACCGGAGTCTTTGGCTAACGCTGCGTAGAGGAGGATAACGCTCGAATATTTCTGCGCCATCAAGAGGACGACGTGAATTGCCTGGCAATCAACGAACGTCCCAAATGACAAAACGGGGAGGAGCATGACAGCCAAAGCGGTTGGGATCAGCGAGGATCTGCTCTCGCTCATCATCGGTCTTGCAATTTTCGTCCTCGCCCTCGGCTTGCTCGGGGGTGCGGACATTCTCGGCTGGGTGGTGACGACCGGAGTTTGGACCGACCTGAGCAAGGCGCTGGCGCCGATGTCTAAGACCTATGCCGCCCTCGGCGGCGTCGGCGCGCTTGTTGCCACCTATGTCGCACTGCTGGTGGTGATGACGGCGGGCGCCGCGGCGCTGCGGGCCGATGTGGGCCGCTTCGCGCTTGCCTTCACCGCTGTGTTCTGGATCAGCTATATCTGCTGGATCGCCGGCAGCTACGCCAACATGGCGGTGAACACGCCGGCCGACATGCAGAAGTTCGGCATCAGCTGGTCGCTGCGGCTCACGGCCGAGGGCGGCTTTGTCGTCGCTCTCATCGTGGGGCTTATCATCGGCAATTTTTTTCCGGCGCTTGCTGACTGGATGAAAGAGGCGGTCCGGCCGGAATTGTACATCAAGATCGCCATCGTGCTCCTTGGCGGCTTCCTCGGCATTGTCTCGGCAGAAAAACTGACCCTGGCAACCCGGCTCATGTTTCTCGGGCTCGCCTCGATCATCGTCGCCTATCTGATCTTCTGGTCGGTGGTCTATTACGTCGCGCGCGTCTGGTTCAAGTTCAGCCGCGAATGGGCGGCGCCATTGGCATCCGGCATTGCCGTGTGCGGCGTCTCGGCGGCAATCGCCACCGGCGGTGCTATCCGCGCGCGCCCGGTGGTGCCGATCATGGTCTCCTCGCTGGTGGTGATATTCGCGGTGGTGGAGCTGCTCATTCTGCCGTTCGTCGCCGGCTATTTTCTCGCGGGGCAGCCGATGGCAGCGGGCGCGTGGATGGCGCTGTCGGTCAAGACCGACGGCGCGGCCGTCGCGAGTGGCAGCATTACGGAGGCGCTCATCCTCGCCCAGGCCGCCGCGCAGGGGATCAAGTATCAGCCGGGCTGGATTCTGGGCGCGGCCGCGACGCTCAAGGTGTTCATCGACATTTTTATCGGTGTTTGGGCGTTCCTGCTTGCCTGGATCTGGACCAAGCACATCGACGTGCGCAAGGGAGAGACGGTAAGGGTGCGGGAAATCTGGGACCGTTTCCCCAAGTTCATCATCGGCTATGTCGTAACCTTTCTCATCGTTCTCATCGTGGCGCTCGCGGCCGCCCCGGCGGTTGCGGCGCAGGTGAAGACATCGATGCTCGAGGCGAATGCGTTGCGCGGCATTTTCTTCGTGCTGACCTTCTTCACCATCGGCGTCATGAGCAATTTCCGCAGGCTTTGGGAGGAGGGCATCGGACGCCTGGCGGCAGTCTATCTGCTCACTCTGTTCGGATTTGTGATCTGGGTCGCATTGGCGATCTCGCTGGTCTTTTTCGCCGGCTTCAAGCCGCCACTTATCACAGGCTGAGAGGGCTGACCATGTCGCAGGAGCAACCAAGAATCGCCGATGAAATGGTCAGGATGCAGCATGAGCCGCTCCTGCCCGTCGAGAAGAAGCTCATCTCCTGGAGTCTTGGGCTGGGCATCGTTCTGCTGGTGCTGCTCGCGATTATCAGCCGCATCCTGACCTGATGAAGGTCCTGGCGAGCGTTAGTTCCGTAGCCCGGATTGAGGACGCGTAGCGGACGAAATCCGGGAAATAAGACCCGAATCCCGGATTTCGGCTTGTGCGGCTGTCGCCGCCCAGCCTCAATCCGGGCTACACAAACTACACAAAGGCCCCGCGCCGATAGCTGCAAGCTATGGCAATATGCGAGCTGCGAATTTTTTCAGTAGCACCGGGCCGGCTATATTGCCAAGTCAGCATTAGGGTGCATGATCCGGCGGACTTTTGCCGATTGCGAGCCGCAGCGGCTGCCGATTTGGCGTGCATGTGCTCGCTCTCATAGGGAGGTCTTCATGACAGCGCGAATCAACGCGGCCGTGTACGACAGCGGCGAGGCGATACCGTTTGTGGACAGCCGCATTTATAGCGAGCAGAGCATTTTCGAAGAGGAGCTCGATAAGATCTGGAAGAAGGTTTGGCTCGTCGCCGTGCACGAATCGGAGCTGCCGGAGCCGCTTGATTTCCGCACTATGACCGTTGCGCGCGAGCCGATCGTCATTGTGCGCGGCTCCGACAATAAGATTCGCGCCTTCCTCAACGTTTGCCCGCATCGCGGCAACCTGATCCTGCGACAGCCATCGGGCAGCCTGACCGTGGCCGAGCCGTCCGGCAACGCCAACCACATGACGTGCATGTTCCATGCCTGGCAGTTCGACTGTTTTGGAAGATGCGTTGACATTCCCCGCGCGAAGGCCGGCTATCAGGATCGGTTGCGTAAGGAGGATGTCGCGCTAAAGGAGCTGCCGTGCGAGGTCGCGCATGGCGGTTTTGTCTGGCTGTCTTTGAATTCGAGCGCGGGTCCGCTTTCGGAATATACGAACCAGGCCCTCGACATCATGCAGCAGGAGCTCGATACCGAGCCGCTCACACTCTTCCATTATCACAAGGCGATTATTCCGAGTAATTACAAGCTGTGGCACGATACCAACAGCGAGTTCTACCACGACTACATGCACTATTTTAACCGCGCCACAAGCATGCAGCAGAAAGGCTATTTCGAGCGGAAATATACCGCGTTCCCCAATGGGCACGCCACCGTGGGCTCGATGGAGGTGAAATACGATGCCTATCAGGGAGCAACGGACCGCGTTCTCTCGTTTCCCGGGATGCCGCGCAACGGCTGGAAGATGGTCGATCTGTTTCCGGGCGCGACTTACAACATCCGCGGCTCCTCGCTACGCGTCGACACGATGACCCCGCTCGGCCCCGACCGCGTGATGATCGAATTCCGCGGTCTCGGGCTCAAGCGCGACTCGAAGGAGGAGCAGGATCAGCGCGTCCGCGATCACAACACCATCTGGGGACCGTTTGGCCGCAATCTGCACGAGGATCTTTTGGGCATTACAGGGCAGGGGGTAGCAATGCGGCCGGGCTCCATGCCGCGGCGTATCCTGCACGGCCGGCGGGAAAACAACACCATCCATGACGAGATCGGCATGCGGCACTTCTATACGGAGTGGTCACGGCGAATGGGGCGCTCGCCATCTGATCCGTTCGGCGAGATGCGGGCGGCCGCCGAATAGTCACGGCTGGGGCGGCCCTTTGGCGCCCCCGGGCGCCCACAAGGGGCGCGCCTGCGCCAGTTCGCAGCATGAAAAAAACGCGGGAGGAGTTTGGACATGAACATCATGGCAAAGCCCGAGACGAAATCGATGGAGCTCGCCATCCGCGAGACGATCTATCGCGCCTCTCTGCTGCTCGACGGCGAGAAATTCATGGAATGGCTCGCTTTGTGCGCGCCGGATTTCAGCTACCGCATCACCACCTATAGCCCCGAGATTCGCAGGCACATGACCTGGTATGAGCAAGATGTGTCCGGGCTCAAGGGCATGATCGAGATGCTGCCGAAGCACAATACCGATCATGGCCGGCTGACCCGGCATGTGACGGTCTACACGGTCGAGGCAGACGGCCCAGAGGGGGAGGCGAAGGCGACGTCCTCGTTTGCGTGCTACCGGACCATGCTCGACGGCATCAACTCGCATATCGACTCGGGCGAGACGCAGCTCTTCCTGATCGGGAAGTACTACGACCGGTTCCGCATCGAGGAGGACGGCCCGCGCTTTGTCGAGCGCAACGTGTTCCTCGACACGCGTCGGCTGGACAAGGGATCGCATTACCCGATCTGATACCGTTGGTTCTCGCCGATTCTTCGCAACAGGAGCTGGCAAATTGGCGTGGCAGAGGCTCTGCTCTGCGCAGGATGTTGTGAGCGACAAGCTCATCGGTGTCGAGGTTCAGGGCACCAAGGTGCTGGTCACCCGGCTTGCTGATAAATTCGTGGCCTTCCCACCGCTCTGCCCCCACATGGCGGAACCTCTGGAGACCTCCGGCATCTGCTCCGACGGCATGCTGACCTGTACCAAGCACATCTGGCAGTGGGATCTCGAAAGCGGCGAGCCGAGAGGCGAGGCGGAAAAGCCGCTCTTGTGCTATCCGCTGCGCCTGCAAGCGGACGAGCTGTGGATCGATTTCGACCACGAGCTCACGTATGAATACGAATGATGAGCGCGCGATGCGTAGGGTGGGTTGAGGCGCCCGAATGACCGAAGTGATGGGCAAGATCGTATCGCGCCGAAACCCACCACTCCAGGCGCAAAGCTGGTGGGTCGCGGCGCTCGAATCATCGTTTCGATCGCGACGTCGCACCAGGCGCCTTGACCCACCCTACGCCCCTACGTCGCGCCGTTGAGCAATGCGCTCTGCTCGAGAAAGCTTTGCGTGATCATCCTGGCGAGGCGCTGCATCACAAGATACCCGGCGCGTGCATCCTGCTCCAGAATTTGGAGCAGCGCTTCGCCCTCGATATCAAGCAGGTGGCATTCCTCCAAGGCTATGACTGTTGCAATGCGTCGCGGCTGATTGCCGAGCAGCGCGGCCCAGCCGAGGATGTCGCCGGCGTGTATGATGGAGCCCTGCGCGGCGGGCCTTCCGTCGCCGCCGAGAACGAAGCGCAGCCGTCCCGCCGCGACCACGTATGCGCTCTTTGCGGGATCACCGACGGAATAGAGGGTTTCGGCCTCGTCGACCGACTTTGGGGTGGCAACTGCGGCGATCTTCTTTAGCGTCGCTTCCGCAACGCCGCGCAGGATCTCGACCGAGCGGAGGATCTCGACGTTGGATGGATCGCTTGCAGCTGATTGCTTCCTCTGCCTCAAAGCTCGCTCCCAAATCAGCTGAACCGGTCGTAGCGGATGTCGCGCACCGGCAGCCTGCCTTGCGTGATCAGCATCCGAATCGATACGTCGACAAGGATCGGTGGCCCCGCGAGATAGGCGACGCGTCCCGCGAATCTACCGGCGAGATCGCGCGTGGCGATCTCGTGCGGGAAGCCGGATTCGAACTTGAGAGAAGGGTAGCGCTGGCCAAGCTCGGGCCCGGGCACGTCGTGCGACAGGGTGACCGTGATGCTCAGCGCGTCTGGGAATGATTGCGCAAATCGTTCCAGTCGGTCGAGATAGAACGCGTCTGCGCTGGTACGGATGCCGAAAAACACCGCCGCCTCGAAATGATCGAAATGCCGGGAGGAGCAGCCGATCTCGAGGATTGACATGATGGAGGCGATCCCCGAGCCGCCGCCGATGCAGAGGATGCTGCGCTGCTCCTGGGGCGTGAAGATAGCGCTGCCCAAGGGGCCGAACCACTCGATCGGCTCGCACGCTCTGGCGCGTGAGAACAGCCATTCCGTGAACGCACCGTCGGCCTTGCGCTTGACGACAAACGTTGCCTGCTTCGCGGTCCCGGGATGGTTGACCATGGAATAGCCGCGGTAGCCGGCAATGTGGGGCGCGCGCATCACGGCAAACTGTCCTGCATCGAAGTCGAGCGGCGGATCAAGCTCGATCAGCAGCTCAAGCATATCCGGCGTGAGAAATTCGATGCGGCCCAGGCTGCCGCGGCCGAAATGGGGTCGAACCCGAGCGGTGGAAGCCAAATTCACATTGCCCGGAATCTCGAAGCTGCAGTCGCTGAGCGCCCGGGTTTGGCAGAGCAGCACCTCCTCGCGCTCAGCGCGTAAGAAGGCCTTGCCCGGTGCCTCCCCCCAGTCGCCGACGACAACGCCGGCTACCCGCCTTGCCTTGCATGTGCCGCAGGTGCCTGTCCCACATTCGTATGGAATGGCCACACCGGCGCGCAGCGCCGCATAGAGCAGCGGCTCATGCGGCTCGGCGCGGAAACTGCAGCTGCAGAGCTTCGAGCGCGCCTCGACCAGCGCCGCCCTCCTCGGCGCCTGCCGCGCAGTTGAGAAGGCACCCTCCTGCCGCTCGCTCATGTGAGGCTCATCTCAACTCGAGGTGCGCACGCGTTTGGCATAAGCATCGATAAAGTCGCCAGCCGCCTTGCTGCCGCGCGCGAAGGATTTCATCGCTTCCTCGTGCAAGAGAGAAAGCACGTTCATCTTGAGCGCATTGGCGTCGTCGTTCTCGATCACGTCCTCAAGCCGACGCGGTCGCGGCAGATTAACATCAATCGCCGCGCGCACTCTTGCCGGCACGTTGGTCATGACCAGGATGCGATCGGCGAGGAAGATCGCCTCATCGATGTCAGTTGTCACAAAGAAGGTTGTGCGACGCGTCTCCTCGTATAAATTGGCATAATATTCCTGCATCAGCTTCTTTGTCATGGCATCGAGGCCGCGAAATGGCTCATCGAGGATCATCACTTTCGGCTCGTTGATCATCGCGCGAGCAAGCTCCGCCCTTCGCTGCATGCCTCCTGAAAGCTGCGTCGGGTATTTGTGGCGAAACGCGCCAAGCCCGACCTTGTCGAGCAGAAACTCTGCGCGCCGGCGCGGCTCGCTGCCGCTTTCGGCACGGGCTCGCGGCCCGAACATGATGTTGTCGTAGGTCGTCATCCAGGGGAACAGCGCGGATTCCTGAAACAGCACGAGCCGATCGCGCCCGGGCTCGGTGACCAGCTTGCCGGCGATGGAGATGGTGCCGGAGGTCGGCCGTTCGAAGCCCGCCAGCAGCCGGATGAGCGTGCTCTTTCCGCATCCCGAGGGACCGATCATGACCGTGAGCTTGCCCTCGGATATCACGAACGAGCAGTCGCGGATCACCGTCTTCGCGAACCGGCCATTGCCGTACGACTTGCTCACGCCGCGCACCTCGATATCGGCCGCGCCACTGGTCGCACGGCGCGAGATCGCAGCGGCCGCCGCACTAACCGGAGCTGAAGGTATGGATGCGGTCGTCATCTGCGCAGCATCCTCAAGGTGTCATTGCTCGCGCAGCCATGGTGTGACCATCTCTCCCAGCTTGCGCAACGCGGCGCTTGAAATATACCCGGCAACACCGATGCTGATCATGCCGACGACGATCTGCGTGTAGGAGCCGCCGACGTACGAGTTCCAGATGAAGAAGCCGAGCCCGCCGCCCTTGGCGCCGCCCATCGATCCGGCGCTGCCGCCGCCGGAGATCATTTCCGCGGCCACCACCACGGCCCAGGCAATTCCGATCCCGACCGTGGCGCCGACCACGATCGAGGGCACCGTGCCGGGGAGAATAATTCGCCGAAAGACGTCCCAGCCCGACGACCCCATCGAGCGCGCCGCCTGATAATAGCGCAGGTCGATGGTCTGTGCGCCGCCGATCACGTTGATGACGATGGTATAGAACGCCCCCAGGAACGTGACGAACATGATCGACAATTCCTGCGTCGGCCAGAAGATGATGGCGGCGGGAACCCAAGCGAGCGGTGGAATCGGCCGCAGCACCTCGAAGACCGGAAACACGACACCGTAAAAGGCTCGGCTGACCGCCATTGCGAGGCCAAGCGGAATCCCCACTAGCATTGCGATAAGAAAGCCGGCGAATACCCGCCGCGTGCTCAAATACCAGCTGAACCAGTAGCTCGGGTCGCGCATCAGGTCATTGAACGTCACGACCACCGCACTGGGCGCTGGCACTCGCGAGATGCCGGCGCGCGCAGCAATCTCCCAGAGCACAATGAAAACGATGGTGGCGACGGCCCCGCGCCAGAATCGCACGCTCAGCAAGAGCTGATAAGTCCGTTCTGCGAGAGCGGCCGTTCCTGTCATTCAGCGCTCCCTTTCGCCGGCGGCAAACGCTTTGAGCGCCTCCTCATGCACCGCCTCGACGGTCTCGTCCAAGTACTCGCGAAAGCGCTTCGCGGTAAGCACGCTGTAATCCCGCGGGTGGGGAATATCGACGGTCAGAATCTTCTTCGGTCGACAGGGCCGCGTGGTCATGATCACAACGCGATGTCCGAGGAAAATTGCCTCCTCGAGATCATGCGTGATGAAGAAGATCGTCACCTGGTTCCGGTCGAACACTTCCAGCAATGCCTCGTGCATGACCGATTTGGTCAGCGAGTCGAGGGCGCGGTACGGCTCGTCGAGCAGCAGCACCTTCGGATCGTTCATCAATGCGCGCGCGATCTCCACGCGTCGGCGCATGCCGGAGGAGATTTCGCCGGGATAATTGCTCTCGAGGTTGTGCAGCCCGCTCTCGGCAAGCATGCGCCGAGCCTTGTCGAATGCCTCCTTCCTTGGCAGCCGCCCCTGCACGATGGGACCGAACGCGACGTTCTCGACGATGGTCTTCCAGGGAAACAGCGCTCCGTTCTGGAACACCACGATTCGGTCAGGCCCCGGATCCGCCTGCGCGCGGCCGGGACCGCACAGCATCAGATCGTCGAGATGAATAGTGCCCGAGGTGATACTGTGGAAACCGGCGATCGCATTGAGCAGCGTGGTCTTGCCGCATCCGGATGGTCCGACGACCACGGTAATTTTCCCGGCGGGAACATCGAACGTGCAGTCGTCGACCGCGCGGATGCCAACCTCCTCGGAGCCGTAGATTTTCACGACGTTGGCAATGCGGATTTCCCCCTTTGACGGGCGTCGCATTGCCACCGCCGGTGCCTTCATATCGGCTACCGGATTGCCGCGCGATGGCGCGAGCTCGCAGCTCACTTGTCGCCCCCCATCGCCAGCTCGCGCGCCCGCCATTGCATCAGGTAATTGCCCACGATGCGGACCCCCGCGCTGGTCACATAGCCGACGACCCCGAGCGTGATCATGCCGATCACCATCGTCGGATACTGCACCATCGTGTAGGAGGTATTGATGAGATATCCGAGACCATATTGTCCCGACACCATTTCGCCGGCGACGAGGGAAAACCAGGCGACGCCTACGGAAATCTGCAGTCCGGTGAAAATGAATGGCATCGCGCCGGGCACGATGACATGCCGAAACACCTGCTGCCGTTTTGCTCCGAGACAATAGGCGGCGCGCACGAAGGATACGTCGATCGATTCGACGCCCAGCATCGTATTGAGCGTGGTCGCGTAGAAGGATGCGAGAAATGTCAGAAAGACAATCGGCGTCTCCGAGCCTTGAAACATGATGATCGCCAGCGGAACCCAGGCGAGCGGGGGAATGGGCCGCAGCAGCTCGAATACCGGGAAGACATAGTCCTTGAACCGCTGCGACCATCCGAGAAAAAGACCGAGCGGCACGCCCGTTGCGGTGGCCAGCAGGAAGGCGATGGAGACGCGGCGCAGGCTGACCCAGATATGCTGATAGTATTCGGGCGAATAGAGGGAAAGCCCATACGTTGGGTCCGGACTAAGCCACTCACTGATGACCGCGGTAGGCCCCGGCATCTGCGAGAACCGGGGAAGCTTCCACACCTCGACGGTCAAGTACCAGAAACCGAGGAACAGCGCGAAGCCGATAAGCATCAGGTAGGGACGGGGGCTACGCAGCCATTGCCCCAGGCGATACGACGCCGCTTCGAGGCGGCTCGGCCGATCGGAGGTCTGCGCAACTACGGCAATGGCATCGTCGCGCACCGCGACGTTGGCATCGGCGGCGGCGAGACTTGGTTCCAGGTTCTTCACGCCGCCGGCTCCAATTCCAGCTCATCACTCGGCCCGTTGACTCCCTCTCCCCGTTCTTCACGGGGAGAGGGAGGGTGAGGGGCGCTCATTGTAGCTGAAAGCCCTGTCCCTCACCCGGCCCTCCCCCAACTTTGATCCGGGGGTCGAGCCTGCCCTCTCCCCGCAATCGGGCCGCAATCGGGGAGAG
>Ga0306920_100010835_pt1 | contig 12258 bp, 9 predicted proteins | sample flu12Cox44000170_FD_204666 | JGI IMG/M metagenome (GOLD analysis project Ga0306920, IMG submission 204666) | Lab enrichment of tropical soil microbial communities from Luquillo Experimental Forest, Puerto Rico - flux4day.12C.oxic.44.000.170 (v2)... | ecosystem: Environmental > Terrestrial >...
GCAGCCCGGTCACGCTCCCGCCCGCGCTGCCGGACGTCACCCCCGAGGAGTTCGCGTCGTACGAGGCGGTACTCGCCTGGTTCGGCGCCGAACACCGCGTGCTGCACGCCGTCTTGTCCATGGCCGCCGAGTCGGGGCTTGACGAGTACTGCTGGACGCTGGCCTGGTACTGGGCGCCGATCCTCAAGCGGCGCGGCCTGGCGCACGAGGTGGTAGCGCTGCAGCGGACGGCGCTGACCGCCGCGCAGCGCCTGGACGACCGCGTCGGGCTCGCGCACGTCCACTACGACCTAGGGCACGCGAACGCCATGCTCAGCGACTACGAGGCGGGCCACGTCCACCTGACGCAGGCGCTTGACCTGTTCACCGAGCTGGGAGACCGGGTCAACATAGGACAGGTGCGGCACGGCCTGGCGGTGCTGTTCGTCAACCAGGAGCGGTACGCGGAGGCGCTCGAGCACGCCACCGAGGCCCTGCGGCTGCGCCGTTCGTTCGCGGATCAGTCGATGGTCGCCTACTCGGAGAACGCGGTCGGCTGGATCTACGCGCACCTAGGGCAGTACGAGGAGGCGCTCGGGCATTGCCGGCGCGCGCTCGACCTGCACCGGCAGTCCGGCAGCCGCAGCGGCGCGGCGGACACGCTGGACAGCATCGCCTGCGCCTACGAGGGACTCGCCGACTACGCGCAGGCGATCGCGCACTACCGGCAGGCGCTCGACATCTACCGGGACATCGGCGACCCGCAGGGGGAGTCGTACGCGCTCACCCATCTCGGTGACGCGCAGCTCGCCTCCGGGCTGTCCGCTGAGGCCAGGACGAGCTGGGAGCAGGCCCTGGCGGCGCTGTCCCGGATTCCCGGCGTGGACACCCGCCCGGTCCGCGGCCGGCTGGCGCAGTTCGTCACCGCGAGCACGCCACTGTCTGCCTGAGTGCCGTCGGCGGGGAATGGGACGCCGGTGTTATATGGTTACGTTCGGTGGTCGATTCTGTTTCCTGGGGAAGAGGTGCTAACTCTGGACACGCTCAACCGTGCGCTGCTACTGGAAAACATCCACCCGGACGCGACGGCTCGACTTACCAAGGCCGGTTACGAAGTGCGCACGATGCCGCGTGCGCTCGGCGAGGACGAGCTCATCGAGGCCCTGCACGGAGTCGGCCTTCTCGGCATCAGGTCCCAGACTCACGTCACCGAGCGGGTGCTCGCGGCGGCGCCCGACCTGCTCGCCGTCGGGGCGTTCTGCATCGGCACGAACCAGGTCGACCTGGCGGCGGCCGCCAAGCGCGGCGTCGCGGTGTTCAACGCGCCGTTCTCCAACACCCGCAGCGTCGTCGAGCTGGCGATCGCCGAGATCATCTCGATGGCCCGGCGGCTGCCGGAGAAGAACGCCAAGATGCACCAGGGCATCTGGGACAAGTCCGCCAAGGGCGCGCACGAGGTGCGCGGCCGGAAGCTGGGCATCGTCGGCTACGGGAACATCGGCACCCAGCTGTCGGTGATCGCCGAGAGCCTCGGCATGACCGTGTACTTCTACGACATCGCCGACAAGCTGGCGATCGGGAACGCGCGGCGCTGCTCCACGCTCGAGGAACTGCTCGAGTCGGTGGAGACCGTCACGCTGCACGTGGACGGCCGGGCGGGCAACCACGGCTTCTTCGGCGAGGAAGAGTTCGCCAGGATGCGGCCGCGGTCGCTGTTCCTCAACCTGTCCCGCGGCTTCGTCGTCGACCACGCGGCGCTGCGCAGGCACATCGAGTCCGGGCACATCGCCGGGGCGGCGATCGACGTGTTCCCCGCCGAGCCGAAGGGCAACGGCGAGGAGTTCGTCTCCGAGCTGCGCGGACTGAACAACGTCATCCTCACCCCGCACGTCGGCGGCTCCACCGAGGAGGCGCAGCAGGATATCGGCGAGTTCGTCTCAGGCAAGCTGATCGACTTCGCCGACGGCGGCGCCACCGCGATGAGCGTCAACATGCCGAGCGTCGCGCTGCCGGTCGTGCCCGGCACGCACCGGCTGGTGCACCTGCACAAGAACGTGCCCGGCGTGCTCGCGGCGATCAACCGGGTGCTCGCTGAGCACGGCGTGAACGTCGAGGGCCAGCTGCTGCGCACCCGCGACGAATTTGGCTACGTGATCACCGATATCGGCATCGAATACAGCGACGAGGTGCTCGACCAGCTCCGCGCCATGGACGTGACCATCCGGCTGCGGACGATCGAGTGGGAGTAACCGCTCACAACGGCGTGACGTAGGCGCCGGAGATCCCGCCGTCCACCAGGAACGTCGACGCGGTGATGAACGACGCGTCGTCGCTGGCCAGGAACGCGACCGCCGCCGCGATCTCCCCGGCTTCTGCGAACCGTCCCATGGGCACGTGCACGAGCCTGCGCGCCGCGCGCTCGGGGTCGGCCGCGAACAGCTCGGTGAGCAGCGGCGTGTTAACCGGCCCCGGGCACAGCGCGTTGACCCGGATCCCCTCGCGGGCGAACTGCACGCCCAGTTCCCGCGACAAGGCCAGCACGCCGCCCTTAGACGCGGTGTAGGAGATCTGCGAGGTCGCCGAGCCCATTACGGCGACGAACGACGCCGTGTTGATGATCGACCCCTTGCCCTGCTCCCGCATGTAGCGAAGCGCCTCGCGGCAGCACAGGTACACCGACGTCAGGTTCACTTCCTGCACCCGGCGCCACGCGTCCAGCTCGGTGTCCACGATCGAGTCGTCATCCGGCGGGGAGATCCCGGCGTTGTTGAAGGCGATGTCCACGGACCCGTATGTCTCGTGCGCGACAGCGAACGCCCGCGCCACGTCCGCGGCGTCGCTCACGTCGGCCTGGACGAAGACGCCGCCGGCCTCTTCCGCCGCCTTGTCGCCCGCGCTCACGTCGACGTCGACGGCCACCACGTTGGCGCCTTCGTCGGCGAACCGCCGCACGGTCGCCAGCCCGATGCCGCTGCCGGCGCCGGTCACCACCGCGGTCCGTCCCTCCAGCCTGCCCGCCACGTACGCCCCTTTCAGATCCGTTGTCAGATCCGTTCGAAGTACCTGCGCAGCTCCCAGTCGGTCACCGCGGCGCGGTACGCCTCTAGCTCCACCCGTGCCATCGTCGCGTAGTGCTCGACGACGTCCGCGCCGAACGCCTCGGCCGCCAGCGGCGACGCGACCCACAACGCTAGCGCCTCCTCGATCGACGCGGGCACCCGCGGCAGCTCGTGCTCCGTGTACGCGTTGCCGGTGACCGGCGGCGGCAGCTCCAGGTCCTGCTTGACCCCGGCCAGCCCGGCCGCGATCAGCCCGGCCAGCGCCAGGTAGGGGTTGACGTCGCCGCCCGGCACCCGGCATTCGATCCGCAGCGACGGCCCGTGCCCGATCAGGCGCAGCGCGCACGTCCGGTTGTCCGGCCCCCACGCCACCGTGGTGGGCGCGAAGCTCCCGGCCGCGTACCGCTTGTAGGAGTTGATCGTCGGCGCGAACAGCAGGGTCAGCTCGCGCAGCCCGGCCTGCAGGCCGGCGATGATCGAGGCCCCCGCCGGCGACAGGCCGTACGGTCCGTCGCCCGCCATCACCGGCGTGCCGTCAGCGGTACGGAACGAAAGGTGGATATGACAAGAGTTACCCTCTTTGTCATTCGGCTTGGCCATGAACGTGAGCGAGTACCCGTGCCGCGCCGCGATCTCCTTGGCGCCCGTCTTGTAGATCGAGTGCTGGTCGGCGGTGGTCAGGGCGTCGGCGTAGCGGAAGGCGATCTCGTGCTGCCCGAGGTTGCACTCGCCCTTCGCCGACTCCACGACCATGCCCGCGCCCGCCATCGAGTTCCTGATGTCCCGCAGCAGCGGCTCGATCCGTCCGGTGGCGAGCACCGAGTAATCCGCGTTGTACCGGTTGGCCGGGACGAGGTTCCGGTAGTTACTGTCCCAGGCTTGCTCGTAGCTGCCCTCGAACACCACGAACTCGAGCTCGGTGCCGGACAGCGCGGTCCAGCCGAGCGAGCCGGCCTGCTCCAGCTGTGCCTGCAGCACCTGTCGCGGTGAGGACCTGACGGGGTCGCCGTCGAGCCCGGCGACGTCGGCGAGCACCAGCACCGTGCCCGGCTGCCAGGGGATCACCCGGATGGTGGCCAGGTCGGGGGTGAGCACGAAGTCGCCGTACCCGCTTTCCCACGAGGCGAGCGCGTACCCCTCCACCGTGTTCATGTCCGTGTCCACGGCGAGCAGGTACGCGCAGGCCTCGGTGCCGTGCGCCGCGACCGAGTCGAGGAAGAACCGGGCGTGGAAGCGCTTGCCCTGCAGCCGTCCCTGCATGTCGGTCATGGCCACCACGACGGTGTCGATCTCCTGCATGCGGACCGCTTCACGCAGCGCTTCGATATTCACAACGTTGCTGACTCCTTAGGCGAGTGACTCCAGTTCGGCTTCGATCGCGGCCAGTTCCTCGGGCGTGCCCTGCACCTTCGGGCCGGTGAACCACTTCCGGGCGGACACCAGCCACCAGATCCCGGCGAAGCCGAGCACCACGACGACGGCGACCACGGTGTAGTTGAAGTTCGTCCGGGTGATCGGCGACACGGTGGGCAGCATGAACAGCACGAAGATGAAGGCCACCCAGACGCACGCGATGATCCCGATCGGGCGCGACCAGCGCCCGAGCTGCCACGGGCCGGGCCGGAAGTCCGACCCGAGCCGCAGCCGCAGGAACGTGGGCAGCACGTACGCCACGTAGAGGCCGATCACCGCGATCGAGGTCACCGCGACGTACGCGGTGTTGTTCCACAGGTACGGCAGGCCGAGGATCAGCGCGCCGCCGGCCGCCAGCCAGATCGCGTTGGTCGGGGTCCGCGTCTTCGGGTTGACCTTGTGCCAGAACTTGCTGCCGGGCAGCGCGCCGTCACGGGAGAACGCGTAGATCATCCGCGAGTTCGCGGTGACCGACGACATCCCGCAGAACAGCTGGGCGCCGATCACTACCAGCAGCAGGAACTTGGCGGTGGTGTTGCCGACCGCCTGGATGAAGACCTCCGCGGCGGGTACCGCGGCAGTGGCCGCGCCGGCGTAGTTCTGGATGGCGAACGTGATCCCGATCAGCAGCAGCCAGCCGGCGAACAGCGAGACCACGATCGACATGACGATGCCGCGCGGTCCGGACCGCGCGGCGACGTGGGTCTCCTCGGTCATGTGCGCGGACGCGTCGTACCCGGTGAACGTGTACTGGGCGAGCAGCAGGCCGAGCAGCAGCACGTAGAACTTCGAGCCCCAGCCGGTGTTGTTGACGAAGTGCCCGAACACCCAGGACGCGGACTGGTGGTGCGATGGCACGAAGGCCAGCACGCTCACGATGATCAGGACGCCGAGGATGTGCCACCAGACGCTGATGTTGTTGAGCAGCGCGATCACCCGGACGCCGAACTGGTTGACCACGCCGTGCAGGACGAGGATCGCGGCGAACAGCACAATCGTGTGCCACGGCCGGGTGTCGTAGCCCCACTGCAGGTCGAGCAGCGCGTTGAGGAAGAACGCCGCGCCGAAGTCGATGCCCGCGGTCACCGCGACCTGGCCGAGGAAGTTGAACCAGCCGGTGAACCACGACCACGCCGCCGGGTTGCGCGGCGCGAGCTTGGCCGCCCAGTAGTACAGCCCGCCGGCGGTCGGGAAGCTGGAGCACACTTCGGCCATGGCCAGCCCGACGAACAGCGTCATCACGCCGACGAACGGCCAGCCCCAGGTGATGATCACCGGTCCGCCCGAGTTCAGCCCCGTCCCGTACAGGGTAAGGCACCCGGACAGGATCGAGATGATCGTGAAGGAGACGGCGAAGTTGGTGAAGCCGGACATGTGCCGGCGCAGTTCTTGCGCGTATCCCAGCTCGTGAAGCCGTTGCTCATCGGTGCTGTGTACCGCGGGCGCCGTGGTCTCGTCAGCCGACACAGGCCCCTCCCCTGCATCTGGTACCTCTGGAGCGGTGAGGGCCGTCCAGCTAGGAAAATTGACGCATCCGGCACAGACCATGTCAAGATCACGACGCCTGAAACCAGCACCGGCCGCGGCTTGTCAGCCGCGGCCGGTGTGGAACTGCCTGCCCGCCTCCGGGGTGAGCCCCCGGCTGGGCGGCGCCGTCAGGCGCCGGCGAGGAGGGGCGGGAGAGACGCCACGGCCCGTTCGGAACAACGCATTTCAGCCGCTGCCACCAGAGCGGAGAACAGCCTGGTGTCATCGCCCTGCTCGGGGTGCCACTGCACGCCGACGAGGAAGTCGCCGGGTGAGGCGGACTCCACCGCCTCGATGATGCCGTCGTCCGCCCACCCGACCGCGGTCAGCCCTTCGCCGAGCTGGTTCACGGCCTGGTGGTGGTGCGTCGGGACCTCGAAGTACTCTCCGCCGGGCAGGATGGACTGCACCGTCGTGCCGCTGGTGACACGGACCTTGTGCTGGCCATAGCCGTGCGGCAGGCCGCTGTGGGCCTCGTGCCCGACGAGGTCGGGCACGTGCTGGTGCAGGGTGCCGCCGCAGGCGACGTTCAGCAGCTGCATTCCGCGGCAAATGCCCAGCAGTGGCACGCCCATCCGGATCGCGGCGTCAGCCACCGCTAGCTCCCAGGCATCGCGGTCGGGTGCGTTCACGTTCGTTTCCGGGTGCCGCGCCGCGCCGTAGATAGCCGGGTCGATGTCACCCCCGCCAGCGATCACGACGCCGTCGAGGACGGCTACCGTTTCTTCGGCTTCCGTGGCGTCGCCGCCCGGCGGGAGCAGGACCACACGGCCCCCGCTTTTCCTCACGGCGGTTACGTACGTCCACGGCAGTAGGGCACCATCTTCCGACCAGCCCCGCCAGTCGGCGTTCGTGTGGTACGTGGTAATACCAATAGTCGGCGCCATTTGACCCCTTCACGATGAATAAAGCACCGAACCGCCTTGATGTCCCCGTCGGCCTGTCCCGGGGGGAACACCCCCGGAACGCCCCGTAATGCCAGTCCGAATGGGGAAGGCGGGCGAGCTGCTAAAGCAGAGGTTACTAGCGATTAGCCAGCTAATGCTGCCGATCGCGGATACTACTGACAGTAACGGACCGGCTATCGTGGCTTGAGCCCGCCGGGCGGCAGCGGCGGCGCGGCCAGCGGGTTCCCGGCGTAGCCGCGTACTTCCCCGAATGCGCCGGCGATCCAGGCGTCCCGGGCGGCCGTGATCTCGGCCGCGGTGCGGGCGACGAAGTTCCACCACATGACCAGCGGTTCGCCCAGCGGAACCCCGCCGACCACGAAAAGCCGGCGCGGGCCGGCCGCCGACACCGTGACGGACGGAACCCCGGCGGGCAGGTGCGCGAGCATGCCGGGCTCGATGCGGGCGGGGGCGCCGGCCACCGCCGGGCAGCCCACCTCCGCGGGACCGTCGGCGGCGATCACCCCGTACTCGAAGCCATCGGCGGCCGGCAGCGTGACCGACCCGCCGTCGGGCAGTGTGACCTCCAGGCCGGCCAGCGGGGAGAACACCGTCGCGGGGGAGCGCTCGCCCGCGTGCTCGCCGACGACCACGGTGACGCGGGCGTCCCCTGAGCGGAGCACGGGCAGGTCCGCGTGGTGCGCGAAGGCGGGCTCGGCGAACTGGTGCTCCCGGGGCAGGGCGATCCACAGCTGTACCCCGTGGAGCAACGCGGGCCGGGCCGGCGACGCGGGCGACTCCTCGGAGTGCGCGATGCCGCGCCCCGACGTCATCAGGTTGAGCTCGCCCGGCGTGATCAGCTGCTTGCTGCCCAGGCTGTCGCGGTGCAGCACCAGCCCGTCGAACAGCCAGGTCACGGTCTGCAGCCCGATGTGCGGGTGCGGCGGCACCTGCATGCCGGGCCCGCCCGAGGTGTCGTCAGGCCCGTAGTGGTCCAGGAAGCACCAGGCGCCGATGGTGCGGAGCACCCGCTGCGGCAGCAGCCGCCGCACTTCGGTCCCGTCCCCGATCGCGGCCTTGCGCGCCTCGAGCACGTCCACCGCGTCCACGACGCCCGCTCGCAGCGTCACCGCCTCCGGTGCCGGATCGGTGTTGCTCATGGTTCCAAGGATGCCACGCAGGCGATCAGCCGCCGGTGCCGCGGGCGAGCTTCCGTTCCAGGTACCGCTTTTCCGGAATGTTCGTCGCGTACCGGGCGGCGGCCCGGTACTCCCCGGCCGCCGCCGCGGTGTCCCCGGCCATCTCGTGCAGGTGGCCGCGGACCGCGTGGAACCGGTGATGCTTGCCGAGAGTGTCCGCGAGCTCATCGGTGGCGGCGAGCCCGGCCGCCGGGCCGTGCACCATGGCGATCGCCACCGCCTTGCCGAGGCCGGCCATCGGCCCCGGCGAGACCTGGTCGAGCAGCAGGTAAAGCGCCAGGACCTCGGCCCAGTCGGTGGTCTCGACGCTGTCCGCCTCGTCGTGCACGGCGGCGATCGCGGCCTGGATCTGATACGGCCCGAGCGCCTTCGTGGTGGCCAGGGTCTTTTCGATCAGGGCCGTGCCCTCCGCGATCAGCGCCTTGTCCCAGCGGCCGCGGTCCTGCTCGGCCAGCGGGACGAGCGCCCCGCCACCGGTGGTCCGTGCGGCGCGCCGCGCGTCGGTGAGCAGCATCAGCGCCAGCAGCCCGGCCGTTTCCGCGTCGCCGGGCAGCAGCGCGCGCAGCAGGCGGGTGAGCCTGACGCCCTCCCGGGTCAGGTCGGTGCGCTGCAGGTCACGGCCGGCCGACGCGGTGTATCCCTCGTTGAATACCAGGTACAGAACCTGCTGCACGGCCCGGAGGCGCTGGTCGCGATCGGCCGCTCCGGGCGGGGTGAAGCGCGCTCCGGCCTGGCGGATCTGCTGCTTGGCCCGGCTGATCCGCTGCGCCATCGTCGCCTCCGGCACCCCGAACGCGCGGGCGATCTCCGCCGTGGTCAGCCCGCCTACGGCCCGCAGGGTGAGCGCGACCTGCGATGAGGGGCTGAGCGCCGGGTGGCAGCAGAGGAACAGCAGCGTGAGCGTGTCGTCGTGATCTCGGTCCGCCATGTCGGAGCCGGCGTCCGCCGCTCCCGCGGCGAGCTCCGCGGGCGGCGTGGCGGCGAACACCGCGTCCTCGCGGCGCCGCCGGGCCGACTCGCTGCGCAGCATGTCGGTGAGCCGCCGCGTCGCCACCGTGAGCAGCCAGCCGCGCGGGTTGTCCGGCATTCCTGACGCCGGCCACTGCGTCGCCGCGTCGAGCAGCGCCTCCTGCACGGCGTCTTCGCAGGTGTCGAGGCCGCCGTAACGGCGCATGAGCACGCCGAGAACCTGCGGCGCGAGCTCGCGCAGCAGGTCCTCGGTGCTCGTAGTGCCCGGCATGGCGGTCAGCGCGGCGCGGTCAGACGACGCCCATGTCGGCGCCGGAGTCCCGGGACGCCTCGTGCATGATCGGCCATACCTCCGTCGGCTGGAAGACGGCCGACGGCAGTTCGGCGGCGATCTCGAGTGCCCGCTGCTCGCTGTCCACGTCGACCAGGTACCAGCTCGCCAGGTACTCCTTGGTCTCCAGGTAGGGTCCGTCGGTCACGGCTGGCTGACCGTCCTTGACGCGCACCAGCTTGGTCGCGGCGGCGTCGGCCACGCCGTAGGCGCCGAGCAGTTCCCCGGTGTCGTAGAACTTCTTGTTGAACGCGTCGAAGGCCGCGAAGAGCCGCTGCTGTTCGTCCTGGCCGACCGAGTTCCACAGCTCCTGGTTGCCGTAGATGATGAGCATGTACTTCACGGTGGTGCTCCTGTCCTGATGGTTCTTCCGGCCGCCCGTCGGGGGCGGCTCTCACTGACTGGTACGGCGCCGCCCCGTGATTCTCGACACGGATTCATCATGCCCGTGCCGCCGTCGTTTTCCAGCTCAGGTTCCGGAGGTACGATCACGGCGGGCGAAGCTGCGGGGGCCTGACCGCGACGAAGGGATGGCGGCGGGAGCGTGCGGGAGGTCGGCAGGCGAGTCGGCGGTGCCGTGCGCGCCATGCGCGCCTGGGGTGCCGGGCGGCCCGGCGCGAGCGCGTCGCGGGCGGGCCTGTCACGGCGCCAGCTGATGGCCATGGCCGGCGGCGGCGCCGCGCTCGCGGCGGAGTCGGCGGGGCTCGCCCGCTGGCAGCCCAGCTCGTGGTGGGGTACCGCCGGGACGACGGCCGCCTCCAGCTGGCCGGACAGCCCGGCTTACGTCCCGTGTTACTCGCTCGGGGGCAGCGGCTACGCGCCGGACGGAACCGCGGGCGCCACCGCCGCGTACTCGCTGGCCGCGGTCCGGCTGCTCGCCAGCCCGTTCCAGGACAGCCAGGCGCGAAACCTGGACTACCTGCTGTACCTCGACCCGGACAGGATGCTGCACACGTTCCGGCTGAATTACGGGCGACCGTCGACGGGACGGCCGTGCGGCGGGTGGGAAGCCCCGAACATGCAAGTCCGCGGCCACACCACCGGCCACCTGCTGTCCGGGCTCGCGCTGTCGTACGCCAACACGGGCAGCCCCGCGGCGCGGGCGGCGGGGGAGTACCTGGTCGGCCAGCTCGCGCAGCTGCAGGCGATCGCCCCGCTCGCCGGCTACGCGCCCGGCTACCTGTCGGCCTTCCCCGAGTACTACTTCGACTGGCTGGAGGCCGGCCAGCACGTCTGGTCGCCGTACTACATGATCCACAAGTACCTGGCCGGGATGATCGACCAGTACCAGCTGGCCGGCGTCGGGCAGGCGCTGGACGTCGCCGTCGGGCTGGCCGACTGGGTGGACACCCGCACGGCCCGGCTGAGCTACGCGCACATGCAGGCGGTACTCGAGAACGAGTTCGGCGGGCTGCCCGAGGCGCTGGCCAACCTGTACCGGATCACCGGGCAGGAGCGGTACCTGGAGACGGCGCGGCGGTTCTACCACGCCCGGTTCCTCGACCCGCTGGCGGCGGGCGACGACCTGCTCGACGGCGCGCAGTGCAACGTCAGCCTCCCGAAGGTGATCGCGTCGATGCGGATGTGGGAGGAGACAGGCGAGGCGAAGTACCGCGCCATCGCCGAGAACTTCTGGCGCATCGTCACGGAACATCACGCCTACGTCATCGGCGGCCAGGGCAACCACGAGCACTGGGGGCCGCCGGACGTGGTGGCGGGCGCGCTGTCCAACTACACGTGCGAAGGCTGCGTCACCTACAACATGCTCAAGCTGACGCGGCTGCTGCACTTCCACGACCTGTCCCGGGCGGACCTGCTCGACTTCTACGAGCGCGCGCTGTTCAACCAGATGCTCGGCGCCGTCGACCCGGACTCGCCGCACGGCTTCGTCTGCTACTACACCGGCCTGTCCGCGGGCGCGTTCAAGCAGCAGCCGCTGAACTATTTCCCCCGGGGCGACCCGGACGTCTACTCGACCGACTACGACGACTTCACCTGCGACAACGCGACGGGCCTCGAGACGCAGGCGAAGTTCGCGGACACCATCTACGCTCGTGACACGCGCGGGATCTACGTCAACCTGTTCATCCCGTCCGAGGTCCGCTGCGCCGACCAGGGGATCACGCTGCGCCAGACGACGGGCTTCCCCGACGACCCGGTGGTCCGGCTCACGGTGGTGCGCGGCACCGCCCCGATGATCCTCCGGGTCCGTGTCCCGTCCTGGACCGCCGGCCCGCCGGGGGTAGTGCTGAACGGCACCGCGCTGCGGAATACGGTGGTCCCCAGCGGCTCCGACGCCGTGACAACGGGCCGCACTACCGGCGCCGCCGCCGGCAGCGCGGGCGCCGCGGGCGGCTGGGTCGTGGTCAGCCGCCACTGGCACCCCGGCGACTACCTGGAGGTCACCCTCCCCATGCGGCTGGCGTTCGCGGCCGCCCCCGACGCCCCCGCCATCCAGGCAGTCACCTACGGTCCGGTAGTCCTCAGCGGCCTCTATGGCACCAGCTACGCCACCGAAACCGCCGCCACCGAAACCGCCGCCACCGAAACCGCGCTGCCCGTCCTCGACACCGCCTCGGTCCGCCGCACCGCCGCCCAGCCGATGACCTTCGAGGCGACCGCCGACGCCCAGCGGATCACACTGGTCCCGGTAGCCCGCGCCCAGCACGAGCACTTCACGGTCTACTGGCAAACCCCTGACCCGGGGTCAGCGCCACCAGGGCCGGCGACGTAGTTCCGCCACTCGCAGCGCGGGCTCGCTGACCATTTGCGCGCTCTGGCTCAGGTGGTGCAGGTGCTCCTGCACCCACAGCAGGTGCGGGTGCGGCAGCTGCTGCGCGGGCGCAACAGCAGCACCGTTGAGCAGGGCTGTGCCCTTCCCGGGCGCCGCGCTG
>Ga0306920_100010836_pt1 | contig 12258 bp, 14 predicted proteins | sample flu12Cox44000170_FD_204666 | JGI IMG/M metagenome (GOLD analysis project Ga0306920, IMG submission 204666) | Lab enrichment of tropical soil microbial communities from Luquillo Experimental Forest, Puerto Rico - flux4day.12C.oxic.44.000.170 (v2)... | ecosystem: Environmental > Terrestrial >...
GGGAGCCAGCCAGAAGAGTGTGGCGAAGACGATATTCACCGACAGGTAAATTAGGAACAGAGCCGCGAGAAATTGCGGCCAGGTCAGAGTAACTGCGAGATGGTAGGGATCCCGCAGATCAAAGCGCGAAACGCCCCTCTTTCTAAACTCGTAGGAGCCGAGGCGGACGCGCGCTACTTTTTCGCCGGGCTCGCGCCCACGTGACATACGGGGATCAATCCCTGCCGAGTAGACTCCGCGTGTTCTCAGTCGTGTCTTCGGGTCTCTCGTTTTCCCTCACCTCCCCAAACGCGCGGTCGCTGGGGATGATCCCTTTTTCCGTGGGTTAGCTGTCAAGGAAAATCACATTCTCACCGATCGGCTCGCGTCCGACGTGCAGCTTATTCGCTGCGAAGTCTGGGTCTGGATAGCCTACTGCTAGGCCGCACAATATCGACAGTTCTGCTGGGATATTTAACTGCGCGCGAACGATCTCGGGATACCCCGCGATCGAGACCTCGACACAACTACCAAGGTCTCGTTCGGTCAAGGCCAATAGCAAAGTTTGCAGGAACATTCCCACACTGAGGGCGTCGGCTGTGCCGAGATCCCGGTGCATACATACCACACCGGCCAGCGGCGCGCGGAAGAATTCCCAATTGCGCAGGGCTGCGGCTGCATGCGCCGCGGCGTTCTCGCAAGCGATCCCCATCGCTCCGTAGACTTGAGCGCCTAACTCGCTGCGGAAGTGTTGAAACGATGGGGGCAGCGGGGGAATATCGGGTGGCCGACGCTTGGCCTCGTCGACTAGGGTGGTAACGAGGCGGTCGCGGGTTGCTCCGGACGCGAACACCAGATGCCACGGCTGGATGTTGGAGTTCGATGGCGCATACTGGGCGAGGGCGAGCGCCTCATTCACCAACTCCCTCGGGACCGGTTGGGGCAAAAACATCCGCGTCGAATGCCGCTCTTTAATCGCCTGATCAAGGTCCAACATCGTAGCTCCTCCCGGATGTGATATTAAACCTCAGTTCCCGAACGGGATCGTTAGTTTCGTCTCGTTTGTGTCGACCACGAACACTGCAAGGAGCTTGGCCGGCTGCGTCTCGCTGGCATTGGCGCTGACGGTGGCGGTCGCCGGGCAGCTCGGACCAGCTCTGTCCGGCCTTGTAAGTCGTCTCCGGTCCGTCATTGACCTGACTACGGCTCGCCCCCCAATCACAGTCCCGTAGTTGGCACGATCGCGTAGATCAAGGCGGATCTGGCATGCGTGTGGCCGGCCGAGTAGCCGCACGGTGCCGAGCATCATTCTTTCACTGGCGTTTGGAGGGGAGCCCCCTTACCCTTCAGCAGCACCACGACGAACCTGGCCGGCTGCGTGCTGCTGGCGTTGCGCCCCACGACGTGAACATCGTTGGGCCCCTCGTAGAACGTCTGCCCTGCCTTGAGCGTGACCGCCGGTTGCCCTTTCAACTGCATGATGATCTGGCCTTCGAGCACGTAGACGAACGCATCGGCGTCGTGCCGATGGACCATGTCTTGTGCGCCCGGCGGATACGACACCTCAATCATGCGACCCTCCTTGCCCGGGTAGTCCGGGAGATCGACCGCGAACAGTTCCTTCACGTCTGCTGCTTCGGCCGGAACGGCTGCGAGCATCAAGAGTGCGGCCAGGTAAGCGCGGAAGTACAAGTGAGGTTTCTTCATACGTTGTTCCTTGACGCGAATGCCGGCGGGTTATGCCGAATTGGTATTGTTATATTGACAAATAGTGACCTACCGTGATATATTGGCAACGTCGAAGTCGAACGAGCGATGCGCGAAGCGTTACCAGAGGTCATTCGAATGTGGTCGCCGCCGGCCAAAGAGCCGCAGAACAGCGGTGCTCCCGCTGTTATTTGCCTCTCCGAATCGTTCCCGGGCCAGGATTTCTGCCGCTGAGGGAATGCCGTTCGCTGATAATTTCCGGCAAGAACAGCAAAAACAGCGAAAACCGTCCCGCTGATTATGTGAATCTTATGAATGAATCGAAGCACTAGTGAATGAATCGAAGCACTAGCCAACTCGTGCCGGCGGGTGAGATCGGTGGGTATACCTCGGAGGCAGCGTCAGGCTTTTGTCTGTGAGCGCCGGAGCCATTCGTCGAGACCGATGCGGCCGACGCGCGCTTCGCCCAACGGGACCAGCGAGAGCTCCTCGACCCGGCCGCCCCAGTATCCAGCCTTAGCGTCGCGCATGACCTCACGCGGGTCGCCGACCGCCTTCAGATAGCGGGCGACGATTTCGTTGAACGGCGCTCGTTCCGGGCCGGCGATCTCGACGATGCCGTTGCGCGGCACCGCGAGCGCCACATCGGCAACGATGGCTGCAACATCGTCCGCCGCGATGGGCTGGAAGAGGATGGGCGGAAGCTTGACGATGTTTCCATCCGCACTTGAATCGGCGATGCCGCGGAGGAATTCCATAAACTGGGTCGCGCGGATGATGGTGTAGGGAATGCCCGAAGCCTCGATCAGTTTCTCCTGGGCGAGTTTGGCGCGAAAATAGCCATTGTCGGTCCGGTCGATTGCGACGATGGACAGCGCGACATGGTGGCGGACGCCCGATGCGGCCTCCGCCGGAAGAAGATTGCGCCCGGCGGTCTCGAAGAATTCCAGCACCGCCTTGTCCTCAAACGAGGGCGAATTGGCGAGGTCGATCACTACTTGGGCGCCGTCCACGGCCTCTTTGACGCCTTGGCCGGTGATGGTGTTGACGCCGCTATTGGGGGAGGCCGCGACGACCTCGTGGCCGCCCTGGCGCAGAATGGCGACGGTCTTCGAGCCGATCAGCCCGGTGCCGCCGATGACGACGATCTTCATCGTTACCTCCGTTGTCGATGCCCGGAACCGTAAAACGCCGAAGATGAGCGTTCATTCCTAGCCGAGAGATGCGTGTAACCCCACAACGGCGAGGCGAAATTGAGAGCTCAGTTGGAATTCCCCAGACGCTTGCGCAGATAGCGGCACCAGGACAATACGTGCGACCACGTATGGCTCAGATCTCGGCGTTTTCTGCCGATAAACCCAGAATACACGCGTGGAGCGGTATCCGAGCCTCACGGACTCGCCGAGCAGGCCACATCCGCTCGACTGCCGCATTTATAGCCGACCCGGTGATGGAAATAAATTGGGTCCTTCCATCCGCACGCTCTCTCGCTGGCTTCGACTTTGGCTAGGTCGTACCAGACGACAATGAATCTGCGGCTGATCGCGGCATTCTGCACCTTGGGCCGCGCGACCACGCGGGGGAGCCCGCGCTGTCGGGAAAGCTGACTTCTGGAGAATTCCGCATCTCTCGGAGTAGCACTTCCGCTCACCTTCAGTGATTAAAGAATACGCCCAAGTATGACCGCAAACATTCCGGCATACTCAACCAATTCCCAGCGTATTCAGCGACGATTGATACCGTGCAGCGTCGGGAATTTCAGGGAATTGGTGGCGTCAGGTAAATTTGGCAGCGAGCGGAACTGGCCCAAGGGAGGTGCGGTCGAGCTGGCGCGCTAACGTGATCAGCGTGCCGGTCAATACCACGAGATCCTTGAGGGCGGGTTCGGAAACCAGCTTACCATCGCGGAAATCACCTCCGGTCACATAGACGCTAGTCGGTGCCACGAGGGCACCGAACCAAACCAGCACCTGCCGCAACTGTGTATCGACGGCGAGATAATGGTGCGGCGAGGCGCCCATCGCGATGATGCCGACCGGCTTGTTTTGCAGCGCCTCGACTGGAACGATGTCGAGCAGGTTCTTCAATACCCCCGGATAGCTGGCGCGGTAGACTGGCGCGCCGATCAGAACCGCGCCCGCCGCAGCGATGCGCATTACAGCGTCGCGGGTCGCCTCGCTGTAGCTGTCGAGCGGGCGGCCGTCGCAGATATCGATCCGCGTTTCGGCCAGGTTCAGGATTTCAACAGCGACTTTGGCACCGTCAGTGCTTGCCGTCTCCGCCGCCGTCGCGATCGCAGCGGCAAGCCGGCCAGGCGGCGTGGCGGCGCCGACAAGCATCAACAGACTGGGAGCGTCGGCCATTTAGGGAACCCCTCTCGAGGAACCACGATGCGCGGCCGATCATGGCACGCGGGAAGGGATTCGGAAACAGCGCGCCGAACCACTCGCCGAGGGGTACCCTGGTTTGCGCGACGTGCTCAGAATTCGCGCAAGATTTCGACCGCATGGTTTGACCCGGCAATCACCTGTTGCAGGAGTATGCCGTGTGGTTGCCGTGAATGCGCGGCTCAAGGCCGGGCATCCACGAGATCGCTGAGCACTCGCGTCGGAATAAACCTCTTATGCGCTTTACGGAGCGATGAAGCGGTCGATCTTGCGGTAGCGGAACAGCCACTGTCCGTGCTCTTTGATCAGCTCGTCCTGATAGGATCCGCTCGAGCCGATCTCTGGCCCCTCCGGGCTGTTCTGTACGACTGTCCAATTCGAGCGCACGCGCGCGCTCGCCCCGTCCAGCGCAATCGAGATGTTAGTCACCAGATGGATCCCGCGGGGCCGCTGATCTCCTGCCCGTTCCCGCAGACTGCGTGCCAAATCGGCTATGGCTGCGCGACCGGTTGCCCTGCCGAAGGCGGTGTCCCAGGTACCGGTCTCGGTGAACAACGCCGCCATCTCGGCGAACCGGCCGTCATCGAGCCGGAAGCAATATTCGGTCAGGACTTCTCTGATTGCGTCCTTCTCTTCGACCGCGGTGGGCATCCATTCCCTCCTGCGTAAATGTTGTCGCGGACCGAAGCATAGTGTGGCTTTCGGCTGATCCCCGGCAAGCCTCGGGAGGAGCGTCAGCGGGCGCCGGCCCGGCACCAGTCTTCGCGGCGGTCGAACCGTAGCGAGAGTGCTTGGCGGTCGCGCCAATGCGCGGCATAGGCCTCGGCGACTATCGGCGAGGCGACGAGGTTCAGATCTTCGGAATTCGCCGATGCGGCGCGGGTCCAGTTGTAGGACCCATTCAACGTCACAGCGCCGTCGATGACCATCGTCTTGACATGCGCGATCCGGGCGATGTGATCGATCCACACCGGCACCCCCGCGCTCGCCAGAGCATCCACGCCGCTCCTGCGCCCGCAGGGTGTGCGCTTGTCGGCGATCAGCTTCACCGCGACGCCCCGCCGGTGGGCGCGCAACAGGGCCTCGACGATCCCGGACCCGGTCGTCAGGCCGTAAGCGCCGACCAGGATCTCGTGCTGGGCATGGTCGATCGCCCGCACCGCAAAAGCCGCACAGTCGTTCTCCGGCGCAAAGCAGGTTTCGATTGCCGCCGGGGGCGCGGCCGCCCACAGGCTCGCCGGGAAACCGGCGGCGAGCGCCAACAGCAGGTATGTGCTCAGGCGGAGCTGGTAAGGGCTGCTTTCAGGCCGGGAGGACATGATGCAAAGGTTCGCGGGTGAAGCGTCGCTCTCTCGCAAGGACCGTGTTCTTTAGGTTATCAATCGTGGATATTTGGTTAATCGATCACACACAAACGCCGCGCAGTCCGCCGACGGAACGCCGCGAACCCGACCAGAGCGATGCCGAGGAGAGCAAGGCTCCCCGGTTCAGGCGCCGCTGTCACCACCGCCGAAAGATCAGAGATAAAAGCTTGGTCGTTTGGTCCCGGGAGCCCCATCAACGTCAGCCGATTGAGGAAGTTTCCGGCAGCGTCGAAAAGAACCAGCTGCGACGGCTCAGCTTCGTCATCGAACACGTAGTAAAGAGTGCCGTCGAACGCGACCCCGGTGAAACCGAAAGTTCCCGGGTTTAAGAACGCGGCCGTGATCAGGTTTCCGTTCGAGTCGAATTTATCATAAGGACCGATGTCGCCGCGGGGCTGGTTGGCGACAAACGTGCCGCCGACCACCTCGAGGCCGTCGCGCCCGCTCTGCACCAGACCTCCCGAGGGGACCAGGGTGATCGGGGCGCCGATCAGATTGCCCGAGAAATCGAACTTGTACACGTTCTCGTTGAGTGCGAGGGTAGCGCTAAGCGGCGCCACATAGAGGAACTGGCCGTCCGACGCGATCGATTGGATGCCGGTGATCCCCGGGATGTTGACGATAAACGCCACCCCTAGATTGGTGCCGTTCGTATCCGTGCGAAAAACCGAAGTGGAGCCGGATACGCTATAAAAAATATTTGAGCCGACCACGGCAATACCATGCCCGGTTTCATCGGCGGCGCCCGCGGGATCGAGGAAAGATTTCAGAAGCGCACCGGTCGAGCCGTCGAACTCTTGGATGATAGGGAGATTGGCCGGCGCATCGTTGCCATTAGTCCAGATCACGGTGCTTGCGCGCCCCGGCGCTGCAGCGACTAGCAATGCGGCAATGCTCAGCCCCATCACCGTCGTCGCGGCGTGCCAAATATTCCCGGCCATCGAGTTCCTCCCACGACTTGCGCGGTATTCGGTCTCCGCGTTAATTAACCATAAAACTAATCCCTTGCACCGTCAATCGCCGGGAATAACGCGGCACTCGCACGGGAGCCGATCGCGGCCTCTCTTGTCGGCGCGCCCAGGAGAGGCTTACGCTGATTTGGAACTGCACAAGGCCCAAGTGGACCGATGAGCGAACGAGAGCGATATCCCGGGTTCGCCCCCGAGCACGATGTGCCGATCCCCTACATGCAGCGGATCCGAGACTATTATCAGGCGCTCGGCTATGGCGAACCTTATCGATGGGCGCATTATGACGAGGTGCCGTTCCAGCCGCTGCAGAAGCCGCTTTCTCGGTGCCGAGTTGCGCTGATCACCACGGCGGCTCCTTACCAGCCTGGCAAGGGCGATCAGGGTCCTGGCGCGCCCTACAACGCGGCGGCAAAGTTTTATGCCGTTTATTCGGGGGATACTGCCGTCGATCATGATCTGCGGATTTCGCATGTGGGGATCGACCGCACGCATACGACCGCCGAGGACAGCAACACCTGGTTTCCGCTGCCGGAGTTGCGGCTCTGCGCAGCCGCCGGCCGCATCGGCGAAGTCGCGCGGCGGTTCCATGGCGCGCCAACCAACCGCAGCCACCGCACGACGATTGAGCGGGATTGCCCCGAATTGCTGGCGTGCTGTCGGGCCGACAAGGCTGACGCGGTCGTCCTCGTCGGCAATTGACCGGTGTGTCACCAGACCGTGAGTCTGGCCGCACGTCATTTGGAGGCAAACGGCATCGCCACCATCGTCATGGGCTGCGCTAAGGACATCGTCGAATATTGCGGCGTGCCGCGCTTTCTATTTAGCGACTTTCCTCTCGGCAATGCGGCCGGCCGCCCGAAAGACCCGGAGTCGCAGGCCTTCACATTGGAGCTCGCGTTGCGGGTGCTCGAGTCGGCGCCAGCGCCGCGCACCACCGTCCAATCGCCGCTGCGCTGGAGCGCGGACCCGTCGTGGAAGCTCGATTATTCGAATATCGGGCGCCTCTCGCCAGAGGAGATACAGCGGCGACGAGAAGAGTTCGACCGGCAAAAGGCGATCGCAAAGACGGTTCGCGACGAGCCCACCGTGGCGAACTGATTCGCGACTGAAGAACCGTCGAGTTTGGACAAAATTTATCGAGTTGTTGCAACCAATCCTCGGCGACTAACCTTAAGTGGGATCGGAATGGGTTCGCTCAGAGCTAAACATTTGCATCGGTCGATATTTCGTTTGAACTGAAGAAGCTGCCGAGGTACCCTGAATTAACGGACAGTTAATGCCGTGCAATGTTTGGGGTGGGGCGGTCTTTGTTGCATGCAGCGGTGCCGCTCGCATCGGTTAGGGGAAAGTATTCAAGGAGAGCGACATGGATTCGTGCACGAACCCATTGGCACGGCTCGCGGTGGCGATAATTGGCCTGATCGGCGCCGCAGTGGTCGGAGAACCGGCCTTGGCGCAAGGTTCGGCGCAGTTCACCTACCGGGTCAATCATTCGACGTTCGGCGATATCGGCACATATACCAACACGGTGGAGCCCACCCGGGACGGCGCCACGGTCAAAACTCAGGCGCATTTCGAGGTAAAAATGCTGGGTGTGCGGATGTATCGCGAGGAGGCCGACCGGACCGAGCGCTGGCAGGGAAATCGGCTGGTTTCATTTCACGGTGTCACGGATAAGGGAGACGGCCCCAAGGAAGTGAAGGGCGAGGCGCGCGGCAACAGTTTTGTGATCAGCTCGCCGCAGGGCACGATCACCGCACCATGGTCGGTTCACCCCGCCAATCCTTGGTCTTCGAGCTTTCTGCACTCCAACACGATGATGCGCCCCGACAGCGGTAAACTCGAACAGGTGCGCGTTGGTAGCGGCCAAGAAACGGCGGTCAAAATCGATAATGCAAACATTCCGGCCGTCAAATACGAGGTTGACGGCAGCACCAAATATACGGTCTGGCTCGACAGCCGAGGCGTGCCTGTCAAATTCCTGGTCGACGACGACACGGGTAAAGTCACCTTTACTTTGGCCAAATGTGTGGGTTGCAACGCGGAGATTTCTCAGCTGGAGAAGAGATAGCCGGCGTAACGATCCGGCTGCTCGGCGGGTGGCCCTCCCCGCCTCGCTCGGGGGATCGAGCTCGGGGTTGGCGGGCAAGGGTGCCGGCCGATGGATGACCCAAACGCGCTGCCGTTAGTCTTCGACACGGCGGTCCGCGACCGGGCGGCGCAATGGCTGCGGGGAGTTGGAGCGAGGCTGCCGACCTTCGCCGAGCTCGCCGATCCGTCGAGCATGCCGCAAGCACGCGTCGAGGCTCTGCGCTCCGTGGACCCGGATCGCCCTGACCCAGCCAATCTGTTTCGCGTTCACTGGTACAATGACCCCCGTCGCTCGGGTTTCGTTGCGACGCCGCCCCACCTTGTGCTGCCGCCCGAACTGACGGGGGTGCGATCACCGATCGTCGTGGCACTCGGCTGCTTCTTCCCGATGATTGCCGCTCACAAGGTGCTGGCGGCCTACGGCTGCCTGATCCCCCATCTCGTAACCGGCCGTTTCGACCCGGCACGGCACAAGGCGGTTTGGCCGTCGACCGGCAATTATTGCCGCGGCGGCATTGCGATCTCCCGGATCCTCGGGTGTCGCGGCATCGCGGTGCTGCCGGCCGGGATGAGCGAGGAGCGCTTCGAGTGGCTGAATGACTGGATCGCGCGGCCCGAGGATGTCATCCGCACCCCCGGCTCGGAGAGCAATGTCAAGGAAATTTACGACCGGTGCGCCGAGCTCGCGCAGGAGCAGGACCATCGCGTGCTCAACCAGTTTGCCGAGTTCGGCAATTATGTAGCGCACTACACCTGCACCGGACCTGCTTTTGCACGCGTCTTCGAGTTTTGCCAGGCACAGGATCCAGGCCGCCGCCTGGCGGCGTTCGTTGCCGCAACGGGGTCGGCCGGGACGTTGGCGGCAGGCGACTACCTCAAGGAAGAGTTCAGCGCCCGAATTGTCGCCGCCGAGGCCAGCGAGTGCCCGACCCTACTGCGCAACGGTTTTGGCGAGCACAACATCCAGGGCATCGGCGATAAGCACGTGCCCTACATTCATAACGTCATGAACACCGACCTCGTCGTCGGCGTCTCCGATCGCGCCGTCGCGGCGCTTGATCTGCTGTTCAACAGCGAGACCGGTCTCGCCTATCTCTCGGATCGCCGCCGCATCGATCCCGAAGTGATCGACGGGGTTAAGTATTTCGGGCTTTCGGGCATCGCCAACGTGGTCGCCGCGATCAAGACCGCGAAACGCCTCGAACTCGCAGAGGAAGATGTGCTGATCACGGTAGCGACCGACAGCGCGGCGCTCTACGCCAGTGAACGCCGCAAGTTCCAGGCCGCTACCTACCCCGACGGGCTCGATACTGTGAACGCAGGCGAGATTTTCGGGCAGCATCTGCTCGGCGCCGCCGACAACGACGTTGTCGAATTGACCCACGGCGAACGCTCGCGGATATTCAACCTCGGCTATTTCACCTGGGTCGAGCAGCTGGGCGTGCCGGTCGTCGAGTTCGAAAAGCGCCGCAGTCAAAGCTTCTGGCGGCGGCTCCAGCAGGCAGTGCCGGCGTGGGACGAGCTCATTGCCGAGTTCAATGCGAGGGCGGGTTTCGGAGAGGATTGTTGAGCCTGGACTACGCCGAGCTTTGCCGCCGCACGAGAGAGCGCGACCGCAGCCTGCGCGAGAAGGTCATGTCGCTCGACGAGGCGGCCGCGCTGGTGCCTGACGGCGCCTCGGTCGGCATCGGCGGCAGCACCCTGTCGCGCACCCCGCTGGCGATAATCTGGGCGTTGATACGGGCCGGCCGCAAAGATCTCTTTTGCGCCCGCGGCATCACCTCCAGCGAAGGCGAGCTGCTCTTCGCTTCGGGGGTGAGCCGGCATATCCTTACGAGCTGGTTCAGCCAGGGGATCGTCTGGGGCGTTTCGCGCATCATGCGGCTTTACACCGAGACGGGACGCGCCCGGTTCGAGGAATGGAGCCACATGGCGGTGGGGCTGCGGTTTCGCGCCGGTGCGATGGGCGTGCCGTTTCTGCCGATGCGTTCGATGATGGGCTCGGACGTTATCGGCCGCTTGCCCGAAGCGAAGCTTATCGATTGCCCCTTTACCGGCGAAAAGCTGGTGCTGGTGCCGGCATTGAACCCGGATGTCGCCCTGATCCACGTGCAGCGCTGCGACGCCTACGGCAACGCGCAGATCGACGGCTTGCCGTTCATGGACATCGATCTCGCGATGGCAGCGAGCCGGGTGATCCTGACGACCGAGCGCATTGTCTCGAACGACCAGATCCGCCGCGCCCCCGACCACACGAAGATCCCGTTCATGGCGGTCGACGCCGTCGTCGAGGCGCCATTCGGCGCGGCGCCGCATGAATGCTACGGGCTTTACGAACCGCTCTTTGGGCACCTCGACAGCTATGCCGCACAGGTCCGGCAGAACCCGGAAGAGGGCATCCAGACCTATCTCGAACGGTACTTCTATGGCCCGAAATCATGGAGGGAATACCTCGAGCTGCTCGGGCTCGAGGAATTGCTCGACGCTCGCCGCCGCGGGACCAGCATCCATGACGACTAGCGGATCGGGTTACACGGCAAGCGAACTGCTCGCCGTGATGAGCGCGAGATTGTTGCGCGACGGACAGGTCGTGTTTGCCGGGGTCGGGATCCCGCTCCTCGCTGCTACCTTGGCACAGCGGCTGCACGCGCCGGGCCTCACCATCCTGTTCGAAGGAGGCGTCATTGGGGCTTTCATCGAGCCGGGAAAGCTGCCGCCCTCCACCAACGAGCAGCGCTGCACGCGGCGCGCCAACATGGTGCTGAGCAGCACCGATGTGCTGCTTCTGCTGCAGCGCGGCTATGTCGACATCGGCTTCATGGGCGGCGCGCAGATCGACCAGTACGGCAACCTCAATAGCTCCTTCATAGGCGATCCCGACCGTCCGGCGACGCGCCTGCCGGGGACCGGCGGCGGCAACGACATCGCCAGCCTGACGCAGATGATCGTCGCGATGAGGCACGAGAAGCGCCGCTTTGTGAACCGGGTCGATTTCGTGACCAGCCCGGGATTTTTGTCCAGCACGGAGAGCCGGCCCGAGGCAGGGCTCATCGCCGGCGGTATGTACCGCGTCGTGACAGATCTCGGCATCTTCGGCTTCGAAGAGCGCTCGAAGCGCATGCAGCTGCTTGCGCTGCATCCGGGTATCACTGCCGAAGACGTGCAAGAGAACACCGGGTTTGAGCTTTTGATCGCAGCCGACTTAGCGGTCGCCGATCCATTGTCTGAAGACGAACTGGCGGCACTGCGGCATCTCGACCCCGATCGGCTCTACACGGCGTGAGGGGTATCGCGGTGACGATCTTCTCCAACACTTTCGGCCTCGCGATGCGGAACTTCACGACCTTTCCGCAGATGCCGGACCCACAGGCGCTGATTGCGTATGCCGTGAAGGCCGAGATGCTGGGTTTCGATTCGGTCTGGGTGTGGGACCATATCTTTCTCGGCGTGGACCCGCCCTTTCCGATTATCGACTCGCTGACGTTGCTCAGCGCAGTGGCGGCGCGCACCACGAAGATTAGGCTCGGCACTGGGGTGCTGGTATTGCCGCTGCGCAACCCGGTGGTGCTAGCGAAGGAATTGTCGAGCCTCGATCTAATCGCTGGGGGACGCCTGCTGCTCGGCATGGCCTCGGGCTGGTACAAGCGGGAGTTCGACGCCGTCGGCGTGCCGTTCAACGAACGAGGCCGGATCATGGATCGCAATCTCGAGATCCTGCGCCGGCTGTGGACGGAGGAGCAGGTCGATGGCGAGTATCCG
>Ga0306920_100010837_pt1 | contig 12257 bp, 13 predicted proteins | sample flu12Cox44000170_FD_204666 | JGI IMG/M metagenome (GOLD analysis project Ga0306920, IMG submission 204666) | Lab enrichment of tropical soil microbial communities from Luquillo Experimental Forest, Puerto Rico - flux4day.12C.oxic.44.000.170 (v2)... | ecosystem: Environmental > Terrestrial >...
AGCGACATCATCAACGGCCTCAACAGGGCAAGAACGGAGCTGAATGTGATCAGGCAACAATGGGAATCTGAACGAGACGAACACACTCGATAGCAGGCTGTGCAGAGATCGGCCCGGATTCACGCACACACTAATCGAATCGCGAAACAGGGCGAAAGGCGAGGAAAGGCGGTGTAACGCACCGTAACCACGCATTGTTCGAATTCTGCAAGCATACGCCTCGCCTTTGCATGGCCCGAAATCGCATAAAAAACCTCGATTTCCCAACTCTCCAATTGGTCTGAAGCGCAACGCTTCAGAGGCGATGCACACCTGTCACGATCTGTAGCGAGCATTCTGCTCGCACGATATCACCCGTTTGATGAAGGGAATGAACATGAAGAAATTGATTTTATTGGCCGGTATGCTTGCGCTGGTTTCAGCCCTCGGCGGTTGCTGCTGGTGGCCGTATTGCGGCGCGGGCGGCTGGGGCGGTGGTCCCGGAGGGCCGGGCGGCCATGGCGGCCCTGGCGGTGGGGGCCCTGGCGGTGGCGGACCGCAGGGCGCGGTCGTCGTGCCGCACGCGTTCGCACTGGCCTGATCCTCAGGAAACGCTGCGACGCCTTCTGGCCGTCGCAGCGGCCAATCGATCGCTTCGATGACGGCAGCCGCATGGATGTGCGAGGGAAGACACCGCGCGCATGAAGAAGGTGCTGTTGGCTTCGTCATCGAACTGGGCCAGTTCGCTGATATAGCAGCCCGAATCGGCAAGGTACGACGTAACGGCTGAGACGATGCCCGACGTGGCCGGGCAGCTGACGGCAAGAATGAAATTCTGTGTCACGTTCTGGAGTCCAGAGTATATCGCCAGGAAGCCGGCTGGGCGGGCCGGGTGAGTGGGCTCAGCCGACGGCAGTGCGCTTCTTCTTTTCGGGGTCGTCGAAGGGCAGCAGCGCGGCCCGCGCGCTCGTTTCCATGCTGCCGCGCACTTCCAGCGCGTTGCCGGGTCGTGCGACATGGACATCGAGCCGCGCGATGGCGAGCGAGCGGCCCGTGAGGCGCGAATACATCCCGCAGGTGACGATGCCCGACTGCTTGCCGTTGTGCCAGAGCGTGTCGCCTGCGATAGTCGCCTTGTTCGCGTCTATTTCGACGCCGTAGATCTTGAAGCGCTCCTTGCCGGCCAGCCGGAAATGTTCGCCTGCGCCGCAGAAGTCGGTCTTGTCCGGCGATACCGTGAAATCGAGGCCGAGTTCCCACAGCGTGTCACCGGCCTTTTCGTCGGCGAAGGGGTACATCTCGGAGTTGTCGTAGGGGAAGAACAGGAGCGAGCTTTCGACGCGCAGCCAGTCGAGCGCCGTGAACGCGCACGGAATGATCCCGAAGGGTGTGCCCTTCTCGAGTATGGTGTCCCAGATGAGCGGCGCATCGGCTGCCTTGCAGAAGATTTCATAGCCGCGTTCGCCCGTATAGCCCGTGCGCGAGATCGTCACCGGACGCCCGAACAGACGCGTCTGCGCGTGGTGAAAGTAAGGAAGATCGCGAATGCCGTGTACATGTTCGGCCAGGAAGTCGACGGCCGCGGGCCCTTGCAGCGAGAGATCGTGCAGGTCGTCGTCGAAGAGCGCGGCCACCTGGCGACCCGGCGCGGAGCGCACGAGCCGCTCGTAGCCGGTGCCCGCGCCGTGCACGACCATAAAGGCGTTCGGACCGGTGCGATAGACGATGCAGTCGTCGATGAACTTGCCGTCCTCGTTGAGCATGGTCGCGTAGACCGACTTACCCGGGTAGAGCTTGCCGATGTCGCGCGTCGTAGCCCAGTCGAGGAGGCTTTCGGCGTGCGGTCCGACGTAATGGACCTTCTTCAGGCCCGAGACGTCCATCAATCCCGCCTTCGTGCGGATGACCGCGTGATGGTCGGCCAGATCGCTCGCATAGGTCCAGGCGGTCCCCATGCCGTTCCAGTCTTCGAGCTTCGAACCGAGTGCGCGGTGACGCTCGGCGAGCGCGGAAATACGCCAGGATTTGGCCATGTCTGGCTCCAGTCAGCAAGGTTTTGAGTGAAGGAGATGTCCACCTGCCTGGCGGTCGAACTGGCCGAGCCATTCGACCAGCGCGGTGCGATACCGTGTCATGCCCTTGTAGTCGGCAATGGGGTCGGGCAGATCGCGCAGTACGCGATGCAGCCGTCGCGCCCACGCGGCGTTCGTGCAGATATCCGCGACGCTGCACAGATAAGTGCGGATGCTGAACATGACCGCGTTGCTGCGCGGCAAACGCGCCATGAGTTGCAGTTCGACGCGCAGGTACATCTGTTCGCCTGCATTCCCGGCAGTGACGGTGCCGCGATCCTTGCCCCACAGGTGATACGTCTCCGGCGAGGTATCGAGGCGCGGATGCACCGTGAGCGTCCAGTTCAGGCGGCGCACGGGAGCACCCGCGCGAAGGGCAAGCAGGTACTTGAGCGCACGCTCGAACACACCCATCTGGTGAGCCAGCGGCACGGGTGCATGCCATTGCTTGAAGCTCATGCCCGCATCGAATGCGAGAGACCAGTCGGCAGGGCCGGTTACGACGCCCGCGTCCACGTAGAGGTCGTCGTCGCGTTGGTCGAGGAGGGCGAAGTCGCCTTGCGTCTGGCGCGCGATGTACTCGAGCGGGGAATACGGTAGCGTGCCTTCGTCGCCGAAGCGAAACGACTGCTCGATCTCGAGCGCGCGATTGGTCCAGCGCCAGTGGTCGCCCTCGCGTTCGAGGGTGAACCAGTCGGGGTAGTCGGTGGCGAGGTTCTCCATGATGAGCTCGAGCGCATCCCACGACGCGGTCTGCATGTGGGGCATGACGATTGCGCGCCGCGGATCGCTATCGAGCACGAGCGAGCATTCGGCCATTTCCGACCGGTAGTGTTCGTCGATATCGAACCAGTGCTCGTACACGGAGCCGGGCTCGCGCGGGGTTGCGGGTTCGATGTTCACCGAATACAGATAGCGGTCCTCGGGAAAGGGGAACGGGAAGCGCGCGATGGCCTTCGCGCTGTTTGCGAAGCTGAAGTCGCCGCGGTAGGTCTGGGCGGGCTTGATCAGGACGCTCATGGGGAAGGGCTCACAGGTCGAGTGAAAGGGTTGCGCCGCGGGCACGGGAGACGCAGGGCATGAGATGCGTGGTGCGGCTGTCGTCGCTCAGGAATTGATCGCGGTGCTCGATCTGGCCGGCCAGGTGGCGCGTAGCGCACTGGCCGCACACACCGCCGCGACACAAGTTAGGAACTTCTATCCCCGCGCTTTCGAGCGCTTCCAGCAGGCTCTGATCGGCGGCAACGTTGACGCAGCGTTCGCTGCGAACGAGCGTGGCGGTGAATGGCACACCTGGGGCGGGTGCCACGAACGCTTCCGCATGTACGCGGCGTGCGTGCCAGCCGAGTGTGCGGGCGGCATCGTGCACGGCATCGATGAGCGATTGTGGACCGCAGACGTAGGCGTGCGTCCCAAGCGGTTGCGATGCGAGCGTGCGCAGCGCGTCAAAGCGCGCGACGGCCGCGTCGTAGCCGTGAAAGCGGGACCCAAGGCGCTCGCGCAAATCCTTGGCATAGGCGTCGGAGGTGCCTGCTCGATAGGCGTAGTGCAGCGTGAAGTCGGCGCGGCGGCGCAACAGCTCGGCAACGTGCGCGAACATCGGCGTGATGCCGATGCCGCCCGCGATCAGCACGTGCCGATGCGCCGCCGGGTGTAGCGCGAAGAGATTGACTGGCGGCGTGACGCGCAGGGTCATGCCTGACTCGATACCCGCATGGATGAACGCGGAGCCGCCGCGCGAGCGATCGGCAAGACGCACGGCGATGCGCCAGTTGCGCGTGTCGGCCGGGTCGCCAACGAGCGAGTAGGCGTTGCGCAATTCGCGTTGCCCGGTGTGCATGCACAACTGGATATGGCTGCCTGACGAGAAGGCAGGCAAGCGGCCCGATCGTGCGCTGAGCGTCAGCTCGCGTACGAAGGGCGTGAGCATGCGCGCGGATGTGACGACGACGTCGAGCGTGTTCATGAGGTCGGCTCCGCATAGGGTTGATCGGCGTCCGCGCACACGCCCAGCCAGGCGCCAAGTCGTTCGGAGAAGTGGCCACGCACGCCGAGTCGAACCCGGCACGTGGAGCAGGTGACCTCGTCGCCTGCCTCGTAGTCGTGGGTGCTCATGCAGTGCACGCAGAAGACGGAACGTGCGCCGTGTATGGCCATCGCGGCGATTTGTTCGCGCAACAGCCCCGCGTTGCGCGCGGCGCGCTGGATGCGCCAGATGAAGGCTTCGTCGCCAGCGAGATACAGGCGCGTGCCGGCGGTGCTTGCCGCCAGCACACGCAAGAGCGCGTCGGCGAGGTCCGCCTCGTTGGCGCAGAACGTGGCTTTGACGGCGAGCGGCGATACGGTTCCCAGACACAGCACGTGTGCTTCGCGCGGCTGTTTTTCGAGTTCCGCGATGAAGTTCGCAGCGGCCTCGATAGCGCGGTGTTGCACGACGAGCAGATGAAAGTGCGCTGCTTCGAATGGCGCCAGTTCAGCATAACGCGGCGCGCTGTGCAGAGGTTCAATCGGTCGTTGCAGAAGGGCTTGCGTCATGATCGGCTCGGTCAGGCGCGTCGCGTTGAGCGTGCGCGTTTCAAAACGGTGCAAATGAGCATTGCGGCCGGTTCGACGTGGGGCGCATGCGTCATCGCGGGGCCCACGGCTTCGCTCTGCTGAACCTGGCTGCACGCTACCTTCGTGCGTCTCGCGGTGTTTTCCCCGTGTGCAATATCGTTTCCTGCCAGTAATCAACGCTCAATCCGGAAAAAGAGGTACGCCTTTCGAGGTAGTGTGCGCAGCGGCATGGAGCTTGCTTGCAAAGAGGCATTTGTCGTGGGCACCGTACATGTCGGCGAGACGCGATTTCAGGCAGCTTGATGCGGTTGGCGCAAGCGCGGGCAGTCGCCGCGCGAGCGGGCGCTTTCGTGCCGCGATGCTCGACTGCTTTGCCGCGCTGATCGACGGTGTGGCCTGGCCTGCGGTCGCGGCGACGTTGCTCGAGCGCGTTGAAGCCGAAGTGCCGGGCAGCCGCCTGCGTCTTCATGATGCAGACGTAACGCGCGCGCAGGCGCCTTGCCGGGCCGCCCCGGATTGTGCGTTTCGGGCGACGGTACAGCGCGCGCCTGCGGGCGGTGAGGTGCGTACTTGTTCAGGGTGTCGTGCGGAGGGCCGAAATCGACTCGTGGCCCGGTTTGGTGATAGCGTGCTCACGCTCGACGTGCTCGACGCACGCGATCTGCAGGCGCCGCCCAACGGCGGCCGCCCATCGCTGGCCAGCGAATTGGGCATGGCGATCGCGCTGTTCGGTGCGCTGGCGAGCGTCGGCGCATGCGAGTCGACTTCGGAGCGCGATGCCGCCAGGGCGTTGACGCGCGAGTTGCACGATTGCGTTGCGCAGCAGCTCGGCGTCATCTCGTTCGTCGTGAGCCAGGTCCAGCAGCAGATGCGCTGCCCGGAACGATCAGAAGCGCTCGTCGGTGACCTGCGCACGCTTGTCACGCGACTTCAGCGCCAGGTGCGCGAGCTCATCACGTCCGCCCGCCTCAGGCATGACGGCCGCTCGCTGCAGCAGGCGCTCGCAGGATCGGTGGAGGAATTTTCGCGCCGCTCGAACGTCGTGTTCGAACTCGATAACCGCGTGCCCGATCTCAGGCTCGCTCCCGACGTCGAACTGCATGTGCTCCAGATCGTACGCGAGGCGCTTTCTAACGTCGTGCGCCATTCGCACGCACGCCATGCGCAGATCGAACTGAAGGAGGATGCGCACGGGTCGTTGCGCATCGCCGTAACGGACGATGGCGTGGGTTTCACTCCCGCGTCAACCGACGAGAGCCATCATGGCCTGAGCATCCTGCGCGAGCGCGCCCAGGCGATCGGCGCGCAAATCGACATTGCCAACGTGGAGGGCAAGGGCGGGGCCCGCGTTGGGCTCGTTGTCCCCGGCCCCGGTCGGAAAGAGGAGCAATCGGGTGGGCCTTACGACACTGCTGCTGATTGACGACCATCCGCTGTTTCGCCGCGGTCTGGCCGACTTCTTCAACGCGACCGGCGAATTCGTCGTGGTCGGGGAGGCGTCCAGCGGGCGGCAGGGCATCACGCTCGCGCTTGAACTCAAACCGTCGATGGTGCTGATCGATTTGCACATGCACGGGTTGGGCGGCTTGTCAGTGCTGGACGAACTGCGGCAGCTCGAGATGAATTGCCGCAAGGTCGTGCTGACCGCCTCGATGGATCGTGCGGAACTGCTCGCGGCTTTGCGCCTCGGCGCGGACGGCTATGTGCTCAAAGAGACTGAGCCGGATGTGCTGCTCACCTACGTGCGCAACTGCGCGAAGGGCGCGGTGACGGTGGACGAATGCGTGATCGAAGTGCTCGCCGATGAAGACGACGACGAAGGCACCCGGCATGCGGCGCAACCGCAGCGTGCTGCGTTGACCGGACGCGAGGCGCAGACGCTGGCCCTCATCGCACAGGGCATGAGCAACAAGCTGATTGCGCGGAAACTGGGCATCAGCGAGGGGACCGTGAAGGTCTATGTGAAGAACCTGCTGCGCAAGCTGCATGTGCGCTCGCGGCTGGAGCTGGCTGCGCACGTGCATCGCGACGCGCTTGCGAGACATTAGGACACCGTATGGAATCGCTGGCAAGAGGCGAGGATGTCGGCAGTGCGGAGGCGGGTACGCTCGGAGCGATATGCGACGCGTTTCCCACCGCGCTGCTGACGCTCGATGCAGATGGCGTCGTGCGCGGCTTCAACGCGGCATGGGCGCGCGCGATGGGCACGACGCGAATGGCGGCGGCCTTCTCGCGCGCGGTGCATCCGGAAGACCGCGCACGGTGGTCGGCGCTGTTGCACGGACTGTGCGATGCGCGCGGGCACGCTGCCGCCCCGGCGCGCGAGCGCCTGCGGCTCGTGCATCCGTCGGGCGATCTTCGCTGGTTCGATTGCGCCGTAACCTGCGAGGGCGGGTCCTACTTCGTGTCGCTCGTCGACGTGACGATCGGGCAGCGCCGCGAAAGCGCCCTGAAGGCTCATTTGCGCGGCGCCCTTGGATTGCTCGACGGCATGCCTGGCCTGCTCTATCGCGGGCGCAACAATCGCTCGTGGACCATGGAGATCGTCAGCGCGGGCTGCGAACTGCTCACGGGCTACCCGCCGGAATGGTTCGTCAACAGCCACGAGCACAGCTTTAGCCAGTTGATCCTGCCAGCGTTCGCCGACTACGTCTGGCACGGCGTGCAGGCAGCGCTCGCCGGGCGGGTGCCGTTCGAATTGCGCTATCGCATTCGTTGCGCGGACGGCACGGTCAAGGCGGTATTCGAAAAGGGCGTGGGAATCTATTCGGAGGGCAGCGAGGTGCTGGGTATCGAAGGCGCCATATTCGAAGTGAGGGAAGACGCGCGCTAAAACGCGGGCGGACGCCAGCGCATTACGGATTCAGGTTCTACGATTCGTGCATCATCGCCTTCGCGTTGCTTGAAGATTGCGAAGTTCTGTACAGCGAAGACATGCAGCACGGACAGGTCATCTTCGACCGGTTGACGGTGGTCAATCCATTCCGATCGCCCAGTTGACTCCCATCTGATTCACCGTCAGGCGCCACACGGGTTGTACCGTCGACGCTTTTCCCATCCGGCGCGGCGGGGGCGCTGCGCCTTGGTTCGGGAAGGTTTCGAACTCCTCACAGAACGTGACCATGGCGTCGGCATATTCAACCGCCGTCCGTGGCGAGCCTGGGGCGGCCATCGTCGCCTTGATAGATCGCTTGCGCTCCGTTGCGGAACTCCTGGGCTGTCAGTTTGCGAACCGAGCTGCTATCCCGCTCAACCAGCAGGATCTGCCACGAAGTGTTCATGCGACCGACCATCCAGATCAATGGTTCCGACCCGAAAATCGATCACGGTTTCGCGCTCGTGTAGGTCGATGTCGACCAACATAGGTGGTCGCGCTTCCAGGTCACTGGCGATTGGCGTCAGGAACGCGGGATCGTTGATGCAAGGTGTGGACGACGATGCCGTTTTGGCTAGACGCGTGGCAGATCGTCGATCGATTTTTCGACAGATCCGTCCGGCACTTCCATATCGATGCCGTCGGCCCCGTCGGGATGCGGAACTGACTTGATCTTCGGCCCGAGGAATCTCATGCCGCCGAGCGTAAAAACGGAATACACGACCGCCCCCAGGCGGATGTCGTCTGTGACATTCGCTAGCGCGGATATCGTGGGTGGCGAGAGCCAGTCGTGAGTTTGGGGATCAATCTGCGCCCAGCGTACGTGCGTAACCCGGTCAGTTGAGGAACTGATCCGGATACCGTCGATACCGAAAGTAGCCATGGCCGTCACCTTCGAGAACACGGCTCGATAGTAGTCCGTTCGATGGCGCGTGGAAAGCGGCAGGCGCGTCACCCCTGGATTGATATCCGGCCAGTCGGCCATTTTAGGGGCACATTGAAATTATCGTCTTCGCCTGGGCTTCGGAGAAATGCGCAAACAGGTCGTCGCCCCTATCGTCTGGCGAAATGAATTCAGGAACCCTTCGCATCGCTAAACCACTTCACTGATCCGGTTGCCATTTCTCTATCGTTTCCAAAATCTTGCGACTTTGTGCCTAAGATGAATTTCTATGCGCATAAGCTGGCGCAGGCCCGCAAGTTGCGGGAGCCAGAAGGCAGCGCCCGGATCGACGCCAACAAGTGTTTTCATCATGCATGCGAGTGTGCGCGCGGCGGCCGCCTTTCGTGCGGCTGCAATCAGGCCAAGGGGCGCGGCGGCGATCGTCGCGTTGGCGACGTCTGGCCGGCCTGGCTGGTCGGCTTCACTTCGCCATGTGTTGCTGGCAGTGGCGTGCTGGCTGGGCGCAGCACCCGCCGCGCTGGCCGACACCCCGGCCAATACGGTCGATCCAGCCAGCACGGCGCGCGCCGTCACCAACGCGAGTCGCACCAACCCCGCTGTTTCGCCACGCGACGCCGCTGTGCGCCAGGTCGTGCTGGGCATCATCAGCTTCACGCGCTGGCCGACGCCGCCCAGCCGCCTGCACCTGTGCATGACGGGCCGCCCCGACTACGCGCAGGGCCTGGTCGACACGCAGCAGGCCGGCTCGACGCCGCTCGAGGTTCAGCGTGTCCACTTTGACGATTCCACCCTCGGCGCAGCTTGTGAAGTTGTCTATCTCGGCGACCTGAGCGACGCTGAGAGACAGCGGGTCAGCGCCGCCGTGACTGGCCGTCCGGTCCTGACTATTGCGGAACACGATCCATCCTGCACCGCGGGCAGCATGTTCTGCCTCAATGTCGATGGTGAACGCGTCACGTTCGACATCAACCTCGATGCCGTGGCGCGCAGCGGCGTACGAGTCCATCCAAATGTACTCAATCTCGCGCGGCGGCCGGTGACGCCATGACACGGCCCGCGCCCCCGGTTTCCGCTCCGCGCACGCAGCGCCCGACGCTGCAGAGCGTATTGCGCCGCGCGCACCTGCGTCTGGTGTTCGTCGCCGTGACAATGGCCGCGGTGTCATTGATCATGGTCGCCGTGATCGCATTGCGTGCCTATGCCGGCAACAACCTGAACCTGCTGGCCCGCTCACTCGGCTATACGGTCGAGGCGGCGCTGGTGTTCGGCGACCGCATCGCGGCGACCCAGGCGATCGTGCTGATCGCCAAAGATGAAGACGTGGCTGAAATTGTCGTCACGGATAGCAGGGGCCGGCCATTCGCGGCATGGCAGTCGCCAGCCAGCAGTACGATCGCCAGGCTCGAGCGGGCAGTCGCCGACATTGCGCTGCCTGGACCCGTGACCGTGCGGGTCATGCACGACGGCATCGTCGTCGGTTATGTCAAAGTGCGTGGCCAGGGGCACCAGTTCTTCGGCTTCCTGCTCGGCGGCGTCGGCGGCGTCCTGGCCTGCCTCGCAGTTAGCGTGCTTGGCGCTTATGTCAGCTCGAAGCGCGTGCTGCGCAACATCGTCGCTCCGCTGCGCGCGCTGGCCGGCGTCGCCCACGCAGTGCGGCGCGAGCGCGCGTTCGGACGGCGGGTCGAGCCCGCGGCGATCGCCGAACTGAACCAGCTCGGAGACGACTTCAACGCCCTGCTCGACGAATTCGAAGACTGGCAAAACACCCTACGCCACGAGAACGCGTCGCTCGAACACAAGGCAACCCACGACGCGCTCACTGGGCTGCCCAACCGTTGGCAGTTCGAGGCCCGCCTCACGAGCGCCCTCAGCGAGGCCGAAGTGATGAAGCAGCGGGTCGCCGTCCTCTATCTCGACTGTGACCGTTTCAAGGAGATCAACGACTGCCTGGGCCATGAAGCCGGCGACGCGGTGCTGATCGGCATCGCGGCGCGGCTGCGCACGCAGTTGCGCGAGGTCGATCTGGTTGCACGCCTTGGCGGCGACGAATTCGCCGTCATGCTGGCGCCGATGCGCGAACCGGCCAGCGCCACCCAAATCGCCGAGGAGATACTGTCCATCATGACGCCGTCGATCACCTTGTCCGATGGCCGCGCGGTGGCCACTATGATGAGCATCGGGGTTGCACTGTATCCCGATCACGCGTGCGATGCGAGCGGCTTGCTGCGCGCTGCAGATGCAGCGATGTACCGGGCCAAGCGCGCGCGGCCGGGCTCGTGGCAGTTTGCCGAAGGTGTCGCCGGACCGGTTTGACCTGATGGCATGGCCCAGCAGCCGGGGCCGTCGCAAAGCATTCGAAATAGCGCGCGCAACCCCGGCGCGTTCGAGGGGAAAGCGATGAACGAACACTCGTCTCCTGCAAGAGTCTGGCTGATGTGCATCGGGAGCGCACTGCTCCTGCCTATGCTGCTTGGCGGCTGCAAGACGCCGCCGCTTTACCGCGGCTTGACGCAGACGCAGATCCACGCACTCACGTCGGCGGGATTCGAGGAGACCGAGCAGGGTTTCGAGTTCGGCTCGACCGGCCCCATTCTGTTCGACTTCGACCGCTACAACCTCAAGCCCGACGCCCGCCGGATTGTCGAGCGCATCGGCCACACGCTTACGTCGGCGGGCCTTAACAGCGTGCGCGTCTATGGCTACAGCGACGGGGAGGGCTCAAACGCCTATGACCTCGAGTTGTCCAGACGCCGTGCCGAGGTCGTGGCGCTCGAACTCGTCGACGCCGGCCTTGCTGCCGGGCACGTCGAGATCATCGGGAAAGGCAAGCGCGACCCGGTGGGCGACAACCGCACGGAAGCCGGCCGGGCGCAAAACCGCCGGGTCGCGATTGTCGTCTCGCCGCGGTGAGCTGGCGCGCCGTTTTGGAGAGCTGTTTCCGGAAGCGCTTTCCGCATTTCAGGTCACCTGAGGCCATTCGACGCTGAAACGACACTCCCCCGCTTTTCGCCCGCTCCCAGCATCCGTGGTCATGGCTAGCAGAAGCTATGAGCGCCAAGAGCGGCGTTCAAAGGCATTGCGCATGCGGCCCAGGATCACCGCACTGACGATCAGGGTCAAATACAGCATGATCAGATCGTGACGCGACGCGTTGAGGGCGGATTGATGGACCGCGAGCGTCGCATCGACGGGCGGGAGTACGCGGCTCATCCCCTCGACGGCTCGCATCATCCGGATAAAGCCCGCAGCGGACAGCAACGGCAACAGGACAACGAGCGCCAGCAGCGCGGGCTTCAGGCGATGGGCCCACGCATGGTGGCGCAACCGGAACCACAGTCCGAGGCACCCGTGTATCCAGCCGGGTGCGAGCAGCGCAAGTTGCAGACCCTGGGTACCGCTCGTGAGCAGCACGACAATGACGCGCTCATAGTCAGGCTCGAAGCCGTAGAGCGACGACGCCAGCCGGGTCGTCACTGCATGGCGGATGAGCAGGAGTGGCAGGCTGAGCCCTGCCCATAGGCGGATCCATTCTGCGGGCGGCAACGCCCAGTGGCGCCGCCCGTATATCGTGTGCAACGCCAACGCAAAATGCAGGGATGCAGCGCCATACAGCGCGATCGTTCCAGGCATGCTGCGCCACAGCCGCAGCGCGAGTACGAGTCCACGGCCGGCGAGGTCGAGTGACCAGATCCCGAGCGCGTGATTGACCAGATGCAGAAACAGATAGGTCAGCATCACCAGGCCGGACCCGAGTTGTAACCGGCGCAGAATGGATTGCCCCCTGAATCTCACTTCGCTGGTTGGGCGAGTGTCTCCCCGGAAGCCTCTCACTTCGGCCTCCAATGGGTAACGCGCGACATGCGTCGAGCAG
>Ga0306920_100010838_pt1 | contig 12257 bp, 9 predicted proteins | sample flu12Cox44000170_FD_204666 | JGI IMG/M metagenome (GOLD analysis project Ga0306920, IMG submission 204666) | Lab enrichment of tropical soil microbial communities from Luquillo Experimental Forest, Puerto Rico - flux4day.12C.oxic.44.000.170 (v2)... | ecosystem: Environmental > Terrestrial >...
CAGCCGCGAGCCGATCCTCGAATGCATGAGCGTGATGGCGGCACTCGCCGGCCGGACGCGCCGGCTCAAATTCGGCGTCAACGTGCTGTCGCTGGCGTTCCGCGATCCGGTGTTGCTGGCCAAGCAATGCGCCACGATCGACGTGTTGTCCGAAGGGCGGCTGTTGCCCGCTTTTGGCATTGGCAGCCCGCTGGCACCCGAATGGCGGACCTTGAACCTCGACACCAAGACGCGCGGCCGCAAGACCGACGAAGGGCTCGAAATTATCCGCCGGCTGTGGTGCGAGGACGAGGTCGATTTCGACGGCGTCCACTATCACCTGACCGGCGCCTCGATCGCGCCAAAGCCGGTGCAGCCCGACCTGCCGATGTGGATCGGCGGCTCGTCCGAGGCGGCGGTGCGGCGCACCGCGCGTTTCGGCACCGGCTGGCAGGCCGGCGGTGAAACACCTGAGGATATCGGCGCAGTTGTCGCTGCGATCCGCGCGGCGGCCATCACCGAAGGCCGTCCAATCGACGACGACCATTACGGCGCCGGCATCCCGTTCCGCTTCGGCCGCCCCGACGATCCCGGTCTCAGCCGCTTATTCGAGGCCTACCGCAAGCGTACCGGCCGAGATCCCCAAAAGCATTTCGCGATCGGCGATGCGGGTACCATCATCGAGCGGGTTGCTGCCTATGTCGACGCCGGGATCTCCAAATTTATTTTACGTCCAGCGGCACGCGGCGACGATGAGATGCTGGGACAGACCCGACGGCTGATCGAGGAGGTCCTGCCGCTCGCCGCCATGCGCTGGCCAAAGCCAGGCAAGCGCCGCGGCGCGGCATGAAGGATCTAACACCGGTTGATTTCTCTCTCCTAGCGCTCTAGATCAGCCCGGCGCTGCGTCCCCATCGTCTAGAGGCCTAGGACATCGCCCTTTCACGGCGGTAACAGGGGTTCGAATCCCCTTGGGGACGCCAGCAAAATCAATAATTTCAAAGAATCGTCCTGAGCGACTGGCCAAAATTTGGCCAATCAATCTCGTAGCCTTCAGGCTATTCCGAATAACCTCGCGATGGTACCGGCGAGCACCGCCATCGCGGCAGCGCGAAGGACCAAGCCAAGTAGCGTTTTTGCGGCGAGCATGCCCGCGATGCTGCCCGGAAGGGCGTTGACGGGTCGTTACCGCTCAACAAGCCCTAGCGAGCGGAGATACCTGGCATCGGCGTCCGCCGGCAGCTTTGGGACGGCGAGCAAGAGTCCGATAACGTCGATTGTGAAAAATCTGCTCAGATCAAATGGCGACCCAACACTCGCTCTGTCTAACGGCTCAATTTTTACTGTGTGTGCATACGAAACTCGTGGTTCTAAATGAATAATCTGATGGACAACCTTTTGGCGTAACGCCGTATTGCAGGGCGCGCGTGTCCTGCCCGTCGTTGGCGAGCTTGAAGCCGCAGGCATGCCGCAGCATGTGTGGGTGAACAGGGAACGCCAAAGGGCTTGCCTCGCCGATCCTGGCCAGCGTCTTGCGAAAGCCGGCCGGCGTCATCGGCGCAGCTCTCTTGGTCTGGAAGAGGTGTCGCCCCTCCGGCTGCTCTCGCCGTAGCCGCCGCAACGCGCGAAGCTCCTCGCCTCCGCGCGGTGGACCGAGGGGACGCCGTGCCTCAGCCGGGTGACGTGCAACAAGCCCTGGCCGAAGTCCACCTGATCCCAGGTCAGCGCGCAAAGCTCGCCGACCCTCGGAAGAAAGTTCCGGTCAATCATCCAATAAACTGTTAACTACGATTGTGGATTGCAGACCCAATTCGCCATTGGGAGTACCTGGTCGACAGTGCAGGACAATAAAAAGAGCTGGCTCGAAAGCTGGCTTTTAATCGAACTGGGCGGAATTTTCTTCCGGTAAGGTCGGGGTCACCTTACCCGCGCTGCACTCTCGAGCGTAGCTATCGTCTAGCCAGCCGCCGGATCGCCCACCGCGCTCCTCCGCGCTCGCCTCGGAACATCGGATCGCGAGCCCAGCGCCACTGCCGCATCCTTCTCGGCACCCAGGCCTCGATCGGGTGCCGAGGGGTTTCCCCCAAGGGGTGGGGCCAAAGCGCGGCGGCGGGTCCCCTGCGAGAGCGTGGGGTTGAAACTATTAAATTAGTTAACGCCAAGGCCCGCCCGCGTGTGGCCCGCGAAATTCCACCCCTTAGCCCCACCGATCCGCTCCTTATCCATCAAACACATAGACGCACGCGGGCTAGGAAATCTGCCGCTCTCAGGGTGAGACGGAAACTCGCCCGAAACCCATCCAAAATGGCCGAGAAACCGGGCGATAACTCGCCGGAAAGACCGATCCAGCGTCGGGCAAGATCGAGCGCAGCTACCCCGCCTGACGGTTGGCTGACAGTCCGCGCGTAGGATCAGAAACCGGGTTTGGCGTTCTCCTAGGGTTCCAAGCCCCGTGTGCAGGGCAGCGTCGGGATCTCCTCCCACCAGACCCGACGCTGCGCTCTCCCTCGCTTCGCGCCGTTGTGCGCCGTCGGGGCCATTGCCGCTCCTGTGGCGGAACATGTTGCGGTCGGGTGGCCCCAAAACTCGAGCAAAATCAAGACCGTTGCAGTGCTGCGCCTGCGCGGAGGAGAGACGGGGTCTCACGGGCTCACGTGATCGGCCGCCCCCACTTGATCGACACAACCGCTCGTCCCCTCGCTCCGCATCCGCGGCACCTGACGCGCCACTTAAGTACGGATTCAGTAGGGGTGGTAGACCCCGAAGTAAGGAAGAGCGCCACCAAGGGCGGTACCAGCGCGACAAGAACCCCTATGCCGACCATGCGGTAGGCGCGCAGGATGAAGCCGGCAATCGGCGCGGCGTGGAAAGGTCTCTTCTCAGCCGCACAATTTGCGGTCACCATCGCGGTCCGCAGTTGGTGGTTATCCGGTCTCTGTAAAGACAGAACCCATTGAGGAAACGTAAGAATCGGGCATTATTCTCGCGTCAACTGTCCGCCGGCAACGCCTGAATAACCGCGCCGCGATTTTGCGGCCTAAAAAACGTGATGGGGACGGGAGTCATCCCCGGCTGAAGAGAGCGCCGCGATCGCTTGCTGGAGCCGGTGGTGCGATTGTCGAAGCCGCCAGCCAGCGCGTGACGTGCCTGGGCGGGGTCCTCGCGAGGCGGCGGCCGCCAAGCGCCTCGCCGTCGAGTCGTCGAATGCCCGAACCGAACACCGGTGATCGGAACAGCTATGGCTCTTGTGTCCATGAATTTCGGACCGCAAAATTGCGGCGCGGTTCCCGGACGTTACCCACGACCAGGCGCGGCGAGGATGGTCGAAGATTATTACAATTTTCCAATGGGTTCTGATTTTTGAGCAGTCGGTCAATCACCGACGCGGACCGCGATGGTGGCCGCAAATTGGCGCGGGGCTGCGCCGCTTGAAAAGTTGGCGCGCTGCGGGTTGCGCTGGCGCGTCTGTTATCCTGGTTACCGCGCCCGCAAATAAGCCTAAGCCCCGCCTCAGCGGACTATCGCGCAGCTAGTGACGACAGGGGATACCGGGTCCAACTCACGGCGTCCAGATAAGGCGGATTGGCGGCGCCGGCGCCTCGTCGGCGCTCAGCGAACGATAGTTCGCCGCGCCCAGCGCGTGGTCGATGACGGCGCCGTCCTCTGACAGCGGCAGCAGCGCGCCGCGATAGAGAATAGCCGCACCCTGATGCCTCGCCATGCCCTCGGCGATCAGACAGCGACGCGCCGACAGGACCTGCGGCAGAAGCGACAGGAGCGCGCTCGCCAGGGTGTTCGGGGGGCAGAGTGCAAGTGAGGTGCCGTTAGGCAGTTGGCTACCCACGGAGATCAGGTTGTCCCCCACCGCGACAAAGTGAGAACGGTCGATCGGCGATCGCACTGCAACTAACAGGCAGTTCGTCCAGTCGTCGCCGACTATCCAGGGTTCGATGTCATCGCGGCGCGGAAAGCCGCGCGTCGTCGCCAGCTCCGTCCAATAGCCCAGCACACGCTCGACCAGTCGCCGCTCATAAGGGAAGTCCTGGGTCTGTTCGACTTGTGTGGGGTCCTTTTGCGGCAATCTTGACATGGCGCCCGCCGACGTTACCCACCGATCCGTGAAGAAAAGTTTAACCGACTGCCCAGCGGTATGGCGCTTACACCGCCGTGGTCGAGTGGGGCGAACGGCTGATCTGCTCTCGATGCGGCGGTCGGCAGATCGACATGATGGTGAGCGGAACCGAGCGGCGGTGATCATCGCAGAGCATTGGCGCTGCCCTTGCCTCGAAGGCAGGACACGACCTAAAATCCTGTCTATCAATGCGCGTATTGTGAGAACAACAATGATCTTCCCTTCACCGCGACCGACAGGAGGTACTGGTCTGGATGATCCACCATCTCCACCGTGACGTGAGGCAAGCCCTTACCAAGGTTGGGCTCTACGATTGCGAGAGGACCAGCCTGGTTGCCGGGTCAGATCCTAGTCGGCCCTCGGCGTTTCGACCAAGCGGCCGGTCAGCACCACGATCGCCGACCAAGCGTTGACCCCCGAGGCCTTGGAGCAGCATCTTGGCGATCAAGTGCGGGCAACCCCACTTTGCCGAGGGCATCTCCGTCTTCCGCAAGAAGCGACAACCCTGTTATGAGTAACAGGCTTGGCTCACGCCGTGACAACCGGACGCTTGGCGATCTGGTCGACGAGATGGCGGCCGTCCTTGGTGAAGCTTTCGCGTCTGCGATTTTCGGGTTGCGCGGTATTCCCGTTCTGAAAGGGACCGGCCGTCTGCGTCCTGTTCACTCCGCCAAATGGTCCGGCAGATCAACAACCGATCCGCCGATCCCGATCGTGGCCGCGCTGTCGAGCACGCATGAGGCCGTGGGGCGCCCTTGAGCGGGAAATCCTAGCAATTCTGTCCGCATTCCTGTCTTTCACGCTCTGGAGCTTCGCCTTGCGTTCCGACCCCCGTCGAAGGGGTTTACATTGTCGTCAAAGTTTGAGTTCTGAGCCTCGGTGCTGTGCCATTTCCGGCCCGGCCCGGGAACAGATTATTCTGGTGCGGGCCAATTTGGCGTCGGTCGAGAGGTAGGGTGGTGGTCGTGAGCGGCAGGGAAGTTGCGCGTCCCGCGGTGGTCAGCGTCCGAACGGCGGAAAGGGGTGCGTGGGCGTTGCGCGGCTTTTCGCTGGACCGCGCCTTCACCGCCATCGCGGTATTGCCTACTTTCGTGGTGATGCTTTGCATCTTCGGCATTCCGCTGTTGTTCTCGCTTTACTTGAGCTTTACCGGCTGGGCGCTCGACCAGGCGCTGATGGGCGGAGAGTTTGTCGGCCTGGCGAACTACGAGGACCTGATGAACGACCCGGTGTTCATCGGCAGTCTTGGAATTACCTTCGGCTACACGGCCGCATCGGTGGCGGCCCAGATGATGCTGGGCCTGGCCATAGCGCTGCTTCTCAACATCGACCTGCCTTACATGCGCGTCCTGCGGACGGCACTGGTGGTGCCGATGATGATCACACCCATCGTCGGGGCGCTCTGTTGGAAGCTTTTGCTGGAGCCCAGCCTCGGATTCTTCAACTATTTGATCGGGCAAAAGATTGTCTGGCTGGGCATGCCGGCGACGGCGCTGCTGTCGGTCTGGGTGGTGAGTGTCTGGCAGAGTACGCCATACGTCGCGCTGATATTGCTGGCGGGGCTGCGTTCGCTGCCAAGCGAGCCATTGGAGGCTGCCGCTATCGATGGCGCCAACCGCCGGCAGAGCTTTTGGCACGTCACGTTACCGCTGCTGAGGTCCTATCTGCTGGTGGCGCTGTTGTTGCGGGTAATTTTCGAGTTCCGCGCATTCGACAACATCTACGCGCTTACCGGCGGGGGACCAGCCAATGCGACGATGGTATTGTCGATGTTTACCTATCTCACCTCGTTCGTGCGGTTCGATTTCAGTCTCGGTGCCGCGGCTTCGTGGATCATGCTGCTGATTTCGATGATCACTTGCCTGTTCTTTATCGCGACGATCCGCCGGCGGGATGCGAACTGATGGCCATGGTGGTCGGGTCGCGGCGGAGGCGCCGGCTGCAGGCCGGGCTGGTCTACACTGCACTGATCGCGTTGGCGGTGATCTTTCTTTTCCCAGTGCTCTGGGTGCTCGGGCTGTCTTTGAAGACGCGCCTGCAGGTGTTCGCCGATCCGCCGCTGTTCATCTGGTGGCCGACGCTCGAGAACTACATCGACGTGCTCGGCCGGTCGGACTTTCTGTTGGCGTTCGTCAACACGCTGGTGGTCGCCGGCAGTGCCGTGACATTGTCACTTTGTGTCGGCGTGCCGGCTGCCTATGCCTTCGCGCGCTTCCCATTCACCGGTCGATCGTTTCTGTTCTTTGCCCTGCTGGTCATGCGCATGCTGCCGCCGATAGCGGTTCTGGTGCCGATGTACGTGCTGTGCAGCAAGCTGGGCCTGGCGACGACGCGGCTCAGCGTGGTGCTGGCGTACTCCACCTTCGCCCTGCCGTTGGTGGTGGTGGCTCATGCGCGGCTTCTTTGAGGACCTGCCAAAGGAACTCGAGGAGAGCGCCTGGATCGACGGTGCCGGCCGCTACCGCGCTTTTGTTCACATCGTCCTGCCACTCGCGAAGCCCGGCATGGTGGCCGCGGGCATCCTGTGCCTGCAGCTGGCGTGGAACGATTTCCTCTTTGCCGCGGTGCTGACCAATAATGCCACGCAGACCTTGCCGGTGAAGATGATGAGCTTCTCGGCCGGCGATTCCGGCGTGGACTGGGGCGGCCTGACGGCGTCCGGCATGCTGGTCATCCTGCCGGTCATCATTTTCTCGTTTGCTGCACAGCGTTATCTCGTCGCCGGACTATCCTCCGGGGCCGTAAAAGGCTGAACAACGCCAATAGGGAGAACGACAATGTCCACCTTGAACCGCCGCCGTCTGCTGATGGCTGCTGCCGCCGGCGGCGTAATGATGCCGATCCTCGCCCAGAACAAGCCGGACAAGCTGGTTTATCTCGGCGACAATCAGGGTGGCTGGAAGCGCACCCTGACGGAGGAGGTCGGTCCCGCATTCGAAAAAGAGACCGGGATCAAAGTGGAATTTACCCTGCTCCCGCCCGATGCCTGGCTGGCCCGGCTGAAAGCCGAAATGGGCGCGGGTTCGAGCGGGGTCGACATCACGCAATGGAGCGTGGGCATGGGCGGGTGGGTTTCACCGCACATGCTCGACCACAATGAGGTACTGGCGAGGATCACGGCGCGCGATCCGGGGTTCGACTGGAACGACTTTCTCGCCGGCAGCAAGCTCGCCGCCAGCTATGACGGCAAACTGTCCGGCATTCCATACCGCATTACGACCGGCATACTGGTGTTCCAGAAGGCGCTTCTCGCCAAGGCCGGGTTTGCCGTGGCGCCGGGGACTTTCGCGCAATTCCACAAGGCAGCGCTGGCGGTCAATGCGCCGCCCGATCGCTATGCCTTCGGCTTGATGGGCAAACAGGGGCCCGGCCTTTATCCCAGCCTCGCTTCATGGCTCTACTCCGCCGGCGGGCGGCTGCTGGACTTCAAGACGGGCGAGATCTTCATCAACGACGACAAGGCGGTGACGGCGCTGCAATTCATGGCCGACCTCGTCGTCAAGGACAAACTCACGCCACCAGAGGTCACGACCTGGGAATTCGACGATATCACCGCCGGCGGCCAGCGCGACCGCTACGTGATGGCGCAAACCTTCGCCCCTTATATGACGCTGATGAACGATCCCGCGCTATCGAAAACAGGGGGAAACTGGTTTGCGGACACCGTACCCGGCTACACCGACAAGAGCCAGAGCCGGACCTGGGTTGACGGCCATTTTCTTGCCGTTTCGAAATACGCGAAGAACGCCGACTGGTCGATCGAGTTCATTCGCATGGCGTGCAGCAAAGAGTGGCAGCTGCGCTCGATGGAACGCGGCAACGCACCGCCGCGCGGCTCGGTGCTGAACGACCCCGCGATGGCCGAGAAGCTCGGCTGGCCGCCGACGGCCGCCCGCGCCATCGAGACCGGCGTTCCGACACCGGCCCATCCGGCATGGAGCACGCTGGAGCTGGCGCTCCGCACGGGCGTATCAGAAACCCTGCAAGGTCAGAAGACCGCCAAGCAGGCGCTCGACGCGGTGGCTGCTGACTGGCAACGCACCCTGCGCCGCGCCGGCATCGGGCGCGCCTGAAGCAAATCAGAGGAAGCGGTCCTGAACTTCACAACCACAGTCACGAGAAAGCAGGGAAGTGTGTGGGACACGTGACGCAGCAACTGCATTCTCGCGCTACCACGGTGGTTTGGTAGGCGTGGCCCTACGATCGCCCTTACTCAGTTTTACGCCAATTATTATTGCCTCGGAACGCCGATGCCCAGCATTACCATAGGCTCCGCCGCTGACGAATCGATGGTTCGCAGACTCCCTGCTGGAGAGAGATGGATTCGAACTTCTCGTCCCACCTTCAAGGAGGACAGCCGTACGCCGAGCTCGCCCCTTCGTTTTTTTGGCGCCCGGCTGCACCGGCTGCGATCGTTTTAATTCTCGAGAACGACGACTTCGAACTCCCGGCATCCCAAAGTAATCTCGCTCGTCGCGGCACGTGAGGATATCTGGGATGGAAAAGCGGAGCGGAAAGACGGCACTGGTCACCGGCTCGACAGACGGGGTCGGCCGGCTCGTCGCTCGCAAGCTCGGGCAAGCCGGCGCGCGCGTGCTAGTGCATGGCCGTGATGCGGAGAGAGGTGCTCGCGTCGTCGCCGACATCGAGGCCAGCGGCGGCGCGGCGGATTTCCTCGCGGCCGACCTCTCGGCACTCGCCGAGGTGCGGCGCCTCGCCGACGCGGCTCAGGCGACGGTGGATCGGCTCGACATCCTGATCAACAATGCTGGAATTGGCACTGCTGGTCCGCGTCAGACCAGCGCCGAGGGGTTTGAGCTGCGGTTTGCGGTTAATTACCTCGCCGGCTTTCTGCTCACGTTGCTGCTATTGCCGCTTATCAAGAACAGCGTGCCAGCGCGGATCGTGAACGTCTCGTCTGCCGGACAACAGCCGATCGACTTCGGCGACGTAATGCTGACCCTCGGCTACAGTGGGACCCGAGCCTATTGTCAGAGCAAACTGGCTCAGATCATGTTTACGATAGATCTCGGCGCTGCGCTCAAAGGTAGCGGTGTCACGGTCACCTGCCTTCACCCCGCGACTTACATGGACACAAGCATGGTGCGGCGGGCAGGGGTGAGGCCATTGAGCACGGTCGAGGAAGGCGCGCGGGCGATCCTCAATCTCGCCACGTCCCCCGCGGTCGAGGGGCAGACCGGGCTTTATTTCAACGGGCTGCACGAGGCAAAAGCGCAGGCCCAAGCCTATGACCCAGACGCGCGTCGGGAGCTTCAGGCGTTAAGCCTGGACCTGACCGGCCTTTCCGCTGAGGGTCTGGCTGTCCTGGAGCGATAGCACTGTCGCGCGCCGGATTTATGCGAGGTGCGCGTCGAAACAAACGTGACCGATGTGCCCCGCCATGGCGTCCGGCGTTAACACCGCCGAGCTGGATTGATAGGGACCAGAAGTTCGAATCCGGCTCCCTCCAGTGGAGAGTCATGCAAACCATCAGTTCCTCCCCCCCGGGAAGGAACCCATGCCAACGGACGGCTGCGGCAGCCGCGCGATCGTCGATGAGACCGGCTGGGGCGCCCGCTTCAGCCAGCTCATCGCCGAGGGATTGTCGCAGAGAAATTGCCAGCCGGGATGCCGCCGGGCCAGCAGCGGCCTGCGGAGGGAATGGCCGCGCGCTGAAGCGTGCGGGTGCTGCGGCTTACGGTCAAAGAGAGGCCACGGACGATCGCTCAAACCGCTCAATCAGGCTCCCCCACCCTGTCGCCGGGTCCTTCCCGGACCTGACAAGACCCGCGTTCAGGGCCAAGGCGCGCGAGGTGGCTTTCCGGGTAGCGCAGCCCGGCTGCGGCGCCCGGCGCGAACACACGGTCGAGCACCTCAGCTGTATCGGCGGAAAGGGAAAGCGCCGCGGCCGCGGCGTTCTCTTCGAGGCGGCGAACGTGGCTCGTGACGGGGATCGGCACGACAAACGGCTTCTGCGCCAACAGCCAGGCGAGCACTAATTGCGCCGGGGTACAGTTTTCCGCCTGCGCGTGCGCCTTCAATTCCTCGACGAGGCGAAGGTTGCGCCGCAAATTCTCGCCCTGAAACCGCGGCATGTTGCGCCGCACGTCGCTGGCACTGAATGCGTCGGCGGTCGTGACACTTCCGGTGAGAAAGCCGCGGCCCAAGGGACCGTAGGCGACAAAGCCGATGCCGAGCGCCTCGCAAAGCGGCAAGATTTCGCGCTCCACGTCGCGCGTCCACAGCGAATACTCGATCTGCCGGGCGGCGAACGGATGCACCGCATGCGCCCGCCGGATGGTCGCCGCCCCGGCCTCGCAGATGCCGAGAAAGCGTACCTTGCCCTCGCGGACAAGCTCGCTCATCGCGCCGATCGTGTCCTCGATCGGAACGGTCGGATCGACCCTATGGATGTAATAGAGGTCGATGACCTCGGTCTTGAGCCGCCCGAGGCTCTTCTCGCAGGCTTCGCGCACATATTCCGGCCGGCCGTCCGCGAAGCGCGGATCGCCGAGCAGCCCGAGATTGCCAAATTTGCTCGTGATGACGTAATCGCCGCGGTGCTCTCGGACCGCTTCGGCTACGAGCTCCTCGTTGCGGCCGCGTCCATAGCCGTCGGCGGTGTCGAGAAGATCGACGCCGATCTCGCGCGCCCGCCGGATCGTCGCGAGCCCCGCGGCGCGGTCGGGCTCGCCGTAGAACGGGGTCATCGTGCCGCAGCTGAGACCGACGGCCGAGATCTCCAACTGGCCAAGCCTGCGACGCTGCATGCTGTGCCTCCAGACAAGTCAGCTCACAACGACCAGTTGATTCAGCGACGTTAACGCGCAAGTCATCGGCGCCATAGCGAACGGTCAAGCGCCGCACCCCGCCAGATTATATCTATCCCGGGAGCTCAAAGGCACGAGGCGCTCGAGAAAGCCACGCACGCAAAAAGGTTTCCGTTGAATCAATCTTTAAGAATGCGCGACACCCAATCGGCCACAGGGTCGCCACTGCTCATGTCGGTCTGAACCAGCCCGTCGACCATGAAAGTGGGCGACACATGGATACCGTTCTGGCGGGCATATTTACAGTGCCACTTGATCTCGCGGTCGAGATCGGGGATTGCGAAGGCCTGGGTGAGCTTCACGCCACTGTAGCGTTCGATGCGCCTGATGATGTCATTGGGCGTGGCATCAAGGTTCGCCCCGCTGCAATGGCGGTCGAATTCGAATTCTTCGCGATGCGCAGCCACAGCCGCCATAACAGATTTCGCCGCTGCCTTCCCGCTTTCGAGAGTCGAAGCGGCCAGGATGCAGCGCACGATGACGGCTGAGTACATGTGCCAGGGCTGCGACTGAAGGCGGACCTTAATGGTGATGCGGTCCTCGCCCGCCTGCTCCAGCAAGTCGTCGAGTTTGCCGAACGCCTTCACGGAAAACGGGCAGGTCGGTTCCAGGAACACTTCGAAGACGTGAGGCGCTTGGCCCCAGACAAGCGGATCAGCGCGCCATGTATTTTTCATACGGCCTTCTCCTCGTCACCTGGTTTGTACCCGGCGAGGCCTACGAAGGGGAACGAGCTGCAGCTCAGGCGGCCCGCAAAAGCGGAGGAGGAGGCTCGAGAGGCGAGGCGCGTTGATCAGGCTCGTTTTTTGATCCAAGCAATCGAGATAGCGTCCCTGCTTTTGCCTCTGCAAAACTTGACCCCCAAGTGTTCGATGGAGAGACCGGACAGAATCACCCTGGCGAGAGGGTGATTTCTGTTACGGTGTTCGACGGAGCCGACACGTAGCAGTTTGCTCTCGCTCGCCACGGCTAAAACACCTCGTGGCCGGGGCGGTCGATCTGTACCCCATTATGGCTATTCCACAACTCGACGGTTACGACATCACGGGAGCCGAGCAATGACAACCCGCTTGTCCGCAGGATCTCTGCGTCGTTCGTAGGCGGTGCCCGGCGTATCGCTCTCCCATCGGCTGCCGGTTGGCGAGCAGAATCTGAGCACGCCCGGGGGCTGAGCCACAGATACTTGCGGGCTGTGCCCGAGCCTCTAGAGGAGAGATCGGAACCGGATCGGGGCTGTGGCTACAGACGATCTCGGATAAGGCCCGAGTCGGGTCACCGAACCGGCCAGGCATCTTGTTCATATATCATCGATAGGA
>Ga0306920_100010841_pt1 | contig 12256 bp, 10 predicted proteins | sample flu12Cox44000170_FD_204666 | JGI IMG/M metagenome (GOLD analysis project Ga0306920, IMG submission 204666) | Lab enrichment of tropical soil microbial communities from Luquillo Experimental Forest, Puerto Rico - flux4day.12C.oxic.44.000.170 (v2)... | ecosystem: Environmental > Terrestrial >...
GGGCATCCCCGAGCGCTTTCCGAAACTGAAGATCGTCTTCATTGAAGGCGGCTTTGGCTGGATCGCGTCGGCCATGTGGCGCATGGACCAGCATTTCGAACGCTTCCGCAGTGAAGTGCCGCATCTCAAGCGCCGCCCGTCCGAATATGTGCGGGAGCATTTCTGGTTCACCACGCAGCCGATCGACGAGCCCGACGAGGCGCGGCATCTGCGTCAGCTGATCGAATGGGTCGGCGTCGACCGTCTCTTGTTCTCCTCCGACTACCCGCACTGGGATTTCGACGACCCGCGCTTCGCCTTCAAGACGCCACTGACGGAAGAGGAGCGCCGCAAGATATTCAACGCCAATGCCCGAGCGCTGTACAAGCTCTAAGTCCCATGGCCCGTCACATCGTCGCTCGCGCCACCGAAATTCCCGAAGGCCGCAACAAGGTGGTCGAGATCGACGGCCGCGACATTGTCGTGTTCCATGTCAATGGCGAGTTCTTCGCGCTGCTCAACCGCTGTCCGCATGAGGGCGCGCCGCTCGACAAGGCGGCATGCGTGGCGCGGCTGACTTCGCCCGAGCCCGGCGTCTACCAGCGTTCGCGCGTCGGCGAATTGTTGCGCTGTGCCTGGCATGGCTGGGAGTTCGACATGCGCAACGGCCAGTCCTGGTTCGACCCCAAGCGCTTCAGGGTGCGGTCCTATCCGGTCGTGGTGGAAAGCGGCGAAGAGCTCGCCAAGGGCCCCTATGTCGCCGAGACCTTTCCGGTGCACATCGAAGATTCCTACATCATCGTCGAAGCCTGAGCGGCCTGTATTTTGTCCAGCGTCCTGCGGCGCCCGGAACGGCGCGCACCAAAATCTTCGCATCTTTCCAAGAATTTACGCGTCATTAACCATTTTTATGAACGTTGTTCAAATTATTGTTGAACAATGTTCAAGAACTTGCTACGACTAATCCATGAGCAACGCTCAACGGAGAAAGGCCATGTTTAAGACGATTTTCACGCTGGTCCGCGGCAGCGTCGCGGTCGCCGGCGAAGAGTTCGAGGCGAGGAATGCGCTTGTGATCCTCGATCAGCAGATGCGCGACGCGGTCGCCAATGTCGAGCGCGCCAAGCGCATGCTGGCGCTCGCCATCGCCCAGGACCAGCAGGAGGGGCGGCGGCTGGAAACCACAAAGACCCGGATCGCCGATCTGGAGACGCGCGCAACTGCGGCCCTCGATGGCGGCAGGGACGATCTCGCGCGCGAGGCCGCCGAGGCGATTGCTGCCCTTGAGGCGGATCGCGATGCCGCGTTGACGGCACGCGCATTGTTCGCCGCCGAGATCGCGCGGTTGAAGCGGCATGTTGCCAATGCCGAGGCGCGGATCGCCGAACTCGACCGCGGGCGCCGCGTCGCCCGCGCCTCCGAAGCGGTCCGTAACCTACGGCGCAGCGGCATCGAACCCGCAAGCCCTTTCGAAGCGACGCTGCCCGAAGCCGAAGCCACCTTGCGGCGCCTGCGCGAACGCCAGATGGAAGCCCAGGCTGCAGACGATGCGCTAACTGAACTCGACGCCGCCAGCGGCCCGCTGGCGACCGCCGAAAAGCTCGCTGCAGAAGGCTTCGGGCCACGCCTCAAAACGACCGCGGATGACGTGCTCGCGCGGCTCAAGGCCAAACGCACGCCGACCACCTGATCGACATCATCGCAACCTTGAACAGCAAAGGAGACCACCATGAATCCGAATGCCCAAAACCACAGTGCGTCCTGGGTCACCTTCACCTATGTCTCGTTCGGCGCCGCGCTTCTGATGGTTGCCATCGGAATTTTCTTCCTGCCGCTCGATGTATGGATCAAGGGCTATCTCGCCATGGGCGTCGTGCTCCTGATCCAGTCTTGCATCACGCTGACCAAGACCATGCGCGACGTTCATGAGGGCGAGAAGCTCGTCAACCGTATCGAAGATGCCAAAGCCGAACGCCTGCTGATGGAAGCCGCGCGCGGCAGCTGATGGAGCAGGCGCGGCGGATCGGAAGAGGCATCTGCCGCGCTCTGCGCATCCTACATTGCTGTCCTGAATATCGAATCGAAATGCCTCACCGCCGTCGTCCTGGCGAAAGCCAGGACCCATAACCACAGGCGCTAATGATGGCGCGTGTCTCTCTCCTCCGTCATTGGGAGGAGCGAAGCGAAGAAGCAATCCAGGCTGTCGACTTGGATGCAGTCTGGATTGCTTCGCTTCGCTCGCAATGACGGGGCCACGACGGAGCGCGATAACATGGGCCTGTGGTTATGGGGCAGGCGTTCGCAAGCACGACAGCGGAGCTACCTACCCCTTCACAAACGCTGCAAACTGCTCCGCATAGTCCGGGTGCCAGCGCGATAGCGCGGGGCGGTTTTCGACGATGTCGCCTGCGGCCCAGAGAATGCGCCGTTCGTCGAGCGTGCGGGGCACGTCGTTGTCCGGACAGAGGATGTAGAAGTCGCCGGCCTCGAGCCGCGTCAGCATGAAATCCACCGTCTGCTCGGGGGTCCAGGCGGCGGCTGGTTTCTCCTGCCGGCCATGTGCCGTCAGCGGCGTGAAGACAAAGCCGGGGATCAAAAGATGCGCGGTGATGCGGCAGCCGGACGTGTTGCGCAGCTCATGCGCCAGTGCCTCGGTGAAAGCCTTCACGCCAGCCTTGGAGACATTATAGGCCGGGTCGCCGGGCGGCGTGGTGATGCCCTGCTTGGAGCCGGTGTTGATGATCAGCCCCGGCCTGCCGCGCGCGATCATGGCGGGTGCAAATATCTGCGTGCCGTGGATGATCCCCCACAAATTGACCGACAGGATGCGCTGCCAGTTGTCCAGCTGGCCGAACATCTTGCTGCCGGGCTGGATGCCGGCATTGTTCATCAGCACGTCGGTGCCGCCGAAGCGATTGCGCACGGCGGCATCGAGCTCCGCGACACTCCCGGCATCGCTGACATCTGTCGCCACAGCCATGATGCTGGCCGCGCCGCCTGGCGCCGCAGATGACAATCTTGTTTCAGCATCATGCAAGCGGTCGCCGCCGATATCGGCGATGCAGACCTTCATGCCGAGCCGGGCAAAGCGCTCGGCGGCCGCAAATCCGATGCCGGATGCGCCGCCGGTGACCACGGCGACATGATCGGGAGCGATGACAGGATGTGGCACGATAATCCTCCGATGAATAAGGCTTCGAACTAGGTTGTGCGCGGCACGCACACCACCTTTGCTGCCGCATGGGAGGTCTTCGCATCACGCGCCACCCCAGCGGCTTTACGCCGTGACAGGGTCGCGGTATCTAACCGTCCGCCATTGGTCAAGCGATCCACATCAAGGCGATCGGCATCAACTCAATCAAGGGAGAGGGAATATGGCCGTATCTCAGGCTGTTCCGATCACGCGTCATCCTTTTGCGGATGGTTCCTACAAGAAGATGCTGATCGACGGCAAATGGGTCGATGCTGCCTCCGGCAAGACGTTCGAGACCTTCAACCCGGCAACCGGTGAACTGCTCGCGACCGTCGCCGAGGGCGATGCGGAGGACATCAACCGCGCGGTTGCCGCGGCCCGTCGCGCCTTCGAGGGGCCCTGGAGCAAGGTCAAGCCCTTCGAGCGGCAGAACCTGCTTTTGAAGCTCGCCGACCTCGTCGAGAAGAATTTCGAGGAGCTGTCGCAGCTCGACACGCTCGACATGGGCGCGCCGATCAGCCGCACGCGGGGGAACAAGCTGCGCGTGCTCGGCATGCTGCGCTATTACGCGGGCCAGGCGACCGCCCTGCATGGCGAAACAATAGAGAACTCGCTGCCCGGCGACATCTTCTCCTACACGCTGAAGGAGCCGGTCGGCGTCGTCGGCGCCATCATTCCCTGGAACGGCCCGCTGGCCGCTACCGTGTGGAAGATTGGGCCTGCGATCGCGACCGGCTGCACGGTTGTGCTCAAGCCTGCCGAAGAGGCGCCGCTGACGTCGCTCAGGCTCGCCGAGCTTGCAATGGAAGCGGGCGTCCCGCCGGGCGTGGTGAACGTCGTGCCGGGCTACGGCGAGACCGCCGGTGCTGCGCTGGCGTCGCACCCGGATGTCGACAAGGTCGCCTTCACCGGCTCGCATCTCACCGGCCAATCCATCATTCGCGCCTCCGCCGGCAATCTCAAGCGCGTTTCGCTTGAGCTCGGTGGCAAGTCGCCGGACATCGTGTTTGCCGATGCCGATCTCGATGCGGCTGTGCCGGGCGCAGCGATGGCGGTGTTTGCCAATTCGGGCCAGATCTGCAGCGCCGGCACGCGGTTGTTTGTCGAAGCGAAAGTCTATGACGAGTTCGTCGGCCGTGTGGCCGAGTTCGGCCGCAAGCTGCAGGTCGGCAACGGCCTCGACCCGAACACGCAGATCGGTCCGCTGGTCTCCGAGCAGCAGCTTGATCGCGTCACCGGCTATCTCGCCATCGGCCAGAAGGAGGGCGCCAAGGCGCTCGCCGGCGGCGGGCGGTTGACCGAAGGTGCGCTGGCCAAGGGCTACTTCGTGCAGCCCACGGTGTTTGCCAATGTGCAGGACAATATGCGCATCGCGCAGGAGGAGATTTTCGGTCCCGTGATCTCGGCGATCAAGTTCACCGACATGGACGAACTGATCCGCCGCGCGAACGCGACCACCTTTGGCCTGGGCAGCGGCGTGTGGACGCGCGATGTCAGCAAGGCGGTCCACGTCTCGAAGTCGCTGCGCGCCGGCTCGGTCTGGGTCAATTGCTACCAGGCGATGGATCCCGCGGTGCCGTTCGGCGGCTACAAGATGAGCGGCTATGGCCGCGAGTCCGGCAAGCAGCATCTGGAGGAATATCTCAACGTCAAGGCCGTCTGGATCAAGACGGCTTGAGAGTCACCTCTCCCCGTGAAGGACGGGGAGATGGGGAACGAAGAGCGAGATCGGGAGTGGCTGTTCTTTCAACAGCCACTCCCCTGTTTTATGCCGGCGACCCCTTATATATGATGCCGATCCTTCAATAACCTTCGGGGCAGATATGAACTTTCCTCATTTGTTTTCGCCGCTGAAAGTGGGGCCCTACCAGCTCAAGCACCGCGTGGCGATGGCGCCTCTGACGCGCATGCGTGCGGCGAAACCCTCGCTCGCGCCGCGGCCGCTGAATGCGGAATATTATGCCCAGCGCGCCACGCCTGGCGGGCTGATCATTGCGGAAGCCTCGCCCGTAGCGGCGACGGGCTTCGGCAATCCCGGCGTGCCCGGCATCTATTCCGAGACGCAGATCGCGGGCTGGCGCGAGGTCGTCGACGCCGTTCATGCCAAGGGCGGCATCATCTTCCTGCAGCTCTGGCATGTCGGGCGGGTCTCGCACTCCTCTTTCCAGCCGAACGGCGCGCTGCCGGTCGCGCCCTCGGCCGTCGCGATTTCGGCCGAGTACAAGACGGTGACGGCGGACGGCAAGCCGACCACTTACGAGACACCGCGCGCGCTCGAGACCGAGGAGATCGCAGGCATCGTCGCCGCCTTCCAGCAGGCCGCGCGCAACGCCCTGGCCGCCGGCTTCGACGGCGTCGAGATCCACGGCGCCAATGGCTATCTAATCGAGCAGTTTCTGCAGTCACGCAGCAATCTGCGCACCGACCGCTACGGCGGTTCGATCGAGAACCGCACGCGGTTCTTGCTTGAGGTCACGCAAGCCGTCATCGATGTCTGGGGCGCCAATCGCGTCGCCGTGCGGCTGTCGCCTTACGGCATTGCCAATGATTCGGGGGAGCCGGACCCGATGCCGCTCTATAGCTACGCGATCGAGTCGCTCGACAGATTGGGGCTCGCCTATCTGCATTTCATCGAGCCGCGCTCCAGCGGCGCCGGCCGGGCCGATGTCAACTGGCAGAACGTGCCGTCGGCCATGACGCTGTTCCGCCCGCTCTGGAACGGCGTTCTGATCGCTGCCGGCGGCTTCACCGGCGAGACGGCAGAGGCTGCGATCGCCGCGAAGCATGCCGACGCCATTGCCTTCGGCCGCATCTTCATCTCCAACCCCGATCTGCCGCGGCGCCTGCAGCACGGCTATCCGATCACGCCGTACAACCGCGCGACGTTCTATGGCGGGGAGGAGGTGGGGTATACGGATTATCCGGTGCATGACTAGGTCGCACCGGCGTAGTGTTGGCGCCCGTCATTCCGGGGGCCTCGCAGAGGCGAAGCCGGAATCTCGAGATTCCGGGTTCGATGCTAACGCATCGCCCCGGAATGACGACGGAGATAAACGCGCCAATGACCAAACCCACCGCGTCTGCCGGCGTCGCCAAAGGCCAGTGCCTGTGCGGCGCGGTCGCCTTCGAAATCGACGTGCCGGCACGCTGGGCCTGGCATGATCATTCGCCCGCCAGCCGCCGTGCCCATGGCGCGGCCTATGCGACCTATGTCGGCAGCTGGCGCAAGCGCTTCCGTATCACCAAGGGCAAGAGCGCGATCGCGCGCTACGAGGATGCGGAGACCGGTACCGCGCGCAGCTTCTGCTCGCGCTGCGGCACGCCGCTGATCTACGAGCGCGCCCGCTCGCCGCACATGGTCAATCTCCCGCGGGCACTGTTCACCGGCCGCACCGGGCGGCAGCCGCTCTATCACATCGCGATCGAAGAGCTGCAGGAATGGGCCTATACCGGCGAGCCGCTGGTGCCGCTGAAGGGATTTCCTGGCGTGGTCTGGCAACGAACCAAGAAGAAGCGGCGCGCGGCCGGGGACGATCCCTTCGAGCTCGCGCGGGAAGAGGTCTGACCAGGGCACAGGCGGCCATGCAGGTCAGCCATGACCTCGCTCCATTGCCCAAGCCTATCAAGTTTGGTGATGTGTTCTCGCCGCGGTAACGGTCGTGGCCAGGAGGAAACATGAAAAATCGCATCGCCGGCCGCTCCGCCTTTCTCGCCCTGCTCAAGGACGAGGGCATCACCCATCTGTTCGGCAATCCCGGCACCACCGAGCTGCCGATCATGCATGCGCTGAAGGACCATCCCGATCTCACCTATGTGATGGCGATGCAGGAGAGCCTGGTGGTCGCGATCGCCGATGGCTTCTCCCGCGCGTCCGGCAAGCTCGTTGCCTGCAATGTCCATGTCGCGCCTGGTCTCGGCAATGCCATGGGCTCGCTCTACAATGCGCAGTTCACGGGCACGCCGATGATCCTTACTGCCGGCCAGCAGGAGCAAGGTCACGGGTTGATGGAGCCGCTGCTCTACGGTCCGCTGGTGCGCATGGCCGAACCGCTGGTCAAATGGGCGGTCGAGGTGACGCGGCTGGAAGACCTGCCGCGCATCGTGCGCCGCGCGGCGAAGATCGCGACCACGCCGCCGACGGGGCCGGTGTTCATCTCGCTGCCAGGCGACATCCTCAATTCGGAAGCGGGCATCGAACTCGGCCGCGCGACCCGCGTCGATGCCCGCGTGCGCCCGTCGGACGAGGCCGTGCAGGCGCTGGCGCAGCGCATCCTCAAGGCGCAGCGGCCGGTCATCGTCGCGGGTGACGAGATCGTGAAAAGCGACGCGCTGCAGGAGGCGGCGGCGCTTGCCGAGACGCTCGGCTGTCCGGCCTATCAGCAATCCGCGCCCTATGGCGCGCATTTTCTGTCGGAGAGCCCGTGCTTCATGGGAGCGTTGTCGCGTTCGCAGCCGCAGGTGCGAGAGGTGCTGGCGCCTTACGATCTCATGATCGTGCTCGGCGCCGATCCCTTGCGCATGTCGGTGCACAGCGAGGTCGACCCGCTGCCCGACGGCCTGTCGATGCTGCAGATCGGTCTCGTCGACTGGGACCTTGCCAAGAATTATGGCGCGGAGATCGCGCTGAAGGCCGACGTCAAGGAGACGCTGATATCGCTGGTTCCTGCGCTGAAGGCGGCCGGCGGCGCTGCGCTGGAGGTGCGTGCGAAGCAGGGTCTTGCCGAGCTTGCTCCGAAGAACTGGAGCACCAAGCGCAAAGCACTGGTGGAGCAGATCGGCAAGGCGGGTAAAAAATCGCCAATCGATCCCGACTATCTCTCGCTGCAGGTCGTCGAGGCGATGCCTGACAACGCGATCCTGGTCGACGAAGGTCTCACATCGGCGCGGCAGATCCTCAATCTGCGGCCGCATCGCGACCGTTACGGCTATCATGCGCTGGCTTCGGGCGGCATCGGCTGGGGTGTGCCGGCCTCCGTCGGCGTCAGCCTTGCGAACCCCCATCGCCCGGTCGTGTGCTATTCCGGCGACGGCAGCGCGATGTATTCGATCCAGGCGCTGTGGACGGCCGCGCATCACAAGCTGCCGCTGTCGGTCGTGATCATCAACAATGGCGGCTATCGCATCATCAAGCAGCGGCTGCTCTCGTTCCATGGCGACAGCAATTATATCGGCATGGATTTCGCCGATCCGCCGGTCGATTTTGCCGGCATCGGCAAATCGCTCGGCCTCGAGGCGATACGGATCACGGATCCCACTGAGCTGAAGCCGGCGTTGTCGTCGGCATTCAAACGGCCCGGTGCGAAGTTGATTGAAGTCTTGGTGGACGGCTCGTTTTAGCCCGCAATGACGCGGAGGGGTCACGGTGCCGTCTTGCCCGGTCGATACTGCGCCGCCGGATGCGGCGCGGTCAGCCGCGCCCGGCCTGCGCCGAACAACTTTTCCCGCAGGGTGCCCGGCGCATACGCGCTCTTGTAGCGCCCGCGCCGCGTCAACTCCGGCACCAGCATCTCCGCGATGTCTTCGAAATCGCCGGGCGATACCGCAAACGGCATGTTGAGACCGTCGACATCGGTGGCCTCGAACCAGGCCTCGATTTCGTCCGCGACCTTCTCCGGCGTGCCGACGATGACAGGCCCGATGCCGCCGATGCCGACGTGTTCGGCGACCTCGCGCACGGTCCAGACGCGGTCGGGGTCGGCGCGGGTGATGTTGTCCATCGCCGAGCGGCCGGCATCATTGGTGACATGACGCACTTCCTGGTCGAGCGCGTAGGTCGAGAAATCGACGCCGGTCCAGCCCGACATCAGCGTCAGTGCACCCTCGGGGCTGATATGCGCCCGGTAATCTTCATATTTTGCCTTCGCCTCCGCTTCGCTGCGCCCCAGGATCACCGTGAACATGCTGAACATCAGTATCTCTCGCGGCTCGCGGCCGAGCTCCACGGCAAGCTCGCGTATCGCCTTCACGCGCGGCGCAATCACCTTGGCCGACGGCCCCGACATGAACACGCATTCGGCATGTTGCGCAGCGAACCGCCGGCCGCGCGGCGAGGTGCCGGCCTGGTAGAGCACGGGCGTGCGCTGTGGCGACGGCTCGCTCAGATGAATGGCGTTGAGCCGGTAGTTCTTCCCTTCATGCGCGATGCGATGCACCTTGGCGGGATCTGTGAAGATGCCATTGATACGATCGCGCACTGCCGCATCGTCCTCCCAGCTTCCTTCCCAGAGCTTGTAGACCACTTCCATATATTCGTCGGCGATGTCGTAGCGGTCGTCATGCGCAGTCTGCTTGTCGCGGCCGGCGCCGCGCGCGGCGCTGTCGAGATAGCCGGTCACGACGTTCCAGCCGATCCGTCCCTCTGTGAGATGATCCAGCGTCGACATCCGCCGCGCAAACGGATAGGGCGGCTCGAAGGACAGATTGCTGGTGACGCCGAACCCGAGGTTCTTGGTCGCAGCCGCCATGGCCGAGATCAGGAGCAGCGGCTCGTTCGCCGGCGTCTGCGTGGCGTGACGCAACGCGGCATCGGGACCGCCGCCGAAGACGTCATAGACCCCGAGCACGTCGGCAAGGAACAGCCCGTCGAAGCGTCCGCGCTCCAGCGTCTTTGCGAGATCGAGCCAATAGGGCAGTCGGTTATAGTCGGCGGTGCGGTCGCGCGGATGCGTCCACAGCCCCGGCGATTGATGCGCCACACAGTTCATGGCAAAGGCGTTGAGCCGGATTTCTTTGGGCATGGAAGCCTTTGAGAACCAGGGATCTTGGGAACCAGGAGACCGAGAGACGACCGAAATTGTTGCAGCATCGTTCGTTTAGCAAGACAAATCTGGCACGCGAATTGCCGCTTCCTGTGGTCGCCGTCTGTCGATACGGTGCGCCCAATCGAGTTCTGCGCCTGCGAAGGACAACATGACCAGATCTGACGCCATCGCCCACGCCCGAGATCAGCTTCGCTCCGGCGACTTCCTGCGCGAGCTTGATCGCAGGGTGGCTTATCCGACCGAGAGCCAGAATGCCGCGCGGCGCGATGTCCTGCGGGCCTATCTCGAAAACGAGCTCATCCCGTCCTTCGCCGAGCTCGATTTCGAGAGCCGCGTGGTCGAATCCCCCAGCGGCAAGTCGCCTTTCCTTGTCGCGCAGCATATCGAGAGCGCCGATGCGCCGACCGTGCTGACCTATGGCCATGGCGACGTCGTCGACGGCATGGTCGGCGAATGGCGCGACGGCCGCAATCCTTTCCAGACCACGCGGGTCGATAACCGCGTCTACGGCCGCGGCACAGCCGACAACAAGGGCCAGCACTCGATCAATCTCGCGGCGCTGCGATCAGTGCGTCAAGCGCGCGGTGGCAAGCTCGGCTTCAATGCCAAATTCATCATCGAGATGGGTGAGGAGATCGCCTCACCCGATCTCAACACGGTCTGCGCCTCCCTGCGGGACGAGCTGAAGGCGGACCTTCTGATTGCCTCCGACGGCCCGCGACTGTCGGCGGATCGCCCGACCCTGTTCCTCGGCTGCCGCGGCGGCTACCGTATCCATCTCGACGTCGATTTGCGCGAGGGCGGGCATCATTCCGGCAATTGGGGCGGCGTGCTTGCGAACCCCGCAACGATTTTGGTCAATGCGATCGCGACCCTGGTCGATGGTCGCGGGCGGCTTCTGATGGAGCAGCTCAAGCCGCCGCGGCTCACGAACCAGATCCGTAGCTGGCTCGCCGACGTCAAGGTCGAGCCCACCGCCGGCGAGCCGGCGCTGTCGGAGAATTGGGGCGAGGACGGGCTGTCCGCAGCCGAGCGGCTCTATGCCTGGAACACGCTGGAGGTGCTGGCGATGTCGGCGGGCAATGTCGACAATCCCGCCAATGCTATACCGGGGCGGGCGCGCGCGGTGCTGCAGCTGCGTTTCGTGGTCGGCACCAAAATCGAAAATCTGATCGAGGCCATTCGCGCCCAACTCCATGACAAGGGTTTCCCGATGATCGAAGTCACGGGCACGCAGCGCTTTGCGGCCTCGCGCACCGACTTCGACAGCCCCTGGATCAAATGGGCCGCGGATTCCGTGCAGAAGACGACGGGAAAGCCGCCCGCCGTGCTGCCGAATTTCGGCGGCTCGCTGCCCAATGACGTGTTCTCCGATACGCTCGGGCTGCCCACGATCTGGGTGCCGCATTCCTATCCCGGCTGCTCGCAGCATGCACCGGACGAGCACATCCTGCTTTCGGTGACCGAGGAGGCGCTCGGCATCATGGCGGGCCTGTTCTGGGATCTCGGCGAACTGTCGCGCCCGTTGGCGAAGGGCGCCTGAGGGGCCCGTGGCGGAAGCGGGGCCGGCGGCTGCCACGACCGCCGAAAGTCACATTTCTAAACCGGCCCGGTTTGTGCAAGCATCCCGGCAATCCGAAGAAGGGGGAGAGCCAAACATGAAACGCTTCGATATTCTGGGCCTTGCGGTCGCCGCCGCTTTCTGCGCCGGCGCGGCCCATGCCGAAGACCTGACCGGCACATTGAAGAGCATCAAGGACAGCGGCTCCATCACGCTCGGCTACCGCGAGTCCTCGATTCCGTTTTCCTATCTCGACGACAACCAGAAGCCGATCGGCTTCGCCATGGACATCTGCTATAAGATCGTCGATGCCGTGAAGAAGGAGCTCAAGCTCGACAAGCTCGAGGTCAAGCTCGAGCCTGTGACCTCGTCGAACCGCATTCCGCTGCTTGCCAACGGCACCATCGATCTCGAATGCGGCTCGACCACCAACAATGCCGAGCGTGAGAAGCAGGTGGCCTTCACCAACACGCATTTCCTGACCGCGAGCCGCTATGTCTTTAAGAAGTCGAGCAACATCGCCTCGATCGACGGCCTGAAGGGCAAGTCGGTGGTTTCCACCGCCGGCACGACCAACATCAAGCAGCTGACCGAGGCCAATGCCGCGCGCAGCCTGGGCGCCAACATCATTCCCGCCAAGGATCATGCCGAAGCGTTCCTGATGGTGGAGACCGACCGCGCCGCAGCGTTCGTGATGGACGATATCCTGCTCGCAAGCCTCGTGGCCGGATCGAAGGATCCGTCCCTCTATGTCATCTCCAA
>Ga0306920_100010843_pt1 | contig 12255 bp, 12 predicted proteins | sample flu12Cox44000170_FD_204666 | JGI IMG/M metagenome (GOLD analysis project Ga0306920, IMG submission 204666) | Lab enrichment of tropical soil microbial communities from Luquillo Experimental Forest, Puerto Rico - flux4day.12C.oxic.44.000.170 (v2)... | ecosystem: Environmental > Terrestrial >...
TGAAAAGTGGGCTCCGCAAAAAGCTGAACCTACAACCCTTCGGTTAACAGCTAGACTTTTTCAGTTTTCAGCATTACTCGGAGTAGTTCTATGGTGCTCATTCCAATGCCTTAATCGCTGCTATCCATTAAGCGAGGAATGCGGGGACGGATCACTATTGCTCGCTATTCTTAACCAGTCCACTCACAAAAGTCCCCACAGTCATCTGCGGCGTTGAGTCCGAGCATGCTGAAGACTCTTGAGCACTGCCTCGGCGGGCGAGAGAATCGGGACCACCTTTGAATTGCCATAGAGCATTCGAAGGGAGAAGGCACCATCGATGACGCTCAGTATGGCCGCCGCCGCCGCTCTTTTGTCGACTGCGAAGGGCTCGAGCAGGTCGGTTAGATAGTCGACAATCTTGTTTTGGTGTTCGATCGCAAGGCGATGGAACGGGTGAGAAGTATCCGGGAATTCAGATGCGATCCGCAGGAACGGGCACCCGATTATTTCGGGCCAGTTCGCCATTTGTTCGAACCTGGTCAGAGCCTCGCGTAGATCCTTTGGGGGAGTGGGCTGACGGAGATAATCCCATAGAGCCCGATCGCGATTTTCCAGGTACGCGATCACCAGAGCGTCCTTGCTCTCGAAGTGCCGATAGAACGTCGCTTTTGCGACTTCAGCGACGGACATGATCTTCTCGGTGCCAGTCGCACGGACCCCCTCGGCGTAGAAAAGGCCGTCGGCTACCGCGAGAATTCTCTCTCGCGGATCGGATTTTTCGGCTGTCTTCATCCAAATCCATGTTGACACGAGACAGACTAGTCTGTCTATACTTTACGGTATAAGACAGACATGTCTGTCTTGCCCATAAAATCAGACTCCGAAAGTTGGAAAGAAAATGTCTAGCCGCCTAAGCAAGGGTTTATCGCTGCTCCTTGGAGTTTGGATGTTCATGTTCGGCTTCCTGAAATTCTTCCAGCCGATCCGTGGCTGGTTCGATGTCCAGATTCAACAAAGTCACCTACCCCCCACGAGGCGATTCTTGCGGGCAAGCTGACGGAAATGCTTACAGGCGTTCTCTTCCTACTTCCGTGGCTTCGGAGATCGCTGACCGCCAAAAGGAAAGATCAATTCCTGCTGGTTGCATGTTTCATCCTTTTTACTCAGATGGCGGTGGCGATCTATGTCCACCTGCAGCCTGGGGTGCCTGCTGGTGTGCTTCCCCTCGGGATCAAACCTCCTGTGATTCCCGCTATCGTTCTCCTTCTCGGATTGGTCACTGCTTTTGATGTCTGGAGGCAGCTAAGAGCAGAGGAATCCTGATGCGTTGCCGAATCACTCCCAAGCTCATTCGACGCTAGGTATGGCAGGACGCACTTACTGCTATCGCCGTAGTCGTTTGACTTATCTTCAGCAGCACACCATTGGTTAGATAACTGGAGAACAACAATTTTGACTCTCTTCGAATCTGTTCAGCTTGGGTCTCTGGTACTGGCAAATCGAGTCTTCATGGCACCACTCACGCGCAACCGCGCTAGTGCGGATGGGGTCCCAGGTGAACTGGCGGCAACTTATTACTCGCAGCGCGCTTCGGCTGGACTCATCGTGACAGAGGCGACGCAGATCTCGCCGATTGGTAAAGGCTATATCAACACTCCAGGGATTCATTCCTCCGAGCAAGTGCGAGCGTGGAATCGAGTTGTGGATTCCGTTCATAAGAGCGGAGGTCGGATCTTCCTTCAATTGTGGCATGTTGGCCGAATCTCTCATTCGTCCTTGTTGCCGAATAACGCGCGCCCTGTTGCTCCCTCAGCAATCCGTGCCAAGAGTCAAACGCTGATCGCCACGGGGTTGGCAGAGGTTGCGGAGCCAACTGCGTTGACGGTTAGCGGGATCAAAGAGACCATGGACGACTATCGGCAGGCAGCCGCCAACGCGAAAGAAGCGGGATTTGATGGAGTCGAGATTCATGCGGCAAACGGATACTTAATCGATCAATTTCTCCGAACAGGATCGAATCGGCGAACGGATGGATATGGAGGGTCGGCCTGGAATCGAGCTGGCTTTCTCATTGAAACAGTTGAACGCGTGTTGGAGGTATGGGACCGCGGGCAGGTGGGCGTGCGAATCTCTCCAACAGGCGGGTTCAACGACATGTCGGACGAGAACCCAATTGAAACCTTTTCCGTGGTGGTTACGAGACTCAACTGCTATGGGCTCGGGTACCTCCATGTCGTTGAAACGGCACAGAACAGCAAAAGAAGCAGCGAAGAGGATCTCGCCGTGTCGGCTCATCTGAGAACACTTTGGAAAGGTCTCTACGTTGTGAATGGCGGATATGACGGGCGCAGGGGAGAGGAAGCATTGCGCAGCGGGCATGCTGACGCTGTCGCATACGGCCGAGCGTTTCTGGCCAACCCAGATCTTCCACGGCGGCTGCAACTCGGAGCTGCTCTAAATGAGCCGGACCCCAAGACTTTCTACGGAGGAGGCGCTGCCGGATATACGAGCTATCCCGCGCTCTCCTGAGCTGTGCGGCATGAGGATATGAGGGGCGATCGCTTCTGCTGCAACGCTCTGGAAATCATGATCGCCTTTGAACTCATCAGCCGGGATCGGTACTGCAACGTCGGCCAATGTTCAGCGATCAGTAACACTCTGAAATCCAATGAGGGCTCCCCGTCGCCAAGGCCCTGCCGACGCAGGGATGGCCTCCTTATGCGATCGCAGCAATCCCGCGCTTTGCCGCAAGCGAGAGCAGCTTCGCCGCCGGGCCGCGGGGCTGCTTTTCTCCCCGTTCCCACTTGCTGACTACGCCGGTCGTAACATTCAGGTGTGCGGCGAATACGGCTTGACTGATCGCCGCCCTGATTCGAATTTTCCGAATGGCGTCTGGGGACAGTTTGATGATCGGCGTCAGGCATTCCTGGTTAAACTCTCGCATGGTTGTGCTATCGATCATCCCGACCCTATGAAGCCCCTCGGCAGCTTCATGGATTGCCGCAAAAGCGGCGCTCCGATAGCTCTTCGCAGAGGCCTTCGGTGTCTTGGCCGGGACTGCGACTCTCTTTGTGGTTCCCTTTCCCATTGACTTCTTCACTTTACTCGCCATGCTCGCACTCCTTTGCTTCGATGGCTGCTAATTTGTCTTGCGCCTTACTTTGTTCCGAGCGACTCCTTCGTATGCCCAGCCTTGATCTCCGTCAACTCGCCGGCCTTGACGAGCGCGTCCATTTGCTGTTCGGAACCGCCCAGGTAGACTTTGGCGAGCTTCTTGAACGCCTTCAGTTCTTTGTCATCGATGTTGGAGAGATTCTTTTTCTCGAAGCCAAACATCATCACGATTCGCTGCCCCTTCTTCATCGCAACAATCGACCGAGCACCTCCGCTTGTGCCTTCGCCCTCTCGCGCCAGCCGGAACTTGAACACACCGCCGCCGAGATCCGCATCCGCATCCTCCTGCAGGGCATCCCAAAGGTCTTGATCGGAGGCGCCGAACTTCCGTGCAAATCGCATGAACGGCTTGTTGCCGAAGACACGCAAACCTGTCTTCACCGGGGACGGTGTGCGTGTGAGGTTGGCTGGAGGTTTCCTAGCCATAGATTACAGTATAGTCCTAAGGACCATAGATGTAAAGATTCCTACCGGCGACCCCGCAACCTCTACGTTGACCGCAAAAGGGAGGTTGTAACTTACAGAGAACAAGCTCACGAATGGCTCCGCTTGGCGTTTGAAATTCGGCCCGGAGCCATTATCGATCCCCAATCAAACCCAGGACCTCTGCCCTGTGACCCCTGCCCAAACTCCAGAGTTGGCCTTCTTCATGACAGTATGCCAGTAGGCTCAATCTCCAGCCCGGCGGTTATACTTGACCGCGCAAGCAGCGGTTGGTGCAAAAGACGATCATTCCCCGTGGGTAAGGTATTTGACTATGAGCCACCCAGTAGAAGGAAACTCCGCCACAGTACTCGCCAATATCGCGGATTTGCTTCCCGATTTGGAAGCTGTCTACAAAGACATCCATGCCCATCCTGAACTTTCGATGCAAGAGACAAGAACGGCAGGCATCGCGGCAGACCGTCTCCGTGCAGCTGGTTATGAAGTGACCACCGGCGTCGGGAAGACTGGTGTTGTGGGCCTATTGCGCAATGGCGACGAGCCGGTAGTCATGTTGCGCGCCGATATGGATGCCCTGCCTGTTCAAGAAGCCACTGGATTGCCCTATGCAAGCGAAGTCAAGGCGACTGACAGCACTGGAAAAGTCGTACCCGTGATGCATGCTTGCGGTCACGACATCCATGTAGCGTGGCTGATAGGAGCAGCCACCCTGTTTGCGCAGTCCCGCAGTGCATGGAAAGGAACCCTGATGCCGGTATTCCAGCCCGCAGAAGAGACCGCAGCGGGAGCACAGGCAATGATCGATGATGGGCTATTTCGGCGCTTCCCAAAACCCGATGTCGTGCTCGGCCAACATGTGATGAGCATGCCTGCGGGAATTGTTGCGGGCCGTCCCGGAGTCACGACTTCCGCCGCTGACAGCCTGCAAATTCGATTGTTTGGACGTGGAGCTCACGGCTCAATGCCGGAAGCCAGTGTCGATCCGGTCGTGATGGCGGCAGCGACAGTGCTACGGTTGCAGGGTATTGTTTCCCGCGAGGTCGCGGCAAATGAGGCAGCTGTTGTGACGATTGGCGTGCTTCAAGCAGGTACAAAGGAAAATGTGATCCCGGATGAGGCGATCATCAAGTTGAATGTCCGCACCTTCGATGAAGGTGTCCGAAAACGTGTGCTTGATGCGATTGAACGAATCGTGAATGGCGAAGCAGCTGCCTCTGGTGCTCCCAAGAAGCCAGAAATCACAATTCTCGACCGCTATTCCCTCGTCACAAATGACCCGGAGGCGACAAAGCGCGTGAGCGACGCGTTTCGCTTGCATTTTTCCGCCGATCGGGTGCAGGAGTCGAAGCCGACCACTGCAAGCGAGGACTTTGGATCGTTTGGGGCTGAGTGGGGCGTGCCATCCGTCTTCTGGTTTGTCGGCGGAATAGACTCTGGCCTGTATGCAAAAGCTCAAAAAGAAGGCACACTCGGCGAGATCCCGACCAATCACAATCCGCGCTTCGCGCCAGTCATCCATCCAACTTTGGAAGCCGGTTTGGAGGCGCTGGTTGTCGCCGCCCAAGCCTGGCTATCTGCGTGAGGTTTAATGGTCGTCAGTGAGCAAGTCGTTGTGAGCACTTTGCTGCAGGCGTTCGACCTTGGCGGCACATTCGTCTTCGCCCTTAGCGGCGCGACCGCCGGGGTTAAGCATAAGCTCGATCTCTTCGGAGTACTGGTTCTTTCCTTCGCAGCCGGAAACTCGGGCGGGATAGCTCGAGACGTCATGATTGGAGCAGTTCCACCCGCAGCAATCGTCGACTGGCGATATGTCGGCGTTTCGATCCTCGCCGGGCTGATCACGTTCTACTGGTTCCGCATCATCGATCGACTTAGCAGCCCTGTACTGGTGTTCGACGCTGCTGGATTGGCCCTGTTCGCCGTAGCTGGAGCAAGCAAAGCGCTGGCATTTCATGCTGGCCCAGTTGCGGCGACGTTGCTCGGTATGCTGACCGGAATCGGCGGCGGTATGGTGCGCGATGTTCTCGTCAGCGAAATTCCAAGCGTTTTACGCACCGAACTGTACGCTGTTGCGGCCCTCCTTGGCTCGTCGGTTGTGGTCGCCGGCCAGTTGATTCATCTTCCAATTTCCGTGTCGTCTATAGCTGGCGCTGTTCTCTGCTTCGGTCTCCGATTCATGGCAATACGGTACCGTTGGCAGCTCCCGATCGCGCGCTCGTCGACAACCTCCGAGTCGTGAAGAGATCGCGATCAAGGAAACCGTGCTCGTGTGCAGAGCGTTTTCGATGCCTTTGGCAGAGTTAATCGGACTTACAGTTCTTGAATGAACGCGATTTGCTAGTTTCGAACCGTCAATACGGAACATGGCGCCTGGCAGACAACTCTATAGGTCGTGGTCATAGGTAAGTGGGAAACGGCACGGCCATGTTTTGAGTGATCCAGGCCCATTACAATCAAGTCCGCTTTGCGCAAACGTGCAGCATTCAAAATCTGCTCGCCATGATCTCCGAACTCGACCATAAACTCGGGCGTTACTGAAAGTGGGACATCGGATGGAAGAAAACCGTGGAGCCTCGCGAGAAGCTCACGGCGTGCAATCTCTTGCTCACCAAGGATGCTGCCTGGCGTGGTTGCCCGGCTGGCCGGAGCAACATGTAATAAGAGGAGTCTCGCTCCAAAGTGATTGCAGAACGAGATTGCGTGCGGCAACGCCTTTTTCGATGCTTCACTGAAGTTTGTTGGAAACAAAAACGGACGAGTTCCGTCACTGCCCTCAAGTGGCGCGTCTGGTTTGGAGTGCGGACCCACTGTGAGGACCAGCTTATCTGCTTCGCGGAAAATTTTTTCGGCGACGGAACCCATTACAAGTTTCTCAATACCGCGCCGTCCCTGGGTTCCAATGACAACTATCTCCACATGATGCTCGCGGATTATGTCTTCCAGTTCTTCGCAAATATCCCCCTGTCGCACGATGAACTCATGAGATAGCCCTGCGAGTCTACCGTCCTGAACAAGGTTTCTCTCCAGTTCCGCCATTTCCCGGCTGGTCACCTTCGTTTCCAATTCGAGGGCGTCTGCTCCGGCCATATTGAGCCCGACTGACGAGACAATATGCGCCATGTAGAACTTCGCGTGAAAATGCCGCGCGATACTGATTGCATGTCGCTGCGCCTTCAGAGAGGCTTCGGAGAAGTCCGTCGCAATTAATATCGACTTGAAAGCCACATCATTCGACATGTTTGGAGTGGTCATCTCATCTTTTTCATTGCTCATCAAGGTTGAATGAGGTCACTGTTGCATCAGAAGTCCGTGCCGGAAGCCACATCAACCATGACGAATTGAAAACGGCTGATCCTAGCGTGCGTTGAATCTAATAGAAGCGTGTGTGCCATCACAGAAGGGCTTGTTCCGAGATGCCCCGCATCGGCAGAGAGTCACTCGGTTTCGCGTTTCGTATGCGACACCGTCTGCCGATACCAGTTCAACTCCGCCGCGAAGCCAGATTGGGCCACTGCACTCCTGCGTCGGATCTTCTACGAGACCGATCGAGAGAGGAAGCACGGGCTCCAATGGTTTACCAGCTTCCGTGTCCCAGGCCACGAGTCGCCCCGACGGGCAATTCCCGACCTGTCGCAGAAATGTCTTTCGGACTTCCGGCTCATCCGTACGCTCGATCTGGCTCCAGACTTGACCATGCGGATCGCAGAAACGGGCAAAGGCACACAGGTTCTCGACATCCATGAGGGTAAGGTTTGCGGGTCCTTCCTGAACTGCAGCCTGCTCCGCATAAAGCGCCCGACTTGCAGTCTCACTACCATCGAAGCCGACGCGAGAATGAGTTCCGTCGCAGAACGGCTTGTTGCCCGATTGCCCGCAACGGCAAAGCGCACAGGTTTCCTGCACCTTGTAAGACTTACCCTGTTTCCAGGACTCCGATCCACCGTCAGCGTCCGTCCCGATAATCTGTTCAGCGATCGGAATTTCGCCTGTCACGAGATACGGACCGTTCTTTGAAACCACGATGCGGGCTTTCGTCTTTGAATCGGGCATCCGTCGCCTCCGGGATCAAACGCTTGTTCGTTGGATTTACGCTCAGCGTACGAAATAAGCCGCTAACAGGTCATTGTAGTGCCGTCAGTATGGGTTGGGTGTTGGTCAGATAGTCGCGATCTCCAATGGCGGCCTCTTTAATAGTGCATCGACTGATTCAGACGTATTTCCGCTAATCGTCGACGTACATGAGGTGTCGCACCTTCGGTTCAGCGCGGACGCAGCTATGCACTCGCTCTTCGATTTTCCGGTCAGCTAATGTCAGGCGTTCATGTTGACGCAAGTGCTCGGCCCAAGAGATCACGAGAAATGTCTCCACATAGCAATCTGACCCCTCAAGATCCTGAAAGATGCCCCACCGGTATGCACCGTCGCGACGCCGAATACGCTCGTACTTCCTGATCGCTTTGATAAACTCTGCTTCTTTGCCGGGCTCGACTATGTATTCCACGGTGACGAGGATTGGGCCAGAATCATCATCGGTCACATTGTCGCGTAATATCGTGGGCTGACGCCAGTGAACCCATGGGGTCACATCCACGGTAGGTTCCGGCAGCTTTAGAAACAGTCCCAATGACGTGCTAAGGGCCACGCCAGCGCCGGCCCACATCAGTGAAATCTGAACGCCAGCCCGATTTGCCACAGCCCCCCACACCGCGCTACCTGCAGCCATCGCGCCCTGAAACACCAGCATTGACACAGCAAGAACCCGGGCGCGCACCCACCCCGGAGTATGGTTCAGAACAATTACGCTGAAAAGAGACACGAAAAGGATCCACGCACCCCCGCCAATCAACATGCTCAGCGCTAAGGGCGGCACGAGCCGCCATAGCGAGGTCGAAAGGGTACAGATTCCGAAAACGAACACGCCGCCTGAAATAACTCTTTCCGCTGACCATTTGGCCCGAGCCCGTTGCATAACAATTGCGCCCGCAACCGCCCCAATTCCGAAACACCCCAAGAGAAGGCCGTAGATCATCGGGTTTTTACTGACCTGATGCGCGACCGACGGAAGCAATGCGAGAAGCCCACTGGCAAAGAAAGTTACGATTCCGGTGCGAACCATTAGCGTGCGCAGGTGGGGTGAATATGGCCCGGGGCGACGGCACAGGAGATGCAGGATCTCGTTGCCGAACCGCTGGAGAAGCGCATGCAGGAATTGCGCCACTACGATCGCGTCGAGACTTTTACGCGACCTGGGCTGGCGCTGATGATGGTGAGCCTCAAGGACAATACTCCTCCAAAGGATGTTCCGGAAGAGTTTTACCAAGCTAGGAAGAAGCTGGGCGACGAGGCACACAACTTGCCTCAGGGTGTGTATGGTCCCTTCATCAATGATGAATACTCGGATGTGACATTCGCTCTGTACTCGGTCGAAGCTCCGGGTCTGCCTCCTCGCGAGCTTACCCGTGAAGCAGAAACCCTTCGACAGCGGATTCTCCAGGTCCCCGGCGTAAAGAAGATTGACATTGTTGGAGAACGGCCGGAACGTATCTTCGTCGAGTTCACATACCCACGGCTAGCCACCCTTGGCGTAGGCGCGCGAGATATCTTCGATGCGCTGGTTCGCGAGAATGCCGTCACCCCATCTGGATCGATCGATACGCAAGCTCAACAGGTTTATATTCGCCTAGACGGCGCGCTCGATGATCTCCAGAAGATTCGGGACACGCCAATCGTCGCTGGCGGGCGCACACTGAAGCTCTCCGACGTCGCCGATGTGAAGCGCGGATACGAAGATCCTGCAACCTTCCTTATTCGTCATAACGGCCAAGAGGCCTTGTTCGAACCCGCGGCCTCCTGCGTGACAGGCAGGCGTTCTAACCAGCTGAACTACGCCCCCGCATTGCAATCAAATTCCCTACTCTTTCCGACCGAGCCCTGAACTGTCTGAGCGTTCCCAAAAATCCCGGGAAGTTGCCGTGACAGCACAAACGTGAGCAGTAACCTATTGAAAATAAGCGTCACGGATGGCTTCTTTTGGCGCTCTGAGGTACCATTGGCAACCGTTATTGGACCCTTATCGGACCTGCGACCTCTGCCCTGTCGACCTCTGCCTAAGTCCGATTTGACGTGCGGCGTGGGAAGTGTCACGCAATACGCAAGCGAAGCTGCTTTTGGTATCCTCGCCGTATGCCGAGACCACTGTCGTGCCGTCTGCAAGGCGCGGCGGGATGCGCAGCAGCAGATCACGAGCCGCCCGGTAAGGGCCTGGTGCATTCACGCCTTCGAACAGGGTCCAATCGCCGAGTCGATAGAGCGCGTCAGCCTGCTCCTCGGAACTTGGCCCTGTCTTGTCGACGAACACCGCGGTCGGATGCACTTCCGCAGTCTTTTTCGTCTTCTTGATGTCGACGGTGCGTGCGACCGCGTCTATCTCGTCTTCCCGGACCCCGTAGCGGCCCATCAGTCTCTTTAGAGCGGACGGCTCGTAGGGCGCGTAATGGTATACGTGCATTGCCGGATGCTCGGCCCGCCTCGCCATCACCAAATCCACAAACCAGACGAACGCGTCCCTCTCCTGATCGGCGGTCAGACCCCAGCGATATTCATAGCTTCCGTCAGGCAAAGCAACACCGAACAGATACTCCCTGCCGCTCAGGCCGACGAACGGATCTCCTTCAAGGTCGAAGAACACGTCTCCGGGAGAGGGTTCCGGCAAAAGCGAAAGGCCGTGCCCATCGGTCATCTCAAGCACTTCATGTACCGGAGTGCCTGATTCGCGTCCAGCAACCTGCACACGCGCCTGTTCGCGCACGCGTACATAGCTTTCGCGCGATCCGTAGACAGGACGATGCGGAATCGGAAGCGGATAGGCGGCCAGGCCCGCGACTGTCGTGGTCTCCCAAATGCCTAGCTGCTTGCGCTGCAGCTTGTTGATCCCTGCGACCAGCGAGAGATGGTCGTCGCCACGGCGTTCCTTATCGCATTCCCGCTGCCACCGGCAGATGTCACAGTGCGGTGTGGGTTCAGGATAGGTCTCGGTTGCGGCTCCGTTGGCGCCGATGACCGCCTCAAGCCGGGACTTCACGTAACGGTAGTAGGCCGCGTAATCCAAGGTCCGGTAGCGTTCCGGCTCGAAGGTCTCGCCGGGCGGAACGACATACATTGCATCAGGGAGCGCACCCTGAGCCGCTCCGACAAGTTCGGAGTACAGCGACAACTGCAGGATCGTTGCTGCTTTTGTCTCGTGTGCGAGCTTGCAGTCGAAAACCTCATATGACCAGTCGCCGAGCCTTGACGGCTTGGCGATTTTTCGCAAGACATCGACGCGCCCGAACCAATCCTTGTTACCAAAAGCGGCCTGAACGATGACATCGACGCCTGCCTCCCTAGCGAACCGTGTTGAGGCATGCACATCTTTTTTCGAGATACGAGGGAGGAAAAATTGGGGAGATCGGAACGATTTGGAATCTCAAAATGTGGGACGATTTGGGGCCGTCTCTATTGATCTTCCCGGGGCCGGAAGTTGAAGAGCCCCTAGGTATTGAGATCGTCGTCTCGGCCCTCGATTTGTAACTTCCGGTTTGCCGACAATCCGCTCAGAACCATCCGCCTGAGGCACTGTAAGATTCTTTCCCTTCACCCGTCAGCACAAGTAAAGAGAGGCAGAACGCCTCAAAGGAGAAGGGAACATGAAACAAAAAACTAACAAGGAAACTACAAATCACAAGTGTGCATGTGCTCCGGGCGCCTGCAACTGCGGAAAGGGTATCTGTGCCTGCCCGCCGCCCTGCGCCTGTGCTCAATGCGCCTGCCCCGCCGCCTGAGCCGTCTTGAACGAGTAGACTGCTTGCCTGGCAGTTCGGATACAGCCGCACTGCCAGGCCACAACATCCAGACACCGACATGTCATCTCAACCAGCAACATCCCGTGAAACTGCCGCCCGCCTCGCAGAGTCGCACGCCAGATTCCTCAATTTCCTACGCGCTCGCGTCGGCGACACAGCGACAGCCGAAGACATCCTCCAGGCGGCTTATCTCAAGGCCATTCAGCACGGATCGGAACTGCGCGAAACCGAAAGTTCCGTCGCCTGGTTCTATCGCATTCTGCGTAACGCCGTCATCGATCACTACCGCCAGTCCGCCACTCGCGCCAAAGCGATGGGTAATGCCTTGGCCGAATGGAAGGAAGAATACGAGCCCGAGCTGGAGGCCCAGGTCTGTGTCTGCATCCAGGAAGTCGTTCGCGACCTGAAGCCGGAATACCGCGACGCCATCGAGCAGGTCGATCTCGCCGGTACATCCATCGATGCATTCGCCTCCGCGCAGCACACAACGAGCAACAATGCCTACGTTCGCCTCCACCGTGCCCGGAAGGCCGTCGCCCAGAAGCTCACTCAGGTGTGCGGCACGTGTGCAACCCACAAGTGCATCGATTGCACCTGCAAGCACCCAACCGCACAATGATGGGTAGTTCCCGATTAACCGGCTATACGGAAATAACCACTCGGTAAAGTACGAGTAGCCGACAATCCGGGAACTAAGATTGCTTAATATGCAGAAGCTTGAGAATGAGCCCGCCGGGATGGGCTACGGCAATAGCCGCTCCCTGTCAGCATTCCCAGTGGCGTAGAGGCCGAAGTTCGCCTCACAATCCAGGCT
>Ga0306920_100010844_pt1 | contig 12254 bp, 11 predicted proteins | sample flu12Cox44000170_FD_204666 | JGI IMG/M metagenome (GOLD analysis project Ga0306920, IMG submission 204666) | Lab enrichment of tropical soil microbial communities from Luquillo Experimental Forest, Puerto Rico - flux4day.12C.oxic.44.000.170 (v2)... | ecosystem: Environmental > Terrestrial >...
AACGAGCCGTGGTCGTCGATCGAAGGTCTCAACGCAAAAGGATTCCAAACCACTCCTTCTGAGTGGAAAGGACCAGTGCGCTCAAAAATATGCTTGACGGAGCCGACACCGTTAGAGATGTCCGGTTACCCAAGCGTACTATTTTGGTATCGGCAAGCTCGAATGTGCGAAACCGCAGAACTAAGCATCGCCTAATTTAACTAATGAAGAAAAATCCTCTCTCTTGCTTCTCCTTTGTACAGCCTTCCACTGGCCCAATTTCAATTTTCAAAATCCGGCAGCTGGGACCCTTTGAAATTTACCCCCCCACCCCTTTGGTCGAAGTCTAAGCTCCCCGGAAAAAGCGCCTCCGTTAAGTACCCCATTCCCAATCTCAAAAATCTCGCTTGGCATCTCCCATACCCACGTTTACGCCTCACACTTCTTGCAGACGGCCGTCGACAAGGGCACCGGCAATGGCACTGGCAAGGGCCCCTTGGGTGGGCCCATCTTGACCTGCGACCAAGCATTGGGTGCGGCAAAGATCATGATTGGCATGACTCAGGTGCTTCTAGCCCTACCAGGTACCAATAACAGCGCCTTAAGTGCATACCTGGCTGGACTCGCGACTGGCCTTGAAGCCGGAGCCTGCGGAGAGCCCGGCACCACGCCCGGTATTTGACAACGACGCCCTATTAGGGCCCGCGATTGCGCTTTATAGGGTGACCTAATTTAGGGCAGCCCAACACATCGGTCTCTTCTGAAAAGTATCATCGGAACTGCCGATTAGAGGGTGTTGCATCGACCGGTTGAGCTGGCACGTTCGGCAATCGGCCATCGCAGTGTGCGGATCAATGTGCATATTTTGTCCCTGTGAATTGTCGGCCCGCGCTTAATTCGACGATCCTGACGAAACCTCTCGTCGATCTTTCAGATTAAAGGGACGTTACCGATGGGACCCGCCAGCCTAGCCGGTGCGGTCGCCCCACGGCCCCCTATCAACGGTCGGAGCGGTCGCCAACCTAGAGAGCCTCGCTAGGTCCCTACAGCCGAAGCAGAACTATTCTCATCCGGCGCATGTCCGTCATGCTTGCTCCGCGTGCTACGTCCATTGAATCGGACACAAATCCGATGCCAAGCAGCGAGTTATTGTTGGAATACTGGAGGAGGTCCGCTAACCCGTTTCCATTTCAGCTCAACATCTACTTCGACGCGGTTGGCGATCTTGATGAAGGGAATGTTGCTGTTCATACCATAGTCTTTACGATCGAAGGCCATTGTGCCGGCGATGCTCCCGGAGGATGTTCCCTTGCCGTTATCCGTAACAGTGAGTTTTTCTGATTTCGTGACGCCACGAATGGTAAAGTCGCCTTCCACGTCGAATGTGTTCGGACCGGTCTGAACGACTTTCGTGGATTTGAAGGTGATCATCGGGGAGTTTTTCACGTCAAAGAAATCCTTGCTCTTCAATTTGTTGTTTTTCAGGCCGCTGCCGGTTTGCACGCTGTCTGCCTGAATCTCGATGTCCAAAACGGCGCTCCTTACGTCCGTGGACGAAAACTTCAAGCTTGCGTTCCATTTGTCAAAAGTACCCTTGAGGGGAACCGAAGACTCGACACCAAATCTGATGGTGCTTTCGACAGGCGTGACTTCGTAGACTGGAACGTCGGCGGGAGATTGTGCCTTGAGGGCAGAGGAAAACAAGACAGAAGCTACGAGGCAAAGGGAAGCGAACCGCATGGGGTTGAGTGTGGGACTGTTACATTTCATTGTCAACGGCTGCTTCCATGGCCCGCGCCGCCGATAATTCCTAAACGAGAGCCAGCCGCTTCAGCCGTCAGTTGTCGGCCCGCGCTTAGTTCGACAATCCTGACGAAACCTCTCGGCGATCTTTCGCTTTAAGGGACGTTAGAGGGGCGGGTGGTAGAAGGGTGACGTGCCAGCGCCCCATAGCCCGGTATTGGACGGTCGCAGGTTGCCTCGACCATTTTCCTTGGGTCATAAACACCATCCTTAAACACGTACGCTCCTAGATGGTGTTGCCTCGACCTATCGAATGCACCCGTGGTATCGGAAACTTGTTAGCATTCCCACGGACGGTCCTGCTGCACTACTTATGATTTAACGCGGTCAGAGGTGAGACATGGATCGGAATGCGCTCGCCGCCTGGGTAATGAAGATTGATGGAGTTTTGCTGTTAATCGTAGCTGTCGTTCATTTCGCGGCCACGCGCTTGGCCCTGCGCTTTGTCTCCAGCCAATCGAGTCCTGAGGAATACGCGCAGATCGAGCCGCGGTTCTTGCTGAGTTTTGTTGTCGTTGGCGTGCTCCTGCTCCCTGTCGGCTTAAGCACTTTTTACTGCGCCGACTCCATACGGTACGGTCAACGCTGGGAGCACACAATTTGCCGCTTTAACTTGGCGTACTGCTTCTGCCGCTCGCTCTGATCTTGATTAATGCCTGCTCGATATTTTCGAGCAATTCCGTTCTTAATTGCGGCGACTTTGGTGTGGATCGTCGCCATTTCGGTGGCAGTGCCACTCGTACTCGCAAAGATTGACCGCTCAAGTCCTGATTAACGAGCGTGGCGTTACCGGAAACTCGCCTTCGCCCTGACCATATCTCCGATTACCCGAACTTACCGTCCGATTGGATTGGAACGACTGTTGAATTAGCTTGCGTGCCCGATCAAACAAGCCGGTTTTGAGGTGACCCTCATTGGCCGGATTTGGGTGACCCCCGAGGGGCGGAACCCAGATACTTCAAGAGCCGGACCTGTTGCCGTTCCTTCGGTATATGACCTCGCCCACCCGTTTCCGTGCCACTAGAATGCGCCTTACCCTCCCGGACGAATACCTTGCTCCTGGCGTAGACGAACGTCTTGACGGCATTTGCGGGCAGAACGAACAGGTTCTCGCGACCGAGCAAGTCGGCACGGCCAAGCGCCACGCGAAACGAAGCGGGCGGCTGCTCAGTTAGGTAAACAGCGGGGCCTTTTTGAAGCGCAGGCCTGACGATTTCGCCCAAGATGAAGGTGGTGACTTTACTCGGACCTAAGCACTTTTTCCTGATACACAGTGCGTCTCACGTGTGTGCGAACAAGAGAGCGTGTACGAGATCAAAGATCTTAGGAAGTTTGACGGACATCCCCAGATACGGCTGACTAAGGCACGAACAATCCACTTATTGCTTTCTCGTAGGGTTTCCTAGCTCCGGGGAATATCCGGTCGCTGTCATCAGGTCGTCTTATTCGTCGTCGCTTCCCTGCGATTGGTTCTTATCATCATTCGGCGCGATGGTGACTGGCGTGGGAGAAAACGCCAACCCATGCACACCCTCGAATCCTGTCGCTTCTGATACGGTCTTCGAGTTGCCGAAGGCTTCCGTGACGGTAATCCGTGGCATAGTTAGGCGCTGACTGAAGAGTGATTCCAACCGCACGGCGAAAAGTAGCAACTCGTGAATACTCTTCCTTTATAGTATGCGGCATTCCAGCAGGCGGGGACCTATGGCCATCCGGTCCGGCACCCACTTGGGCCCCTACGAAATCCTCTCAGCTATTGGCGCGGACGGAATGGGAGAAGTCTACCGAGCCCGTGATTCCAAGCTTGGCCGTGACGTAGCCATCAAGGTTCTCCCTGAAGCCTTCACGCGTGACACCGACCGCATGGCTCGCTTTCGGCGCGAAGCGAAACTGAACCGAGCGGCACGATGAAATCAGCTTCTTTACGTCGTTGCAGAGAGCGACCGGATGGCCACTCTCTGCCTCGGGTGCTGCCTTCACTTCAGCTGGGTTGGTGCGGCAAGAGCGCTACAAATTTCATTTCTCAGCCAGAGTCACCGGGACGACTTCGGTTCTGGCCTCGTATAGCTGTTCGCGGTCACGTTTGCTCAAAGGCCCGAAGCTCAATGAATGATCCTGCTTGGGCAGATTTAGCAAGCGAACACGGCGCGTCCCATCGTTGGCGACGAAAATAGAGCTGCCGCCCGGCTCGGGCTTCCCGCTGGCCGTTGCCATGGCCACGGCGACATTCTTGCCATTCGCGGATCGCACGATCACATAGGTCGTGTTCTCCGGGGTCATCTTTGAATCGACCGTGATGGAGTAGTCCCCTGCCGCAAGCACCGCTTTGCCCCAGCGAACTTCGTGCTGCAGGCGAAACTTCCCTTGCAGGTTGGCGCTTTGGGCGCTCGCCACCGCATGGATTTGGCAGGCGATGAAGAAAACCACCAAAAACAGCTTCACTGGCACCAAATTCTGGATCGTTTTCATTGAGAGTCCTCCATTCTTAAGGTTTTTGCTCGGTCCGATCTGCGTTGCAGCCGGTCGCGATGACGCAATGTGGTGCCAGGTAGGCGGGGACCTCAATGGAAAGCAGATCCCGAATTGTGAAACGTTCATCCCCGGCCAACTAATTGAAAGGGAACGGTTCGATGGAGTAACATCCTCCGCCAGCCTCTCAGTTGTTGGTTTCATGCCACGCGGGAGTCCTTCGGTGGACGAACAGGCACCCACTGTGAATACCCATCCTCCCCGCGCGGGGATCGTGCGCTTTGGCGCGTTCGAGGTGGATCTCCGCTCCGGCGAGCTACGCAAGGGCGGCGCGAAGATCAAGCTCTACGGGCAGCCCTTCAACGTATTAGCAATCCTGCTAGAGCGCCCGGGCCAGGTGGTGACCCGGGAGGAACTCCAGCAGACGCTGTGGGCGGCCGATACATTTGTTGATTTTGAGCACGCCTTGAACAAGGCGATCAACCGGGTGCGCGAGGCGCTTGGCGATGACGCCGACAACCCACGGTTCGTCGAAACCCTGCCCCGCCGCGGATACCGCTTCATCGCGCCGGTCACCTGGGGCAGCAATCACACGATAATCTTCTCGCCCCTTGCATCGGTTCTCCAGCGGGTCCCGGATGGGGGAGGCCCAGCGCAATCAGTGACCCGGTTCAACCCTGGGGAGTCGCTCCACCTCTGGCCAGAGTTCTTGCCGGGCAGCGAGGCAGTGGTTTTTGAAGCCCTGTTTCCCCCAAAGATCGTAATCCAACGGCTCGCAGGCAGCGAACGGCGAGATCTAAATGAATCAGTAGGCAGCAATCCCCACTACGCATCCTCCGGGCACTTGATCTATGCCCTGGGGGACGACTTGATGGCCCTCCCGTTCGATTTGGACCGTTTGCGTGTCAGAGGCACGGCGGTTCCGGTGGTGCGGGGCGTGCTCGTGCCTGGCACTGGCGGGGCTCAGTATGACGTCTCAGCGACGGGTTCGTTGGTCTATATTGCCGGGAGCGTACACTCGGCCGTCAGTAGGCTGGTGTGGGTCAGTCGCGATGGGGCGGAGGAATCCTTGGCCGTCCCTAAAGGCTGGTACTTTGGACCACGTCTTTCGCCCGATGGCAGGCGAGTCGCCTTCGACATTAGCGACGATCGGGGCAGGCAGGTTTGGCTGTACGAGATCGCGCGGGACACGCTATCCCAGTTGACATTTGAGGGGACTACAAACGAAGACTCAACCTGGACGCCAGACGGCAAGCGCCTGGCGTTCTCATCAAACAAGGATGGCCCGTTACGCGTTTTCTGGCAGCTGGCGGACGGGAGCAGCGGGCCTGAGCGTCTGACGAATTCTCACAACAATGTCGCGGCCAACTTTTCCTGGTCGCCCGATGGACAACTGCTCTCTCTGGCCGAGGTTTCTCCCCCCGGAATTCCCAAGATCTTTGTGCTGCGCATGACGGATCGCTCGGATCAGCCGTTCCTCGGTTCCCAGGCCGTCGAGGACGCGCCTCAGTTTTCCCCTGACGGCCGCTGGCTCGCCTACGCCTCGAATGAATCAGGCCGGCGGGAGATTTACGTGAAGCCCTATCCCGGCCCAGGCAGCAAGTGGCAAATCTCGACCGATGGCGGGACCGAGCCGGTTTGGAATCGCAACGGGCGGGAGCTTTTCTATCGCATCGGAAACGCGATGATGGCCGCGGACGTTCGCACGCAGCCTGACTTCGCGGCGGCGAAACCTCGCCAACTCTTCGAAGGGAACTACGAGCCCACTGAGGGTGGGCTCGCGCGGCCGAACTACGACGTCTCCGCGGATGGCCAGCGGTTCCTGATGCTCAAGCCAGTCGTAGAAGACCAAGCCGCGCCGACGCAAATCAACGTCGTGCTGAACTGGACCGAAGAGTTGAAGCGCCTCGTGCCAACGGGAAAATGATGTCAACCCTGATCGGCCAGACCTCGCTGAGGAAATGAGTGCAGAACGCTGGCAAGAAGTGAAGAAGGTGCTCGCTAGTGCGCTCGAACGGAGGCCCGAGGAGCGAGGCGCGTATCTCGACCAGGCGTGCACCGACCTAGACCTGCGCCGCGAAGTTGAATCGCTCCTCGCCGCACACGAACAAGAGGGCAGCAGTTTTATGGAGCAGTCGCTGAACACGAGCCCGCCGCTAGAGAAGGGCGCCCAGCTAGGACAGTACAAGATCCTTGTGCGCATCGCCGCAGGCGGCATGGGCGAAATCTATCGAGCGCGGGACACTCGTTTGAGTCGCGATGTGGCGATCAAGGTCTTGCCCTCATCTTTCTCCAACGATCCCGACCGGCTGCGGCGCTTCGAGCAGGAAGCGCGGGCAGCGGCCGCACTGAATCATCCCAACATTCTGGCAGTCTTTCAGATGGGAACTTACGAAGGCGCGCCCTACCTGGTTTCGGAGTTACTGGAAGGTGGCACCCTGCGGGAGCAGTTGGAGCGCGGTTCTATGCCACCGCGCAAAGTGATTGATTACGGCGTTCAAATCGCGCACGGCCTGGCAGCGGCGCATGAAAAAGGGATCGTGCACCGGGATTTGAAGCCGGAGAATCTGTTCATCACGAAAGATGGACGAGTGAAGATTCTCGATTTTGGCTTGGCCAAACTCATCGAACCCAAATGGCCTCTCGACAGTAAGGCACCCACAGTCAGTCGGGCGACCGAGCCCGGCGTGGTGATGGGCACGGTGGGGTACATGGCACCGGAACAGGTGAGCGGAATAGCAGCCGACCATCGCGCCGACATTTTCTCCTTCGGCGCAATTCTATACGAAATGCTGACCGGAAAGCGTGCCTTCCAAAAACCGACTGCCGTGGAAACGATGAGCGCGATCCTCAACGAGGATCCTCCGGCCGTCTCTCAGCTTGTTCCCACAACTCCTCCGGCGCTACAACGAGTTGTGCAACGGTGTCTGGAAAAGACCCCCGAGCAGCGCTTCCAATCCGCTTCGGATTTGGCCTTTGCGCTCGAGGCGCTATCGGATTCCGGCAGCGCGCCCAAGCCCGCGCCGGGGAAGCAAAACAAGGCCATCGATTCGCTTGCGGTGCTGCCGCTTGATAATGCGAGCGGTGACCCTGAGGCGGATTACCTGAGCGACGGTATCGCGGAGACGCTGATGAACTGCTTATCCCAGTTACGGAAAATCCGCATTATCCCATGGGCAGTGGCTTCGCGGCATCGTGGGCCGGGCGTAAATCCTCTGAAGGCGGGGCAGGAACTAGGTGTACGGAGCGTGCTATCGGGACGGATGGTGCAGCGGGGGGAAGACCTGATTGTGTCAGTAGAGCTGGTGGATGTGAACCGGCAGGCGCGGCTCTGGGGTGGCCGTTACCATCGGAAGATAAGAGATCTGATTGCGTTTCAGGAAGAGTTGACAACAGAGATCTCTGACAAACTCCGATTGAAACTCACTGGCGAAGATAAGAGGAAACTTCGCAAGCGGCCTACGCAGAACAACGAGGCCTTTCGGTTGGTTTTACAGGCACAGCATTTCGGAGAGGGACTATCTCCCGAGGGGCTGCGCAAAGCGATCGCACTTTGCCAGCAAGCAATCGAAATTGACCCTGAATACGCCGCGCCCTACGCGCGCCTAAGCACGACGTACCGTAACCTCGGTATTCACGGGTACGCGCTACAGGCGGAGGTCTACCCTAGAGCGATACAAGCCGCGAAGAAGGCGCTTGAATTGGACGAGACTTTCGCTGACGCGCATGTCAGTCTTGGCTATTGTCTGATCTTCCAAAACTGGGATTTCACTGGTGCAAAGCGCGAATTACGGCGCAGCCTGGAGCTGAACCCGGATCTCGCTATCGGATTTGCGTTCTCGAGTATTGCTCAGCAAATCGAAGCACGATTCGAGGAAGCAATTGCAAATGGAAAACGCGCGGTCGAGCTGGCTCCCGCTGATTTCACCCCATCCCTCGTTCTAGGCACAGCGTATCTCAACGCTCGACGCTTCGACAAAGCGATCGAGGAGCTTCAGAGAACAACGGAAATTGATCCTGGCAGTGCGCGAGCTCATGATCTTCTCGCCCAAGCACACGCTGCCGTAGGGCAACGCCAGAAGGCTATCGAGGAATGTGACACGGCCCTGGCGCTCGGCCGAAGAGCGACATTTCTTCTTTTGCGGAAAGCACTCGCATACGCGATGCTCGGGGAGGCTGGTGAGGCGCGCGGAATCCTGCAGGAGGTTGAAAAGGGTTGGACGCCGGACGGAAGGTCATCGTTCGGGATCGCGGCCGTCCACGCATGCCTCGGCGAGAAGGATGCGGCTTTCGAGTGGCTGGAAAGGGCTTTTCACGAGCGCGCCGCGTGGCTTGTCTTCTTGAAGGTGGCTGGCTTCTTCGCTACCTTGCACGGGGACCCGCGGTTCGACTCGCTGGTGAAACGGATCGGCATTCCCGACTAGCCGATTGGGGCCGCGGGATCCGAGTGTGTGCGAGCGACGGGGGATGCGATGAAAATCCTACTGTACAATCCGGACAACGGCGTCACTCGCAACTTCATGCCTCATCTTTGGATGTTTCTCCTGCAAGCTCTGACTCCGCCTGACCATGAAGTGTTGTTGATTGACGGCAACGCCCAGCCCATAGATGAAGAGGGTGTCGCGCGCTTCGTCCGTAACCAAAATATTGAACTGGTCGGCGTCGGCGGAATGACTCGGATGATCGCCAAGGCTTATCGCATGGCGGATGCAGTGCGCGCCGTGGGAGTAAGAGTCGTCATGGGCGGCCCTCACGTCACCGAGATGCCCGATGAGGCACTCGGACGAGATGGCGGTTCGCGCCATGCCGACGCGGTTGCTCTCGGCGAAGCCGACGAGACATGGCCCAAAATCGTGCAGGACGCCGCGCGTGGCACACTCAAGGAGGTCTATGCACCCCTGGACGACATTGGCCGAGAACGCAAGCCGTCACTGCAACCGTATCCTGAGATTCGCTGGGACAAAGTAAACCTCGACCAATTCAATTTGGTGCCCAAAATGTTGCATCCGCTGCTAAGGCGCGTGGGCACTGGCTGGGGGACCTTTCGGATCATTCCGATGGAGTCTGGTCGTGGTTGCCCCTACGGATGCGAGTTTTGCACGGTGACCGGTTTTTTTGGCGATTCAATCCGCTTTCGCACGAACGAGAGCATAGTGAATGAATTATTGCTTCTGAAAACGCGCGCGCTGAAGGAAGGCGGGCAAATCGCCGTCTTTTTCGCCGACGACAATTTTGCCATTAACGTAAAACGAACGAAGTCACTGCTGCGAGCCATTATCGGCGCGAAAGCACAAGTACACTGGGCGGCGCAGATCAGCGCCAATCTGCTGCGTGATGAAGAACTAATTGATCTGATTGCTGCCGCTGGAGGTAAGTGGATCATCATCGGAATGGAATCGATCGACCCTGCCAACCTTGCCGACGTAAAAAAGAATTTCAACAAGCCGGCTGAATATGCTGCGGTGCTCGACCGGCTGGCCCACCGCAACATCTACGCGATCACGTCTTTTATCTTCGGCATGGACAACGACACGCCTGGGGTGGCGGAGCGAACTCTGAAGGAAATTAGCGGTTGGTCTCCAGTGCTGCCGATTTTTGGCTTGCTTACGCCCCTGCCCGCCACGCCGCTTTACAAGAGGCTGGAGGCTGCCGGACGCCTCACACGTCCAAAGCACTGGCTGGAGTTCATCCCCTTTGCGATGGCACACACGCCCTTGAAGATGACTATCGACGAAGCTCATAACGAACTACGAAAGGGATGGGCCAACTCTTATAGTCCGGAGGCAATCGAAAAGGTAGTGGACTCGCTCAATCATAAGCCGCTGGACAATCGCCTTAACATTTTCATCATGCGGCTCTGCTTCCGTGGAGTTTATTTTCCACAACTAGGGCGGTTCGCATGGGTGAAAACGATTCTCGAAAATCGACGCACAATTCTCAAGCTGATTAAGGAGGCGATTGGGAAACAACTTCACTTCGCTGCGTCAGGGTAGCATAGTGTGCTTACCCAAAACTCGCTCCGCTAGTGACTTCTTGAGGGGCACAAGCGCGTGTTTACCTTTTGTTTATCTTAACTTTGCGAGGCAATTTCTCGCTACAGGGCGCATTGGCTCTTCAATGGTTTGAGAAAGCCTTCCAAGAGCGCGCGCCCATCCTGTATGTCCTCAAAATCACCCCAGCGTTTCGCGCTCTCCACGGCGACCCCCGCTTTGACGCACTGGTGAAACGCATCGGCATCCCGGATTGACCATTCTGGCATGTTCCGAAAACCCCTCAGCTGCGCGGTCCGCAAGTTATTGATTTGACGAGGCCGTATTCGACGGATTTCGGGTTCCGAAAACATGAGATTCCTGAAAGGCTGCTCTCAGATCGCGGGAGTGCGCGCCTGCACGACGACAATATCGCCAATTTTGTGTTGTCGTCGCCTCTGTCTGGCAACTGTTGGTGACATTCCGGCGCCATGAGTTCAAAGGCGATCAGAAACTACTCCAGTCACGAAAGCAGGGGCGGCCATGACACCTCCGACTCGATCACGGGATGCCGCGGCTCATCTGCAGGACGTCCGTGCTCGAGCCGCCACAGTTCGACTTGCCCGAGCAAAGCGAACGCCGACTCCCTACGATGAGCCGATAGACATAGCGGCAGAAATTCTCCACAAGGGCAAGTCCGTCTCGGCGGTCCTCTCCATGATTGCGGAAAAAGCCGGAGTTCCTGATAGGCAGGTTTCCCGGAGAAGTTGAATCGGTGAAGGCAACATGATCCGATCTGCCGTGTATAACGTCGCCGGCGTTGTCACCAATTTGAAAACGACCTGCCCAAGCCTTGCCGTTGCAGGTTGTGGCAGTACCCTCCTAAAATGTGAACACCGTTGGGGTCCGACCTGAAACCAGAACATCTCCGGAGGTGGCACGATGCTGACACGACGACTGGTCCTTATCTGTCTGGTGTGGTGCATCGCTGCTGGAGCGGCTGGCGACTCTACGACAAGGCTGGACAAGGCAAAAATTGACTCCGCGCTAGGTCGCTCGGGCGTCTGGGTGAACGGCGCCTACCTCGTGGACTTCTTCCGCCCGAATCTAGTGGTAACGGTGGAGGGAGTACAACTTGTGTCGGGGCACGTCGAGTCGAAGGCCACATTCGTGGGAACGGACGATACCGAAATGATGGGCGATCTCTGTGCGCTACAGGGTGAATTGACGGAGGCGATAGAGCGCCTGCGCTCCAGCAACATTCAGGTCACTGGTATTCACAACCATTTTCTTGGTGAATCGCCGCGCCTGATGTTCGTTCACTTCACGGGGCGCGGGCGGGCAGCCGATCTAGCGCGTGCGTTCCGAGCAGCCTTGGCGGCTACTACGACACCGCTCGGCGACGTCGATGCTCCGAGAATGAGCGCTCCGCCTGATTGGGCCAAGGCGATCCAGACCGCATTGGGTCGGCAAGGCAGTTATTCAGCAGACTACGGATACCTCGCCGTGAAATTTCCGCGGGCTGAATTTCCGGCGGGCCCGATGGACTTCTGGAACACGAGCGGATTGTTTTTCCAGCAGGCACCAGGTGGCAAGATCGCTGCTACAGGGGACCTCGCCGTCACGGCGCGAGAACTCAATCCGGCCTTGTCACTCTTGACCGCCCACCATTTTGAAATTCTCGGCGTCCACAACCACATGATTGACGAGCACCCTCGCTTGTTCTTCATCCATTTTTGGCAGGTTGGTGCTCCCGCTGAGCTAGCTAGTGGGTTAAGGGCAGCGGTGGGCGCGTTAAATACGCGATAGACGGCCTCCGGAGGACACAGCCTGCAAGTGCGGCCACGCGCAGAGGCCCCCGATTGGCCGTATAACGCGGTTACCGGAAATCTGCTTTTTGTCAGGACCGAATGATTGCATAACGATGTCGGCTCCTTGAACTCGAGTAGACTGCGGTTGCTCGACGACCACAGGCTCGGGAGGAAGGAGCCGAACATGCTGATTATAGGCGCTGATTATCACCCGAGCTTTCAG
>Ga0306920_100010845_pt1 | contig 12254 bp, 14 predicted proteins | sample flu12Cox44000170_FD_204666 | JGI IMG/M metagenome (GOLD analysis project Ga0306920, IMG submission 204666) | Lab enrichment of tropical soil microbial communities from Luquillo Experimental Forest, Puerto Rico - flux4day.12C.oxic.44.000.170 (v2)... | ecosystem: Environmental > Terrestrial >...
CTGCGCGGCCCTTCCAGTTGACGCGCTTGCTGAGATCATCCCCACCGATCTCGCGCGCGGCGCGCGCGATCCGGTCGATCGGGCCGAGCGCTGCTCGCGCAAGCGACACGCTCGCCACCGCGATAAAGCCGAGCGCGACGGCGAGGCCGAACACCAAGAAATTGCGGAACCCTTTGAGGATGGAGTCCATAGATGCAAGCGACTGCGCGACAGACACGGTCGCCACGAGCGATGAGCCGCTGCTCACCGGCAGCTGGTTGACGAGGGCGCGTCCATCAGGGAGGTCGGCGAATCCCCAAGCGCCTGGATGCGCGACGCTCGAGTGTGGCCGCCAAGCCTCGTCAGTGTGTACCGGCAGCTCGATCGAGCCAAGGTTTGTGCTCTTGCCGATAGGGTGGCCGTATTGGTTGAAGGCTTCGATGTATACGCCCCCACCTGCGAATCCATCGAGAAACGTTTGGTCGGCGAGCGCGGTTCGCGCCGATACAGCACCGAACGGGTCGGCAGAGACAGCCTGCAGCTCGCGCGTCATGCGTTCGGCGACAGTCGTCATGCGGTCAGCGGTCTCAGCCAAGAGCACGCTGCGCGCACCCGCATACGCCACGATCGCGAAAAGCGTGACCAGCACTGCAAGCACGCCTGCATATGCGAACGTGATGCGTGCGCGAAGACTGGCGAAGAACGGGATGCGGCTTCTAGATGCGGAGTGAATATCCGACTCCCCGAACGGTCTGGATCAGCTTGTCGTCACTCCCGACGTCCACCTTGTTCCGCAAGTAGCGGATGTACACGTCGATGAGATTCGATTCGCCCAGAAAGTCCGATCCCCAGACGCTATTGAAAATCTCGTCACGGGAGTGGACCTTGTTCGGGTACATGAGCAAGAACTCGAGCAGCGAGAACTCTTTTGCCGTCAACACGATCGGCCGGCCGCCGCGCGACACCTCACGCGTATCACGGTTCAAGGTTAAGTCTTTTGCGGCGAGAACCCGCGGACCAGGCTCGCGCTCGCGCAGCTGTACGCGGATGCGTGCCAACAGCTCGTCGATGGAAAAAGGCTTCGTGAGGTAGTCGTTGGCACCGGTGTCGAGGCCGGTAATCCGATCGGGCACGGCATCTTTGGCGGTAAGCATGATGATAGGGACCGAGGAGTGCTTGCGCACGCGCCGGCAGACCTCAAGGCCGTCAATGCGTGGGAGCAGCACATCCAGGATGACAAGGTCGGGACCTTTGAGAGCACGCTCAATTGCCGACGCTCCGTCGCCGCAGACCTCGACGGCAAAGCCTTCATGCTCGAGCTCTAATTGTAGAACGCGAGCAATGTTTGTGTCGTCTTCGATGACCAAGATCTTCTGCTTCGAGGTCTTGGAGTCGGCAGCTGCAGCGGCGTTCATGGGTGCTCCTGTCGAAATCCTGAGACGACGGGTGGTCAGCACAACGTTACATTCAAGATACTCGGACGGCAGTCGGGGCTTCATTAATACTGCGTGAGACCAAGCCGCGGGACGCAAGCGATTGTGCTGCGAATCATACGTGGCGGTGAAGCTGCGGCTCTTCGTTGCGGTTGAGCTTGACGATGCAACCCGGGCATTTGCCGGTCGCATTGTGGAGCGGTTACAAGCATTGGGCGTTGCGGGGCGGTACGAGCCAATCGAAAAGTTGCATGTCACGGTCGCCTTCTTGGGTGCGGTCGCCCCGGACAAGCTCGACGATATTATCAAGACGCTACAGACCTCGACAGCGGCGTGCTCGCCATTTGAGCTTCGATTTGAACGCGTCGGCGTTTTCCCGAGCGAGCGCCGCCCGCGCGTGCTGTGGATCGGGCCTGCGCTGGAAAACGCGGCATTTGGCGAGTGCGCGAATGCCGTACGCACCGCCTATGCACGCATCGGCTTCTCCTTTGATCACGATCCCTTGGCGCACATCACGATCTGCCGCCCGCGCGTCGCACCTGCCGGCGCGGTGGGAACGCTCCCTGGGAGCGTCACGCTGCGCGTGCGCGGTCTTACGCTCATGCGCTCGTTGCCGGCAGGTCCCACGACGCGGTATGAAGCACTCGAACGCACGAGCTTCATAGCGCAATAGCGTGTGAATGCTTCGACCTCACTACGCGCAGGGGTTCGCATATGAAGAAGAGTGCTGTCATCGCCATTGCGGTTGCCGGTATTGCGACGTGTGGCGGCGGCACTTTCGGCGCTGCGGGCAGCGCGAGCGCACAAGACACAGCGCTGACCGCTGCGGTAGCGTCGCCGGTACGCATGGCGTCACTCCTCAGTGTCACGGCAACCGGCTCGGTCGATTATGTGCCTGATAAGGCGAGGGTGACGCTGGGCATCCGTGCCGATTCGCCGAGTGCAGCGACGGCAGTCGACACGATCAACAAGAACGCTGCAGCGGTTATCGCCGCGCTTAGAGCGCGCGGCGTTCCGGACAGCGCGATCAAAACGATCGGTTACAACCTGTTCTATCGCGAACCGCCCAACTCGCCGCCGCCCGTTAACTCTCAAGGAGCCGTAAGCGCGCAGCCCGTCGTCGCTTCAGGAGCTGGCACGTATCAGGCGTCAGAACTGCTTGCTGTGACCGTGCCGGTCGCCACTGCGGGGAAGGTCTTGGACGCTGCCATCGGCGCCGGCGCCAACGAATCGTTTGGCTTGTCGTATGAGACGAATTCGTACGACACGCTCTACCGGCAGGCGCTGGCCAAAGCGGTCAAAGCTGCGCGCGACACAGCCGATGCGCTGGCCAAAGCAGCGCACGTCAGTATCGTGGGGATAGACTCTATCAGCAACTCCAGTGAGGGGCCAGGCCCTGTGAGCAAGACGTTGGCGATGCCGATGTCGCAGGCATCAGTGCTGCCGGGAACCGATTCGGTTACTGCCTCGGTATTGGTGGTCTACCGGATAAAATGACTAGCGGTTGTCGACGATCGCGAGCGCCCAGCCACGCTCGGTCAGCTTACGCACGATGTAATAGCCATCTTTTGTGCGGTCGAAATAGCTGAAGCCCTTCGCCGCTGCGTCATCCATGGTCTTGAGTACGAGCACACCTTGCATGATCCACGTGAGCCTTTCACCTATATAACGCCCAAGCCGACCGAAATATTACCGAGGTCGTCCCGGCTGACGGCGTGCTACCAACGACTATGACGAAGCGCACGGCCGCAGGGTATGCTAAAAAAGCGCGAAACCTAGGCTTAGAGATGCCGACAACCTCGCCGCAGCTACAGCTGGCGACCATCACAAGCCGGGAGTATAGACCTCCCGGTTTTTGGTGTGTGAGCATCCGTTGCCCGGATATCGCCCGAGCCGCAGGCCCAGCCCAATACGCCGCGCTCGATCTGCCCGGCGGTTTTGCAGTACGCTTACCGCTTGGCATTTTCACCGTGAAGGGTGATGACTTCACTGTGTTGTTCCAGGAATGGGGCGAGCGGACGACCCGCCTGGCGCATGCAGCCATCGGTGACTCAGTCAGTTGTATCGGTCCGCTTGGCAATCGATTTTCTGTGCCACAGCGTGGACGCCATGCGATCCTCGCTGGTGGAGGCCTCGGCGTAGCGGCGCTGTGGCTTCTCGCGCGGGATCTTCGAGAGCAGGGTGTCAAAGCGACTATCGTGATCGGTGCCCGGTCCGCAGACCGCGTTGTCGGTGTGCGAGACCTCGCCAAACACGGCTTCGACGTGGAGGTGTGCACGGACGACGGCAGCGCCGGCTTTGCTGGCACCGTGGTCGAGCGCGTGCGTGCGCTGCGCCGGCCAGATGTCATCTACGCGTGCGGGCCGCGCGGGATGTTACGAGCCTTGTGCAATCATGCTGAGCGCGAGGGCATCGACTGTCAGATATCTATGGAAGAGACGTTCGGCTGCTCGATGGGAACCTGTTGGGGATGCGTGGTTCCGGTGCGACGCGGAAGCGCCCAGGGGACATCGTATCCGCGGGCGCCAGGAGAGGCGCGCGATTATGATCTGGCGCGTGTGTGCGCCGACGGAACCGTCTTCCATGCCAAAGACGTGGTGTGGGTGTAAGTGAACGGCCCGAACAGCACACCGCTGGATACACAGGTGATCATCGGGGGCGCAGTGTTGCGCAATCCGACCATCGCCGCCAGCGGTTGCTACAACCGGGGGTTTGAGTTCGGTTCCATTGTCGACGTTAGCCGGTATGGTGCGGTCACGCTGAAGAGCATCACGCGCTATCCACGGCTCGGCAACGACATGCCGCGTATTGCCACCACACCTGCAGGCATGCTCAACGCGATCGGCTTGCAGGGGCCGGGCATCGAGTATTTCCTGGCGCACGAGGCACCGAGGTTGACGACTGTACCAACCGCGGTCATCGCCAGTGTCGCCGGGTTCACGGTCGATGAATTCGCCGACGTGGCAGCCGCCATGGACGGTCTGCCGAACGTCGTGGCCATAGAACTGGATGTCTCGTGTCCTAACGTCGACCGCGAAGGTGTGTGCTTCGCAGCGGAGGCAGGGTCGCTTGCACGCGTGGTGGAGGCGGTCAAGGCACGTGTGAAGTTGCCAGTGATCCCGAAGCTAATGCCGAATGTGGCAGACCTCAAACCGATCGCACGTGCGGCGCAAGAAGCAGGCGCTGACGCAATCTCGCTCATCAATGCCGTCCGCGGCATGGTGATTGACGTCGTACGGGCTCGGCCAATGCTGGCCAATCGTTCCGGCGGCCTGACCGGGCCCGCGATCCGGCCGATCGCCGTGCACGCGGTTTGGGAAGTCGCGCAGACGATCACGATCCCGATCATCGGCATCGGTGGTGTGGAGAAAGGCGGCGACGCTTTGGAATTCCTATTTGCCGGGGCGACCGCGATCGGTATCGGCACGGCGAACTTCCGTGATCCGCTCGTGCATGTGAAAGTGATCGAGGCTATCGAGGCGGAGATGCAGCGCCGCGGTGCGACGAGCGTCGACCAGCTCACAGGTCTCGCAAATCCAGGGTTCGTAGGCAAGCCTGTCGCACGCGGTGCACCTGTCGCCTCAAAGGAAACGCAGCATTGACACGACTCATGATCGCGCTGGATGAAGCAAAGCTCGAAGAGGCGCAGGACGTCTTCCGCCATACCGCCGCTGACGTCCAATGGTACAAAGTTGGCTACCAGGCGTACTATGCGTTCGGTGATGCCATCTTAGGGGAGTTGCGCGAAGCCCGGCGAAGCATATTTTTGGATCTTAAGCTGCACGATATCCCGAACACGGTGGCTGGAGCGATCCGCAGCGTCGCTCGGAGCGGCGCCTCGTTCGTCACCGTGCACGCGTCGGGCGGCCGAGCCATGATGCAAGCCGCGGCCAAAGTGCGAGACGAGATCAACGCTGCGGGCAAGGCGCTCAAGGTCGTGGCGGTGACCATGTTGACGAGCCTTTCCGACGAAGACCTGCGCGAGATCGGGATCGATCGCACGGTCCACCAAGTCGTGAGTGTGCGCGCAGCGCTGGCGCAAGAATGTGGCTTGGATGGGGTCGTCTGCCCCGTTGAAGATGTGCCGATCGTGCGCGCTCGAACGTCGGACGATTTCACGGTGATCTGCCCGGGCATACGCCCGGCGGGCGACGCGGGTGGCGATCAAAAGCGCACTGCGACGCCGGCACAGGCGGTGCTGGCGGGGGCAGATTACATCGTGGTAGGGCGACCGATAACCAAAGCCGCCGACCCTCGGGCGGCAGTACAGAAGATCTGCGCCGAGATGGCCGACGCCGAACAGATGAAGCCCGCCGCCCGGTAAATGACCGGCGACGAGCTGTTGGAGCACCTGCGCGCACGCGGAGCGCTCCTCTCGGGTCACTTCCTACTGTCGAGCGGATTGCATAGCGATCGCTTCATCCAGAAATTTCGCATCTTCGAAGATCCGCCGACGGCAGAGGCAGTGGGGGCGGCGCTTGCCGAGCGACTGCGTCCCTTCAAACCCGGCGTCGTTGTCGCCGCCGCGATCGGAGGCATCATCCCGGGCTACATCGTCGCGCGCAATCTCGGCGTGCGCGATATTTTTGTCGAGAAGGAAGCGGGCGTTCCCGCGCTCCGACGCGGTTTTACGCTTGCACGTGGCGAGCGGGTGGCGGTCGTCGAAGACGTTATGACAACGGGGAAATCGACTGCAGAAGTTATCGGCGTCGTCGAGTCGGCCGGCGCAGATGTGGTGGCGATCGGCAGCATCATCAAACGCGGCAACCCCACGTTCTCGTATCCGCTGGTGACATTGCTCGATCTTCCGCTTGCAGACTACGGGGGAGCGGAATGTCCGCAATGCGCCTGTGGCGTGCCGTTACAGGATCCGGGAAGCCGTCGGGCCTAAGGCGTCGGTGCGTCGGTCTCGATGATGACCTGCGAACGGATCTGCGTTCCCAAATGTCTGGCCGTGAGCATTTCCACAAGTGACGCATGGGTGGCGCGCAGATCGAGCAACTGCGCAGCATCAACGCCGCCACGCACCCCCATCGCGGCCGCCGTGAGACTATGGGCTGCGTCGTGCGGCAACGATCCTTCTCGGGCGAGCGCGAGCGCCTCCGATGACGTCAACTCATCGATGATGCCGTCGCCGCCGGCTGGAATTCCCCCGCGGTCGCTTGGAAACAACAACCGCACGGCATGCACTGAGGCCGCCAGCACGCGGGCAGCGTCTGTGGCATCGAGCGCGGCGGTTGTACCAGCGAACGACGTCCCCTCCGAACCGAACACGAGGATGTAGCCCTGCTCGAGCAGCAGCGACACGAGCTGTGCGTTGACGCTGCGCACGACGCTTCGACCGTCGCTGTCGGTGGAGAGCACGAGCGTGCTTGCAGACGTGCCGTCAAGTGCGACGGCATCACCGCCGATGCGGTTGAGACGGCCCACGAGGCGGGCGCCGAGGGCACGCTGCGTAACGTCATGCACGATGACTGGGCGCACGCCGAGGCGTCGCATAAACACAAGATCCTCGACCAGCGTGGACGACTCAGCTGCGAGCGGATCTAACGTGAGGACAACGGCGCGTCCGACGAATGGTCTCGCGGTTTGCAGTGCTTCGGGAGCAGGGCTTGCAAAGGCGTCCATATGTCGAGAGTTGTTCCCGTCCATCTACCTTTATTATCGTCGACGGAACAACAGATTCAACACAAGCGTCAGCAGGAGCGAGAGCACGATGGACGTGCCCAAGGGCAGCCAGATCTGCCAGCCGCGGCCGGAGAGGTGAATATCGCCAGGGAGTGATCCAAAACGCAGCGCGCGTGCGAAGGTCATTAGCAAACCGACAAGGACGAGCACGACCCCCGCGATGATGAGAAATCGCCCCATGTTGTCGGGAGAAGACTGCAGGTTCATGAACGCTCGTCGTCTTGTTCGGCAAGGCCGCCGCCGAAAGCATTGACCGAAGCGATCGCGGCGTCCGATCCAGCATGCAAGAATGTCTCGACGCCGTCCGCGGCGCGTTCGATGATGGCGGGCAGCGTCTTTTCCTCGTCACCGTTGAATGCACCGATGACGTGATCTATGGCGTCGCCGTTACGGCCGATGCCGACGCGCAGCCTCGGGAAGTCGAGGCTGTTCAAGGCGAAGATGATTGACTTTAGCCCGTTGTGCCCGCCATCGCTCCCGTTGCGACGAAAACGCAGCCGGCCAAAGGGCAGATTGATGTCGTCGCACACGACCAGCACGCGTTCGGTAGGGATCTTATAGAAAGACGCCGCTGCTCCGACGCTCTCTCCGCTGTCGTTCATGAACGTCTGCGGCATGAGCAGAAACGCACGCATCTCGGCGAAGTCCGTAACGAGCCCGCCAAATTTGGACCGCCATGGCGGCAAGCCGTGCCGCTGCGCCAAAAGCTCCACGACCCGAAAGCCGACATTGTGCCGCGTTCGCTCGTAGCGCTTTCCCGGATTGCCCAAGCCCACCACGAGCGACGTGCGCGCGGGGGATGGTTCCACGCCTCGAGTTTACTCCGCCGGAGCTTCTTCGGCTGGTTTCTTTTCGCCGATGAGCTCGGGCTCGGCGGGCGCTTCGCCCAACACCGCCGCAGGCGCTTCCTCTTCGGCCTTGCTTGGCGCAAGGACTGAGACGATGATCTCGTCCGGATCCTCCGCGATCTTGACGCCTGCCGGCGCCACAATGTCGCGAGCGTGAATGCTGTCGAACATATTAAGGCCGCTGACGTCGATCTGCAGCTGGTCGGGGATGTCGGTTGGCAAGCACTCGACCGTCACTTCGCGCACCACAAAGTCTAAGATGCCGCCTTCCTTGACACCCGGTGCCGTGCCGACGATCACGAGCGGCACATGTGCTTCCACGACCTCATCGAGGCTGATCGCGTGCAAATCGATGTGGATCAGGCGCTTCGTGATAACGTCAAGCTGCCGGTCTTGGATGATAGCAGGTGTCGACCCGCGGCCCTCGATCTCGAGATTCAGTACCGCACTGCCGCCATGGCTGACGAGAGCAGCGCGCAGATCTTTAGCATCGACCACGACCGCGAGGGGATCGCCGAAGCTGCGTCCATAGACGACACCGGGCACACCGCCCTCACGGCGGACCTTTTTGACGGCTGGCGTACCGCCGATCGCACGGGGCTTGGCTTTGACGGTTGACTGTTGCACGTTACTTCCTTTATCTTTTCGGTGTTGCGACGGGCTCCAGGGGCTGTTCGACCTCTCCCCGTCCTTCAGCTTCATCGATTGTCGAGAAGAGCGGGCCGGAATGCGACCGTGCTAGCTCGAGCTCTTGCTCGTCGTAAATCTCCGAGACCGAGCGATTGAGCGAGATGCGCTTGATGGTGTCGGCGAGCAGTTTAGCTACCGACAATACCTTGATCTTTTCACCGCGGATGTCGGCCGGCACTGGGATGGTGTCCGTGACGATAACTTCGCTGATCGGCGAGTCCACGAGCTTGCGGGCGGCGCCTGCCGCGAAGATCCCGTGCGTGGCGCACGTGATCACCGACGTCGCTCCGCGCGCGAGGATCGCCTCTGATGCCTTCACGAGCGTGCCGCCGGTCGAGATCATGTCATCGATGATGATGGCAGTTTTGCCGCTGATGTCACCGACGACCTCGCTCACCTCGTTCTCGTCTGGCCGGGGTCTGCGCTTGAAGACAATGGCGACTGATGTTTGTAACTTCTTCGCAAAGGTCTCTGCGCGAGCCACCCCACCGGCGTCCGGCGACACGACCACGCAGGACGAGCCCCGCAGCTTGCGGTTATTGATCAGGTAGTTGGCAAGGATAAAGCTGGCGGTCAGATTGTCCACTGGCTCGTCGAAGAAACCCTGGATCTGTGCCGCGTGGAGGTCGATCGTCAAAATACGCTGGACGCCGGCAGTGGACAAAAGATTGGCGACGAGCTTGGCTGAGATCGGCTCCCGGCCTTTCGTCTTCTTGTCCTGTTTGGCGTAGCCGTAGTACGGGATGACCGCCGTGACGCGATACGCCGATGCGCGACGCAGCGCGTCGATCATGAGCAGCATCTCCATCAACGCATCGTTGACCGAGCGTGACTGATCCGGGGGCTTGCACAGCGACTGGACGACGAACACGTCTGCGCCGCGCACGTTTTCTCTAATCTCGACGCGGCACTCTTCGTTCGCGAAGGTGGTGACGAGCGCGTTGCCGAGACGTGTGCCCATTTTTTTGGCGATCTCTTCGGCAAGCGCGAGATTTGAATTGCCCGCGAAGAGGACCGGTTTTGCCGTAGCCATAACAGCGGCCTCCCGTTGCTTCATCGAGCCGGCGAATGCGTTTTCGCAAGGCCCAGGGCCCGGTTCTCCGAAGTATTGCGGACAGCCCTTTAGCGAAACGACGCTCATCATGCCGAAATTCGAAGTCATCTCACCATTCCGTCCGGCTGGCGACCAGCCAGCTGCCATCGCCGCCCTGGCGCAGGGCATAGCCCGTGGCGACCGTGCACAAACACTGCTCGGCGTCACTGGTAGCGGCAAGACCGCTACCATGGCGTGGACGGTCGAACAGGTGCAAAAGCCGACGCTCGTCTTGTGTCACAACAAGACCCTGGCGGCGCAGCTCTGCAGTGAGTTCAAGGAGTTCTTCCCACACAATGCGGTTGAATATTTCGTCTCCTACTTCGATTACTATCAGCCGGAAGCGTACATCGCCTCCACGGACACGTACATCGAAAAAGACTCGTCCATCAATGATGAGATCGAGCGGCTGCGACATTCGGCGACCCAATCGCTGCTCACGCGTCCAGACACGATCATCGTCGCGTCGGTCTCTTGCATCTTCGGCTTAGGCTCGCCGTCGGACTACATGGAGATGTCGCTCAAGCTGCGCCGCGGTGAGGAATATGACCGCGACCGGCTGCTGCGCAAGCTCGTCGACATGCAATACACTCGCAATGACATCGCACTTGTCCGCGGGACCTTCCGCGTGCGCGGCGATGTGCTCGAGTACGTCGCGGTCGATGACGAGATCGTCACCCGATTGGATTTCTTCGGCGATCAGATCGATACGATCACGCGCGTGAATCAGCTGACCGGCGAGCTGATGGAAGACCTCGACGAGGTGATGATCTTCCCCGCGAAGCACTTCATCACGCCGGAAGAAAAGCTGCTGCGCGCCGTGCGATCCATTGAGGAAGAGCTCGAGGAACGGCTGGCGTACTTCCGCGCGAACGGCAAGCTACTGGAAGCGCAGCGCTTGGAGATGCGCACTCGCAACGACGTGGAGATGCTGCGCGAGTTCGGTTATTGCAATGGCATCGAGAACTACTCACGACATCTCACCGGTCGCGCGCCGGGGCAGACCCCGTTCTGCCTGCTTGATTTCTTCCCGGAAGATTGGTTGGTGTTTGTCGACGAATCGCATGTCACGCTGCCTCAGGTGCATGGCATGTACCACGGCGATCGCTCCCGCAAAGAAGTATTGGTGGAGTATGGGTTCCGCCTGCCTTCGGCGCTGGATAACCGCCCGCTCACCTTTGACGAATTCGACAAGCACGTGAACCAGATCGTCTACGTTTCGGCAACGCCGGGCTCGTACGAGCATAAAGTATCCTCGCAGGTCGCCGAGCAGATCATCCGGCCAACTGGCCTCGTCGATCCCGCCGTGCAAGTGCGGCCGACCAAAGGGCAAGTCGACGATCTCATGGAGGAAGTGCGCAAGCGCGCAGCAGCCGGTGAGCGCGTGCTCGTGACGACGCTGACCAAGAAGATGGCGGAGGACCTGACCGATTATCTGATCGAGATGGATGTGCGCGCCAGGTACCTGCATTCAGAGATCGAGACGCTCGAACGCATCGCGATCCTGCGGGAGCTCCGGCTCGGCGCCTTCGATTGCTTGGTCGGTATCAATCTGTTGCGCGAGGGTCTCGACCTGCCGGAGGTCTCCCTGGTGGCGATCCTCGACGCGGACAAAGAGGGATATCTGCGGTCCGAAACGTCGCTCATCCAGACCATTGGACGGGCAGCTCGCAACGTGAGCGGCACCGTGCTCATGTATGCGGACAATATCACCAATTCAATGGAGCGCGCCATTCACGAGACAGAACGGCGCAGAACCCGGCAATTGGCGTACAACGCGGAGCACAAGATCGACCCGCAGAGCATTCGCAAGTCGGTGCGCGACATCTTGGCCGAAGTGTCAGCCGCCTCGCAAGCGGAGAAGAGCGCCAAGCGTGCCCTCAAAGAAGTTCCCCGCGACGTGCTGCTTGCCACGTGCGCAAAACTGGAGAAAGAGATGAAGGAAGCGGCGGCGCGCTTGGAATTTGAGAAGGCCGCCGCGCTGCGCGACGAGCTGTGGGAGCTGCGCAAGCAGCTCCCCGACGCGGGCGATCCGTCACTGTCGCGAAAGGCGCCGAAGGTGTTCGGCCAAGCGCTTCGCGAGGCCGCCCTGTTTTAGGAAATGTAGGGTCAGGACTTTTTGTCCTGACTCCTCACTGCAGGGTCGACGCCGTTCGGTCGCGACCTAATGCGCGGCCTTCGTGCGCTCGGGCGGTAGCGGTGAAGCCAGCGGTCCTTCGAGCGATTTCGTCGAGTTCGCCGGATCCCAGATCCTGTAGGTCGCGGCTCGCCGCCGCGATCGATACACCGATTGCGCCTTCGCGCGGCAATAGAACTCAAGCGCTGCCGCGCCAACGGTCCAGTGCAGCTTGCGCCACTGGCGAAGCGCATAGGGAAGCGCGGCGCGAAGCACCGGCAGCGTGCGCATCGTCGATACCGGCACATTGTGATCGCGCATGATCTGCAGATTGCCGACGATGCAGTGCATGCGCTGGGAGATGAAATCCTCAAGCGTCTCGGGGCCTTTGTTATAAATGCGAGCAT
>Ga0306920_100010847_pt1 | contig 12253 bp, 12 predicted proteins | sample flu12Cox44000170_FD_204666 | JGI IMG/M metagenome (GOLD analysis project Ga0306920, IMG submission 204666) | Lab enrichment of tropical soil microbial communities from Luquillo Experimental Forest, Puerto Rico - flux4day.12C.oxic.44.000.170 (v2)... | ecosystem: Environmental > Terrestrial >...
CGACGATCAGCACAGTAACTTGACCGAAGCAATCAGCGCACATCAGACCGTGCATGCCAGTTTTAGCGTCGCGGCAATAAACCGACTGTATCTCACTAATCGGTTTCGGACGGTTGCAATTTCCCTTACGCAGTAGCTTGAAGTTGTCATCTGCTGCTGCCATTCCTAACGCTGAATTATCACTTGCGTTGTAATTAACTTTCATGGGGGATTTGAATTTCGTTTGTTTGACCCAACCAACGGACTTAGCGCAAGCGCAATTCTGCCAGCCGCCGAGAGGCAATGTCAATACTTCTCTCTTGCGGAACCTCACCTATTTTTTTAGTAGGGCATCGCCTTACACGGGCGGTTATCAACAATGCGAGCGCCAACTCGTCGCGAGTTTGGAATCGCCGCTCATTTACAACGAACTACACGAGCGGATTGCATTCGCGATCAATCATTTATTCCAATTGCTCGGATCGGAACCTTCTTCGCGCTAGTGATCAAGACCCTAGAGCACAACGCGATTTCAGAGAGTCATGAAGTTTTACGGGATCAAACTCACCGCGAACGCATGAATCGCCCTTTGCACTCCAAAAACGCGGTCAACATTTAATCGGCGCGAACGATGACCCGCTTTCCGTCGCGGTGCGCGTCAGCAATCCAGATTGAGGGATCTGCCCTCCATAGAGTCGCGCGCGCGCGCGCGAGGGAGAGCCAACGGCCAGCGGCACCTTCAGTCTCGCCGAGGCGGTAACCACCTCATTCCCCTCGCGTTCTGCAAGGCTAACGCTAGCTTTTCGAGTCGCAGTGGATAATCCCACGCGCGTGGCCTCGGCGTCGTGTTTCAGCCGTTGCTCAAGCGATTCAGCGGGTGTGACAACACCGACAACGGGTGACAACACTTCACGAGGATGAGGCGCTTGGATGCGTTTGGGGAGTTTCCAGCCGTAGCGGACCACCCAGTTAAGAACGCGTCCTTCAGATAAACCGCATTGGCGAGCGGCTTCGCGCCAGTTGCCAAGAGCGATGCCGAGCATACGGACTTGTTCGCGTTGGGCGACGATCTCGGCTTTCGTCTGTGGTCGCGGCTGTTGCTGGTTCTGGCCGTTATTTGGCCCGTTCATGTTCAAGCGAACAGATAAGGTCGATTCGAGGAAAATGCAATCTTTGCCATGACCATCATCGAAATCAGACCATTCAGGAACGGCTGGCAAGTGTACGAGGCGCCTGGTGTTCAGCCGGTGTTCTTGAGTCGAGACCTCCGAGAGCTTTCACGGCAGAGATCACTAAGGCGTCCGATTTAAAACTTGGCTGGCGCTTCGCATTGCAGCCGCTTTCCGACTTCTAGCTTGCCTGTGGCGGTGGGCATCTGGATTGAGCTCGGCATGAACAATGAACGTAAATGTTTTGATCTCCCTTAGGAAAAATTCCTTAAGAATATCCTTGACATAAGGCGGCGCATTGTGCACAAGAAAGTCCTAGGAGGAGTTACCGCCACAATATGAAGACCCTCGTTTACGTTTTCTCGCTCGTTGTCACTGGCTTGTGGAGTGCGGTTTATTCAACAAACGCTCAGGTAAACGTTACTCCAGGCAGTTTTGCCGCAGTAATTTTGGCTACTGAACCTGCTAATCTGAAAGGCTACTGGAAATGCGATGAAACGAGTGGAACAACCCTGGCCGATTCTTCTGGTAACTCTGAAGACCTCACTATCACTGGTGCGATCAACACCAATTACTGGCTGGGGGAGACCGGCGAGCAGGGCACATGCTTCCGAACCGATGGAGTAGCAGGTTACGCGAGCAGAAACGACTCTGTAATACCGAGCCTGGACAACACGAATTTCACTCTTTTCGCCCTACTTAAGGGCAGCACTGACTTTGGGTCCGCGTCGGCCCTAGCTATCTCTAGTTCGTTAACAGACAACGACCAGGCGCACATAGGCGAGTTCTCGACAACGTCGCAGGCTGTTGCCGAAGCCCGAGGCCATAGCGGCGTCATGGCAAGTGGCTTTTCCGGTGGAACGGCGTTCGACGGAAGCTGGCATTCTGTTGCATTTAGACGCAACGCAACTGCGTTCGAACTATTTGTTGATGGCACCAGGGTCGCTTCGACTACCGCTACCCTCGCCACTGGAAGCACGTGCAATCGAACGACCTTGATGAACATTCTGAGGAGCGGAACGACTGCATACGCTAAGGGTAGCATCCAACACGCCGCGATTTGGAATACAGCGTTGTCAGACAGCGAGATGATGGCCATACAAACAGCTAGGGGTCGGACCTACAACACCAACTTTCCTGTCGCCGAGAATCCCATTTCAGAGAATGGTAACTGGATAAATGGACGAGCTACGGGACTTGATTGGTCCGACGTCAGAACAAATGTTGGACTTGCTTACGGAACGCAGGGTGGCGGCGGAGCATACAATGATTCGATTGCAATAGTGTCCGGCACGTGGGGGCCTGATCAAAGCGCTGAGGCCACGGTTCATAGGGTGAACCAATCCGCTCCCCACCAAGTAGAAGAAGTAGAACTTCGTCTGCGAAACACAATCACCGCTCACAGCGCTACCGGCTATGAAATTAACTTTGGTCAAATTGATGGTCACAGTCCATACATGGGTATTGGTTATTGGAGAGGGGCTTTTGGGGATTTTACTAGGGGGGGCATTCCTACGACTCGACTAACCAATGACATCGCAACACACGACGGTGATGTCGTAAAGGCAACTATGATTGGCAGTCTCATTACCGTTTACATTAACGGTAACGAGGTAGCTTACGCAAACGACTCAACCTTTACAACAGGGAGTCCCGGGATCGGATTCTACTTTATTCGTGGCACCGACTCATCTGCAAGCAACAGCGATTTTGGATTTACAAGTTTCACGGCTAGAGACGGAATTACTTCGCCTTAGAATTTCGACAAATAACAGTAGGTCTCTCAATCATAATCCCACGCTCTGTTAGAGTCCTTAGCCCTCGCAAGTTCCAATACAGAGTGTAGAGCGTAGGAGGTCTTAGCAGGGTGGGGCGCGATGGTCGGGCGCCGGAAGCCGTGCAGGAGGGATCTGCCCTTCATAGAGTCGCGCGCGCGCGCGAGGGAGTTCGGCCACGAAGCGGTTGAGGTCCTAGATCGCCGGAATCACTTTGGCATCCGGCAATTAAAAACGATTCCAGGTCGGTCCTGTGAAGCGCATCGGGGAATTACGCTAACGACGTTCACGCGCAACCGCGCTTGGTTGTCGCGAGGATGAGCTTCGCGATTTAATTGCTGCAGTCCGGGCGTAACCTCTGATAACATTTTACGCAGTAAAAAAGAGAGGGAGCGCGTGAGCGACTCTCCCCCAATGATCAGCGCACCCAGACTTTGCACAACGTGCGGCGCGGAAATCCCGTCTGACGCGCCAGAAGGCGGCTGCCCGCATTGCCTTCTTCAGGTTGGTCTGCGTCCGGAAACAGTCATAGCCGCTCGCGACGCTTCCACCATAACCGCGACCGAGGCGGATGAGGCTCGCTCTGCTGAAAACTTTGGCGCGAGTGCTGCGGCTGCTGCTGGCCATAGTGAAAAAGCATCGAGCTCTTCCGAGACACTGTGGGAATTCGGAGACTACGAATTATTGGAAGTGGTCGGTCGCGGCGGTCAGGGCGTGGTTTACCGGGCGCATCAGAAAAGTCTCAATCGCACAGTGGCACTCAAGATGATTAGCGTGGGCTCTTGGGCCACCGAAGCGCACCTGAAGCGTTTTCGCCGGGAGGCCGAAGCGGCAGCTCGCTTGGAGCATCCCGGCATCGTTCCAATCCATGATGTGGGGGAGCGCGATGGCTCGTGCTACTTCAGCATGAGATTCGTCGAGCGCGGCCAGCTTGACCAAGTAATCAAGCGGGAGCCCATGTCGATCCGACAGGCGGCTGAATTGATTTCAAAGGTAGCTCGCACCGTTCATTACGCGCATGAGCACGGGATACTGCAAAATCGTCGGGAAGGGATAGGTCGTGCCCTGTGGAAAGCGCATAAGTTGAAGCTCTCGTCCCAAACCCTTGGACAAACATTATAGTTTTTTTGTATCTAAACGCTCCTTGCGCCTCAACCGTCCTGCTAGTCGCGTTCAACCATGCCCGATCAACCGGACCTGTGAATCCTGCCAGAAAGAAATCAGCTTTTGTCTGTGGCCCGAAACGCGAGACGCCGATAGTAGCAGACGTCGCCGCAACTAACATCCACGACCGAACGATTGCAGACTATTACGCGCCTGAATAGAAGAAGGCGCTGTGTTCTCATGTCCTCGTCAGCTTAGTAGCCAGTCGCCAGAATCTTTTGGAACAGCTCTCGCCAGCGCTGCAAAAAAGCGGAGGAGGCATCATTTTGATCCGCCGCAAGACCAATTCATTAACAAGATGAGCGTTCGAACTTCGTCGATAATCTTTGTGGGCGGTCGTTACTAACTAGTTGAGGTACATTAGTAACGTATGATCCTTATCATCGCTCACTCTCCAGAGCCGAGATTTTGCAGATCGCAAACGGGCACCCGCTAAAAAGAAGTGCAAAAGATCGTTGTCTATATTTTATGAAACCTCGATATAATCCCGTTATTTGCGAATGAAAGTTCTTATCACCGGAATTTGTGGCTTTACTGGAAGCACTGTCGCGAGAGCTTTGCAGGATCTCGACTCGACCATCGAGCTTTTTGGCATCGACAATTTTATCCGGCCCGGTAGCGAGCGAAACCGAGGCCCGCTGCAGTCATCGGGCGTGCGGCTATATCACGGTGACATCCGGCATGCAAGTGATCTTGAGTCTTTGCCAGGAGTTGATTGGATCATCGATGCCGCTGCCAATCCGAGCGTGCTTTCGGGTGTGGACGGCAAAGCGAATAGCCGCCAAGTCGTCGAACATAATGTCTTTGGGACGGTAAATCTGCTTGAGTACTGTAAACGAACCGGCGCTGGCTTCATCCTTCTCAGTACTAGCCGCGTTTATTCCATCGCCGCATTGGCGAAGTTGCCGATCGAAGTGGAAGACCGGGCCTTCCAGCCAAAATTAGATTCGATTTCCATCCCTGGTATCTCCAGTGAAGGTGTCTCGGAAGATTTTTCGACTGCATCGCCCCTTTCGCTGTACGGCAGTAGCAAACTCGCCTCGGAGACGCTCGCGCTTGAGTACGGTGACGCCTTTCATTTTCCGGTCTGGATAAACCGGTGTGGCGTGCTTGCGGGCGCTGGGCAATTTGGTCGGCCCGATCAAGGCATTTTCGCGTTTTGGATCAACGCGTACTTCCGACGCCGGCCGCTGAAGTACATCGGGTTTGACGGTCAAGGACATCAGGTCCGCGATTGTCTGCATCCGCGTGATGTCGCAGCGATAGTGTGGAAGCAAATGCAATCACGGCAGCGTTTGGTAGAACGAATCCAAAATCTTAGCGGCGGTGTGCTGTCCGCAATGTCGCTGGCTCAACTCAGTGATTGGTGCGCGCACCGGTTCGGACAACACGAAGTCGCCAGTGACCCTGTTCCTCGGCCGTTCGATCTTCCGTGGATGGTACTCGACTCTTCGAGAGCGATGCAGCAGTGGGATTGGCAGCCGACAGTTCCAGTCGAAGAAATTCTCGGTGAAATCGCCACGCATGCTAAATTACATCCCGATTGGCTAGAAATCTGCGTCACATTGTGAGCAACAGAGCTGAAACTTCTCTCAGTCGTGATTCCTGCTCGCGACGAGGAAGGTTGTATCGCCTCGACAGTCGAACATCTGCACGTGGAGCTTCGGCTACAGAATGTGCCCCACGAAATCGTGGTGGTCGATGATGGCAGCACGGATGCAACCTGGAAGATACTCGGATCGCTTAAGGCGCGTGTTCCTATCTTGAGACCCGTGCAAAATCCCGCGCCGCACGGATTTGGGCGCGCCGTTGCCTGCGGATTGGATCATATGAAGGGTGACGCTGGTGTCGTCATGATGGCTGACGAATCGGACGACTGCCGCGACGTGGTACGCTACTGGAATAAGCTAAACGAAGGTTATGATTGCGTCTTTGGCAGTCGCTTTATGCGCGGCGGAGGTGTTATTGATTATCCCAAGATCAAGTTGTTTCTCAATCGCCTCGCAAACTCGTTTCTGAGAATGCTCTTTCGCATTAACCTGAACGACACTACCAATGCCTTCAAGGCTTATCGAAGGGAAGTGATCAATGGCTGTCGCCCATTGCTCGCGGCACACTTTAACATCACGGTTGAACTTCCGCTCAAAGCGATCGTGCGCGGTTACTCTTGGACAACCATTCCCATCACGTGGCGCAATCGACGCACCGGCGAGGCGAAGTTGAAGATCAAAGAAATGGGTAGTCGCTATCTTTTTATCTGCTTGTATATCTGGTTGGAGAAGTATTTGAGCTGCGGCGATTACCGGAGGATCGAAGAGGATGGTGCCTCGAAGGGCGGCACGATCACACCCGCAGCGTGACAAGGGTCCCGGTTGCCATGATTCCCAACGAAGCTTCCGTTGAAGAGCCTACGAAATGCGAGTTGCAACGCCTGTACGATCTGCGTTTTCGCGAATCGCAGGAATACCGTCGCCGCGTTTGGAAGATCTTAACTCGAGATTTTTTCCAACGCCTCATACCCTCATCCTCGCACGTACTCGATTTAGGGTGTGGCTGGGGAGAATTTATCAATCAGATCGAGGCTGCCCTGAAATACGGAATGGATCTAAACGCAGAATCCCGCCAGAGACTTGCGCCAAATGTTCACTTTATCGAACAGGACTGCAGCGCCAAATGGCCACTCGACGACCGCAGCCTTAATGTGGTCTTTACTAGCAACTTTTTCGAACACCTTCACGCAAAGGACGATTTGTGCCGAACCCTGCGCCAGGTCCATCGCTGTCTTAAGCCTGGTGGCCGACTCATATGTATGGGACCGAACATTAAATATTTGCCAGGAAGGTATTGGGACTTCTGGGACCATTATCTCCCTCTCACAGAACAATCACTGCGAGAGGTGTTAGAACTGGTCGGCTTCGAAGTCGAAAGCTGTATCGCGAAGTTCGTACCCTATCAAATGGTGAGGCGAAAACCACCGCCGCTGCTGCTGGTTCGGCTTTATTTGAAGTTACCTTGGACTTGGCATTTTTTTGGCCAACAGTTCTTGGTAATCGCTCGAGCCTAACCCCAATTCTCATTTGCTAGCAGCATTGCTTCTCAACTGACTGGCCAACTATTTCGTAAGAGTGCTCTTTCGTATAAGCCTGAACGACACGACCAATGCCATTAAGCTTATCGGAAAGAGGTCATCGTCGGTTACAGGCCTTTAATCGCGCCCCACTTTAATTTCACGATTCAAATTCCGCTGAAGGCGATTGTTCGTGGATACTCATGGACCGCTATCCCGATCACCCGGCGCAACCGCCGCACCGGAACTCCGAAGCTGAAAATCAAGGAAATGGAAAGCCGCTATCTTTTACTTGCTTCTACGTGTGGCTGGAAAAATACTTCAGTCGCGGAGATTATCGGAAACCCGGCAGCGATCATTAACTGTATTGTCGGGTCCGCGAAATGCGCACAATCATCGTCACGGGATCCGCGGGATTAATCGGGTCGGGAAGCGGTCCGACGATTCGCAAAACAGGGTGCTCGCGTCGTCGGGATCCACAACGACATGCGGGCGCGATTCTTTGGCTTGGAAGCTTCCACCAGGAAAACACGTGATGATTTAATCGCCAATGTCCGCGGTTACGAGCATCATGATCTCGATATTCGGGACGTTTTCGCAGTCACAGAATTATTCAAAAGCCATCTTGGCAACATTGGGGGCGATTATGCATACCGCCTCGCAACCATCGCATAATTGGGCGGCTCGCGATCCATAGACCGATTTTACAGTTAATGCAAACGGCACATTGAATCTCCTCGAAGCAGCGAGAAATTTTTCTCCAGAAGCGCCATTTATTTTTACATCCACAAATAAAGTTCGGAATGCCGACCGTTTCACTTCGCAGCGGTTGCCTCACCGGCCCGGCACACGCCGGCGCGGAGCTGCATGGTTTTCTCTCTTACTTGATGATCTGCGCAGTAAAAAATCGGCCGTATCGGATCTTTGGAGACAAAGGAAAACAGGTGCGCGACAACATCCACAGTGTCGATCTTGTCGACGCATTCGTTGATATCTTGGCCGTGCCGGTCAGAGAATGATTCCGAGTCTTTAAATCTGGCGCCCGCCAATCTGGTCTTCGAAACGTGTATGTAAAGAACTCTTATTCACAAAAATCAGCACTCAGATTGTTTTCGTGTTTTTCTTTTCCACCAGGATGTCTCCACTCTGCCACGGTAGCCACCACGCGACCCGGTGTCGTTTGATTATCTGATAACCTTCATGATGATCAAATGAGACGATGTAATCGTAATGTTTCTCGCGCCACCATTCCATGACTGAATTCTTGTCAAATCGATACCAGCCATAGAATTCGAACCCTCCCTGGATGCGATCGAACGGCACCTTTGCTTCACGAGTTAGCTCCTGGAGAGCGTTCCAACGCACTCGATTCCAAGCTAAATAATCATGCGTCGCGGCGACGGAAAACAGCGCGTAGATCGCCAGTAAGACCAGAGCGGCTCCTCTGAGTATGACGGAGAGGAACGTTGCCGTTTTCTTCCGCGGAACGCTCGCGCATATGCCGATCGCCAGAGTAATGAATATTAATATGTATCGGTCGTAAGCGCCGAACAGGTCAAATCCCGCCAGAGGAAGAGGCGCGAAGCAAACTACCGCCAGGCTAAGCAGTAACACTAATTCCCATGGATGGCAACGTCCTGCATGGCTGCGCAAATCGTTGTAAAGTGTCGCTAATGCGGAAAGCCCGTTTCTAACCAGCGCAACACTTCCGGCGAATGCCATGGCGGTCCCCGCAACCCAAAAACCAACCGGCGCTCCCGGCCGCTTGCTCACAGAAACAGCAATCGCGGTACCGACCCCTGCTTCATCCAGGATATTTCGCCAAAACGGCATTAATTTGCCGATCCAAATCAGGATGGCTCCAAAAAGCACCGAAACAGCGGCCGTCACTATAGCCGAGGTGGTTCGGGAAAACTTTCCTTTACCCCCAAAAGACGAACTCACAAAAGGAAGGACCGGCGCGGTGAAAAACCCAAGATACATCACAAAGAAGAATGAGACTAATACAGCTTCACGAAGCATGGGCCACCGGTGCATTCGTGAGTTGGCTAAAATTGTAGAAATTTGCCTGTTGAAATTCGCCGGCAGAAGGCCTGCGTGTGAAAGCCAGGCCTGGTAAACGAACTGAAGACCAATTCCAATCGTCACGATAAAGAAGGAGAGCCAAAGAGAGCGTGGCTGAATCCCCTTTTGCGTAAGCAATGCGCAGGCAAAGGCTATCGGGAGGGCCACTCCAGTCTGGCGTGTGAGTATCGCAATGCCAGCCAGGACAAAACTCACAGCAACCGTTGGTGCTGATTCCAATCGCAATCCGCGCATGAAAAAATAAAGGGAAGCGATCGCAAATGCGACAAAGGGCACGTCGTTCATGAAAGTCAGCGACAGAACGAAGTAGATTGGACAAAACGCCAACGTTAGTGCGCCGATCGCGGCTATCTGACGGGACGTGTTGAGTTCGCGAAGGATTCCGTATGTTCCCAGGATGCCGACAAAGCCGAGAACTACCGTGGAGAATCGCAAGGCCGTAAAGGAAAAGCCGACAGGGAGACAAAAGAGTGCGCCCCACGTTACCTGTCCCAATAGATTCATACCCGTCCAGTCGGAAAACCGAAGTTCACCATGTTGAAGAAGATGCTGCACGCTGTATGCATACGCCCAATCATCGTTTAATGGGAAATTTCCGATCGGATTAGCCAAGAGTATCACGCAGATCCAGATTAAACCGAGCAGTACAGGCCATAGAAACGGCAAGGCGATGCCTATCTGCTGTTGGTCGTGATAAGCGCCACGATGATGATTCATAATGCGACGCGGCAAGGCGTGTGCTTAACAACCGAAAATGATTTAATTCGGGAATGATGAGTACTTCCGATTCTGCCGGAGCAGCAGCTCCACTCAAAAGGTGGCGATGGTAGCAACTGTTCATCATCATCATTTTGGTGGCGGTTGCCGCCATCAGCTGGTCCCGCCGCCTCACTGGGCCGATAGATCTGCGTTACGACGCAAGCACTTATTACAAACTGGGGACTTCCTTGGCGGAGGGAAAAGGATACAGGCTCCTTAACGAGCCGGGCGAGATCGAAGCCACCCAATACCCGCCCCTCCTTCCCATAATTGTAGCAGCGCATCAACGAATACTTGGGACCCATGACGTAATCGTAGTCGGTCATTGGCTGAGGATCACGTTCTTTCTCGTCTATATCGCCTTTGCGCTCGCGGTCTATTCCGCAATAGCGACTACGACGACCTCGCCCCACCAGCGCGTGACAGCCGCGCCAAAGGATGATCTCGACCGTACGATCTTTGCGGTCCCGTTCGGGACCGCTTCGTTTGCGCAAGCGTCACTCATTACGTTGTGCTAGCTGTTTGAGCTTTAGTTCGGCAAACTCCAAAGACTTACGACTCACACGAAGACGCTGCTGATAATCTTGCGTTCTTACGTGCAGTCCCCCGATTATTCTTCATTGATTCAAGCCAACGGCGCGCTCATAGAGTTTTATGCCGTCAAAAGATTGAATCAGGCGCCAGCCCGGAGCGGTACAGTTCGGCCACGACATAAACGCGGTCGTGGATCTCGTCTTTCGCGAACCAAAGAACGCACGCCGGGCTTGCGTAGCCGTCGTCTGCGCCGCGCCACACCTCCCACTCGGCAGGAATTCCGTGCGGGAACGGGTCGCAGACGTGAATGCGCGAGCCAAGCCCTCGACTGGATCGTCGAGTGGTATAGGGCTTTCCAGGCAGGGACCGATCTTCGACGCGTCACCCGAGCGCAAATCGAGCGGTATGAGAAACTCTCACAGAACTGCTGCTGACCTGTCACGACTGTTCGACTCAGCGGCAATATACCCTATGTTACTGAGATGCGATCGAAAGAGGATTCTGTGGCCGATTCCAGCGTGGAATCCGGGCGAGGGGACACGGGCATGAATGATCGTCGTCTCCGTTTCTGGGTGCTACTAAGCTTAATAGTAGTTGCGAGTTTCACCGTCCGTCTAGCAGCAATAGCCTACTGGCGAACCGGTGCCATCGACAAGGAAGGCGCCGAATACGCGAGGCTAGCGGAGAACTTACGAAATGGCGTAGGGTTTGTTGGAATCGCCATGCCAGGTACGCAGCTACTTTTTAACCCGCTTTTCCCCTTGCTTATCGCCGCCGCCTCATTTGTAACCCATAACTACGAATGGGCAGCGCGACTGGTCTCGCTTGTTCTCGGAGCCTTACTTCCCTTGCCGGTGTTTGGCATCGCATCACGTCTGTTCAACCGACGCGTTGGAGTCATCGCGGCACTGTTAACAATATTGCACCCGTTGTTCGTCAATTTGTCTTTTACGGCGTTCTCGGAAGGACCTTATATTACCCTCCTGCTGTCGGCAGTCTATTTAGTTGTTCGGTTTCTGAAACACTCTTCGACCTGGGTGTGGTTCTCGGTGGGTGCTGCATTCGGGCTTGCCTATCTGCTTCGAGCGGAGGCTGTCGCGCCATTTCTGATTGCGGTGGTCTTCGCGTTGACTGCTACGAAGGGTGGGACCGCCGTCAAGTGCAAACGTGCTGTGGCTGCAATTGCGGCGTTTCTGGCGTTAGCGTCACCGGAAGTCATCTTGATCCACAGATTGACAGGTAAAGTACTGCTCGAGGGCAAGAGCACGCTGCAATTTGACATGGGTACCCGCATCTTGTCTGCAGAAAAGAGTCTTGAAGTGGATCACCAGTTACCCGACGGGCAGCAAGATGATCCTCCCTACGCGCCAAATGTGGTTTGGGAGCGCGCAGGATTGAGTTATCAGTCCGCGGCATACAAGTGGGCGCACTTTGCTATCGACACCCATCTGAAGGGAACCGGAACCCCTATGCGGCCCAACGCAGAGGTGATACGGGAAACACGCATAACGCTCAAAGACTCGTTTCACTTGGTCGAAAAGGCCGTACGTCACAGAGCACCTGCTGTCGTCCACCAGCTTTTATCGAGTTGGATTGGTCCGCCTTTCTTGCCAGCACTGGCTCTGCTCGGTGCCCTTCGCCGACCATGGCGACGACCGCAGGCTGCGAGTCGATTGTTCGTAATGTTGGTTCCGGTGGCTTCCCTTGTAGCCATCTTTTCT
>Ga0306920_100010848_pt1 | contig 12252 bp, 12 predicted proteins | sample flu12Cox44000170_FD_204666 | JGI IMG/M metagenome (GOLD analysis project Ga0306920, IMG submission 204666) | Lab enrichment of tropical soil microbial communities from Luquillo Experimental Forest, Puerto Rico - flux4day.12C.oxic.44.000.170 (v2)... | ecosystem: Environmental > Terrestrial >...
CCCGTATGGTGCCTTCGCTCAAACCTGGACCCACGATAACGGCATCTATTCTGACCGCTTCCAGGACCGCTTGGTCCCGGGCTACAGCAACTCTGCCCGGACGAATCCCGAGAACACCAACGGCCGCTGACGAGGCGCACGTGAATGCTGGGAGTCGCGGCACGGAAAACCGGCGGGTTGAAAAATAACGCGCCTGTTTCCGGCTTGCTAACCTCCGCTACGACCCTCGTCCGATCTGTCCACTCATCGCGGCTCGGGCACGCCGCCACGCGGTTGCGTCGCCTGTTTTTTGGATAGCCCGGCGCGGTCGGCCATTTGTTTGCGAGAACTAGTATTCCTGGGGCACCAGTTTTCCCGTTCGGTCGGCCGCCTTTTGATGCCTTGACAGCTTCGAGCCATTCGCCGGCGTGCCGGGCGCGATCTCCCGAGGTTGACGTTGACCATCAGACGGTTAGTTCGCCGGCACTTTGTCGGTCCAGTCTTTGGCGTTGCGCGAGAACACGCGCACGCGGTCCCCGTCGCGCCGGGAGATGAAGCGGAAGCCATCATGCTTGATCTCGAATGCCCACCGCGAGCCATCCGGCACGGTGCGTGCCCGCGTCGGCAGGCAGGGCTCGATGAAACCGGCAGGGGAGAGGGAGTGCGAAAGCATGGAGTTAGACACTTGCCGAAAAACCTAAAGAGAATCAGCGAGAGAACCGCTCGCGGTTAGACGCTCTAAGTCGCTGAAAAAAACGGAATTTCGTTAACGCTCCCTTAAGCACGCCGGCGCTAGGGTTCCACGTGGGGTTGTACTGGCGGAGCGGTGCGCCTGGTACGCGTCGGACTGCGTCCATGGACATTTCAACCGGTCTCAGCCTGGCTGCCGGAGCGGTGGTGCTGTGCACGCTCATCCTCATGGGCGGCGATCTGCGCATGTTCGTGGACGCCCATGCCGCCATCGTCATCTTCGGCGGCTCGTTCGCGGCCACTCTGATCCGGTTCCCTCTCAACTCGATGTTCCATGGCCTTCCGCTGGGGGCAAAGTTTGCCTTCACCATGCGGCGCATGACCCAGCGCGAGCTGGTCGACGAAATCGCCAGCCTTGCCGAGATCGCCCGCAAGCAGGGACCGATCGGCCTCGAGAAGGTCGAGGTCGAGGACCCGTTCCTGGCCAAGGTCGTGGCCGCCAAGCTCGTTCGCAAACTCGCGGGCCCGCTCAAGGCGCTTCCGACCCGTCACCCTGATGCGGGAAGAACCGCCGCTGCCGGCCGGCTTCAAGCCATAGCCCCGCCGGTGTAGACTCCGCTCCGGCCGGCACCTTGAATGCCGGTGCGAAGGATCCCTCGCGTCGCTCCTTGTCGTCATCGATGACCGCGCGAGCGCGCGGCGGATGGCCTCGCCACAATGACCATTGCAACCAATGCCGGCGAGGGTGGGGAGCCGCGCGTGCGCTCACGCTTCTGGGGGCTCGCCCTCGGGAGCGTCGGCGTCGTCTACGGCGACATCGGTACCAGTCCGCTTTACGCCTTCCGCGAAGCGGCGGTTGCTGCCGCCGAAACGGGTCCGATCACCCCTGAGCTGGTGCTCGGCGTGCTCTCGCTCATCCTCTGGGCGTTGGTGACCGTAGTTACGCTCAAATACGTGCTGATCCTGCTGCGCGCCGACAACAACGGAGAAGGGGGGACCCTTTCTCTGACCGCACTGGCGTCGCGGACGATCGGACGCCGCACAGTTCCGATCATGATGCTGGGTATCGTCGGGGCTGCGATGTTCTACGGCGATTCCGTGATCACGCCGGCAATCTCGGTGCTCTCGGCGGTCGAGGGACTCAAGATCGCCCGGCCTGGCTTGGAACATTACGTCCTTCCGCTCGCTGTGCTGATCCTCATCGGGCTGTTTGCGGTCCAGTCGCGTGGGACCGCGAAGGTCGCAGCGTTCTTCGGCCCGATCATGACGCTTTGGTTCCTCGCGCTGGCGGCGACGGGCCTCATGCACGTCCGCGACAATCCACTGGTGCTTGCGGCACTCGACCCGACGCACGGCATCCGTTTCCTTCTTGCACACGGCCATATCGGTCTCATCACGCTTGGATTGGTGTTTCTTGCGGTCACCGGCGGAGAGGCGCTCTACGCCGATCTCGGCCATTTCGGCCGGTGTCCGATCCAGACGGCGTGGCTTGCGTTGGTGCTCCCGGCCCTCGCCATCAACTATTTCGGGCAGGGCGCGCTGGTGCTGTCCGATCCTGCCGCGATCGAGAACCCATTCTATCGCCTGGTGCCGGAGCCGCTGCTGCCGGCGATGATCGTGTTGGCGACGGCCGCAACCGTGATCGCCAGCCAAGCGGTGATCACCGGCGCCTATTCGCTGACACGCCAAGCGATCCAGCTCGGCTTGCTTCCGCGCCTGACCATTCGCCACACGTCGGAAGCGCACTCGGGACAAATCTACCTGCCGCGCGTCAACGCCGCGCTGCTGATCGGCGTGCTGCTGCTGGTCGGCTTGTTCCGGACGTCGAGCGCGCTCGCCTCGGCTTACGGCATTGCGGTCGCCACCACGATGGTGGTCGACGGCGTGCTCGGCTTCGTCGTCGTGTGGAAGCTGTGGCGGTGGCAGTGGTGGAGCGCGGCGCTGCTGGTGGTTCCGCTCGTGATCGTCGACGGCGCGTTCCTGTCGGCCAATCTGTTCAAGCTGTTCGAAGGCGCATGGGTCCCGCTGGTGTTCGGCTCCACCATCGTCCTGATAATCCTCTCGTGGCGTCGCGGCTCGCGCATCCTGATGCAGAAGACGCGCCGCATCGAGGTGCCGCTCGACGACCTCCTACGCGCGCTGGAGAAGCGCCCCCCGCATACCGTGCCGGGCACCGCGGTGTTCCTGACCAGCGATCCGGATTACGCCCCCACCGCGTTGCTGCACAACCTCAAGCACAACAAGGTGCTGCACGAGCACAACATCATTCTCACCATCAGGACGGCGGACACGCCGCGCGTGCGCGAGGACGACCGCGTGCAACTGTCATCGGTGACGCCGCGGTTCACTCGGGTCACGCTTCGGTTTGGCTTCATGGAGAGCCCCAACGTGCCCAAGGCACTCGCGCTGGCGCGCAAGCGCGGGCTTCACTTCGACATCATGTCGACGTCCTTTTTTCTTTCGCGCCGGTCGCTCCGCCCCCAGGCCCACTCGGGCATTCCGCGCTGGCAGGACCGGCTGTTCATCGCGCTTGCGCGCTCGGCCAGCGATGCCACGGACTTCTTCCAAATTCCGACCGGCCGGGTTGTGGAGGTGGGAACTCAGGTGACGGTTTAGCGCAGGCTCCCAGGATCAACCTCGTCGATAGACCCCCTCACATGCGGATTCCGCATGATACCCATGCGATATAATCATCAGCATCGCGATGGCGGGCGGCGGAGCCAATGTTATAAGCGCCGGCCACGCTGGATGTTGCATCGCAACATAGCGAAAGGGCCCTCCTGGCACTTGCAATGGCCCAAAGCGTAGCTGCTCCCCACGGGACCGACGTTCCCGTCAACGGAAACGGGGAAGCGCATTCTGAGGCGGGCCTGTGGGCCCTTACCGTCGGCAGTATCGGCGTCGTCTACGGCGACATCGGCACGAGTCCCCTCTACGCGTTGCGCGAAGCGGTGGTGGCGTCCGGCGGTCCCGGCGGGCTCGTCACGCGTGCGTCCGTGTTCGGCGTCCTCTCACTGATCCTGTGGGCGCTCATCCTCATCGTGACGATCAAATACGTCCTCATCCTGCTGCGCGCCGACAACAGCGGGGAGGGCGGCACCCTCACGCTCATGGCGCTGGCGCAGCGCGCGCTCGGCAGGAGCGGCTCGGCGGTCGTGCTGCTCGGCATCGTCAGCGGCGCGCTGTTTTATGGGGACGCGCTCATCACTCCGGCGCTGTCCGTGCTCTCGGCGATCGAAGGCCTCAAGGTCGCAACGCCCGCCTTCGATGAGTACGTGGTGCCGCTCACGATCGTGATCCTGGTCGGGCTATTCGCCGTGCAGTCACGCGGCACCGGCCGTGTCGGCGCGTTCTTCGGCCCGATCATGACCGTCTGGTTCATTGCCATCGCCATCCCGGGCGTGCATCGGATCATCGCCGATCCGGAAGTGCTGTGGGCGTTCAATCCGCTCTATGGACTGAGTTTCCTGGTCGACCACGGCAAGATCGGCCTGCTCACTCTCGGTGCCGTGTTCCTCGCCGTGACCGGCGCCGAAGCGCTTTATGCCGACCTCGGGCATTTCGGGCGCCGGCCGATCCAGACCGCGTGGCTCATCATCGTGCTGCCGTCCCTCGCGGTGAACTATCTCGGCCAGGGCGCATTGGTGCTCACCGATCCGAAGGCGGTCGCGAGCCCGTTCTTCCTGCTTTATCCCGAATGGGCGCTGCTGCCGATGGTCGGGCTCGCGACCGTGGCGACCGTGATCGCCAGCCAAGCGGTGATCACCGGGGCCTATTCGCTCACGCGCCAGGCGATCCAGCTCGGGCTCCTGCCGCGGCTCGAAATCCGCCACACCTCCGAGACCAGGTTCGGCCAGATCTACATGCCGCGCGTCAACGCGCTGCTGCTCGTCGGTGTGTTGGTCCTGGTCGCCGTGTTCAAATCGTCGAGCGCGCTCGCCTCCGCCTACGGCATCGCCGTGACCGGCACCATGGTTGTCACGGCGATGATGGCTCTCATCGTCATCTGGAAAGGCTGGCGCTGGTCGCTGCCCGCGACCGCCGCCTTGATGGTTCCGTTCCTTGTCATCGATCTCACGTTCCTCGCCGCCAACCTGCTCAAGGTCGTCGAGGGCGGCTGGGTGCCGCTCGCCTTCGGCGGCTGCCTGATGATCGTGATGTACACCTGGCGCCGCGGCACGCGGCTCCTGTTTGAGAAGACCCGGCGCCAGGAGACGCCGCTCAAGGATCTCGTCGCGATGCTCGAGCGCAAGCCGCCGCAGCGCGTGCCGGGCACTGCCGTATTCTTCACCAGCGACCCGGAGAGCGCGCCGACCGCGCTGCTGCACAGCCTCAAGCACTACAAGGTGCTGCACGAGCAGAATGTGATCCTTACGGTCGAAACCGCCGATCTGCCGCACATGCCGCCGGCGGAACGCGTGCGCATCGAGCAGATCAGCACGACCTTTTCCCGCGTCCGCCTGCGCTTCGGCTACATGGAGACGCCCAACGTGCCCAAGGCGCTCGCCATCGCCCGCAAGGTCGGCTGGCACTTCGACATCATGGCAACGTCATTCTTCTTGTCGCGACGCGCCCTTAAACCTGCCGTGCACTCCGGCATGCCGCGCTGGCAGGACCGGCTGTTCATCCGCCTTGCCGGCGCCGCGAACGACGCCACCGACTATTTCCAAATTCCAACCGGCCGCGTGGTCGAGGTCGGCACCCAAGTGACGATTTAGCTGATCGCGAGTACCGGTCCGCCGGCGTCGACAAATCTCGGCGACTCCGAAAGAATGGACCCATGTTCGATCGGCATTATCGCCGCCGTCTCGATGATGACCTCCTGCGCTGGCAGGCCGACGGAACGATTGCGGCTGACGCCGGGGATGCAATTCGTCGAGCGCTCGGGCCAATCCCGGGCGAAATCGGCGTCGCCACCATGGTGGGGATTGCGGGCGGCCTGCTGATCGCGGCCGCCTTCCTCGCGTTTGTTGCTGCGAATTGGTCGAGCGTCCCGCGCGTTGCCCGTTTCGCGATGCTGCTCGTGGGCATCGGCGGCGCGCATGGGCTCGGCGCATGGTTCGCCCGACAGGGCCGGCCTTATCTCGCCGACACCGCGGTTGCGGTCGGCACCATCGTGTTTGGCGCCTCGATCGCGCTCGTCGGCCAGATGTATCACCTCGCCGGCGACTTCGCCGCCGCCCTTCTGTTCTGCGGGCTCGGTGCGCTGGCGGCCGCCGCGTTGACGGCGTCACGCGGCGCACTCGCGGTCGCGCTCGTTGCCGCATGTATGTGGTGCTGGGTGCGAATTTTCGACTTCGACAACATACCGCACCTGCTTTTCATTGCCTTCTGGGTCGTCGCTGTCGGGTTGACCATCGCTTGGGACTCGAGGCCGGCACGCCATGTCGTGTCGATTGCGATGCTTTTTTGGTGGACGGCCACGACCATCCGTTTAAGCGAAGTGCACTCTGAGGCCGCAATTCCTGTCCTGGCGGCCGGGGCTTCACTCGTGCTCGGCGGCGGGTTGTTGGTGCAAACACGCGGCTCGGAAAGTGTCCGCGCGCTGGGGTGCAACCCTTGCCGACTACGGCGCCTTTGCGCTGGCGGTCGTGCTTCCGCTCGCCGTCAGCAACTTGTTCAGCCGCTGGTCGACCGAGTTCCCGCTGTGGATCGTTGGCTGCGGCGTCGTCGGATTTGCGCTTGCCATTGCGACGAGCGTCCTGGCGCGCCGCCCGGGCTTCGCGATTGCAAGCGCGGCGATTGCGTTAAGCCTCGTCGCTGCCGCTGCAAAGGGGCAAGGTTTTCGCGGCGGTGAATGGTCATCTTACGCAACGGCGATTGCCGCGGCGCTCTGCCTGATCGTCTCGGGAATGCTCGAGGAGGCGCGGCCGCGCCTCGTTGCGGGATGGATCGGTTTCGCCGCCGTGATCGCTACCATCACCTGGGTCGTGCGGGCGACGCTGCTCACCCGTTCGCTCTTCTTGGCGATCGCCGGCGTCGTAGCGGTCCTGCTGGCGCTTGCTCTCGGACGCCTGTTGCCGCGGGAGGCGAGCCGATGAACCGTCTGCGCCTTCTAATCAAACGGGTGCCTAATACGGCCTTGTTTGCTGCCGCCGGGCTTCTCCAGGTTGTCCTGATCGCCACGATCGTGATCGATCGCGCCGGAATCCTGCGCGAAGGGACCGAGATCACGTTGCAGACGCGGCCGGTCGACCCGCGCGACTTCCTGCGCGGCGACTACGTGCAGCTCCGTTATCAGATCTCGACCGTCAAGCTCGGCGCGCTCGCCGGCACGCCGATTGCAGCGAAACACGTGCCGGTATTCGTCAAGCTTGCGCCGGATGTTGACGGGTTCTACGGGGCCGTTTCGGTGCACCTGCTGCCGGTTCCGGTCTCCGGCCGCGAAGTGTTGATCAAAGGGCGGCTTGACGGGGGTTTTGAATGCGGGGCCAGCGTCCGCACGTATTGTGAATGGGGCGATGTGACCTACGGCCTGGAACGCTACTTCGTTCCGGAAGGCGAGGGGCGCGTCATCGAGTCCGCCCGCAATGAGGGCAAAGTGTCCGTTGTCGCTGCCGTCGCCTCGGGTGGGCGCGCTGCCATCAAGCGGCTCGTGATCGATGGTAAGCCGGTCTATGACGAGCCCATGTTCTAGAGCATGATCCCGAAAAGTGGGAACCGGTTTTCGGAAAAGATCATGCTCCAAGAAGCGCGACGACGCGTCTCTTGATTTCGTCTCTCGGACACGCAAACAGTTGGCACATTCAGTTTGAGGATCGTGTGATGTCGCAACCGCTCGGCCGTAACAACGTGCGCGATCTCGAGCCCGCAGAGGTCGCCCGCGGGATCGTCGAGCGCCGTATCCTGCTCGTCGACGTGCGCGAGCCCAGCGAGACCGACCTCGAGCGTTATCCCGAGGCCTTCCTGCTGCCGATGTCCCTGTTCGATCCGCACGCCATCCCGGATCCCAGTGGGCGCGAGGTGGTGTTCGCCTGCCGCTCCGGCAACCGCTCGGTCACCGCTTCGCTCGCGGCGCAAGCGGCCGGCCTGCCGTATGCCGCGCATCTCGCTGGCGGCATCAAGGCCTGGAAGGCGGCGGGCCTGCCGACCGAGCCGTGATGCTGCGCTCTGCGCGCCGCCGGGCGGCGCTCGTGGCAATCGTCGCCGCCCTCGGGGCGCTCATCTGCGCATTGCGCATTGCGCCGGCCGCCGAGCGCGTCGTCAACTTTTTCAACTGGTCGGACTATATCGACCCATCCGTGCTCGCCGACTTCACCGCCGCGACGCAGATACGCGTGCAATACGACACGTTCGATTCCAACGACATCCTCGAGACCAAGCTCCTCGCCGGCAAATCCGGTTACGATGTGGTTGTGCCGAGCGCCTATTTCCTCCAGCGTCAGATCAAGGCCGGCGTCTTCCGGAAACTCGACGAATCGAAGCTACCCAACCTGGTGAACGCATGGGACGAGATTGCGCGGCGGCTCGCGGTCTACGATCCGGGTAACGAATACAGCGTCAACTACATGTGGGGGACGGTGGGCATCGGCTACAACGTCGCCAAGGCGAAAGCGGCCCTCGACGGAGCGCCGATCGACAGCTGGGACGTACTGTTCAAGCCGGAGCTGATCGCCAAGTTCAAGGGTTGCGGCGTTTACATGCTCGATTCCTCGGATGACGTGCTGCCGGCCGCGCTGCATTATCTCCACCTTGATCCCAACAGCACCAGTCAGGCCAATCTGGAGAAAGCCGCCGATCTCGTCGCCAAGGTGCGACCCTATGTGCGAAAATTCCACTCGTCCGAATATCTCAACGCGCTCGCGACCGGCGATATCTGCCTCGTGCTCGGCTTTTCCGGCGACGTGAAGCAGGCGCAGAAACGCGCCGCCGAGGCGAAGAACGGCGTCGAGATCGGTTACGCCGTCCCCCACGGCGGTGCGCAGCTGTGGTTCGATAATCTCGCCATCCCGAAGGATGCCGACCATCCGGACGAGGCGCACGCGCTGATCAATTATCTGCTCAAGCCCGAGGTCGCAGCGAAGAACAGCAACTTCATCGCGTATGCCAACGGCAATGCGGCGAGCCGCGCGTTGATCGATCCCGCGATCCTCAACGACCGCAGCATCTATCCCGACGCCGAGATGATGGCGCGCCTTTACACGATCTCGGCGCACGACCAGAAAACGCAGCGCGTGATGAACCGCCTGTGGACGCGCGTGAAGACCGGGATGTGAGGTTCAGAGCATGATCCCGAAAAGTAGGTGCCGGTTTTCGGAAAAGATCATGCTCGAATTTAACGCCACCTGCGGTGCAGCCACAGCCACTGCTCCGGGTGCTCGCGCACCCAGGTTTCCACGATCGACGTGATCGTCTGCATCGTGCTTTGCACGTTGACCCGGCCGTCGGGATCGCGCGGCACCTCGACCGGCCCGACGAGGTCGACCCGCATGCGGCCGTCGGGTAGGCGCACCGCGCGGGTTCCGTAGATCGGGCAGTCGACGTGCCGCGCGAGCCGTGCCAGCATCGGGTTCACTCGGCAGGGGCGGCCGAAGAAGGTCACCTCGGGCCCGTTGCCGTAATGCTGATCGACCAGCATCGCGACGTGCAGACCGGCGTTGAGCGCATCGATCAGCCGGAACGGGGCTTCCGGTCCGCTCGCGATCAACACGCCCATGCTGCCGGCGCGCAATTCGACCACCGCGTCCGCGACTGCCCGCAGGTTGGGCGGCCGGAAGAGCACCGCCGAGTCGAGCCCGTGGCCGCGCGCGGCGAGCGCCGGCAGTTCCCAATTGGCAAGGTGCGCGGCGAATACCAGCGCGGGCTTCCCGTCCTCGCGCATGCGGTCGATGCGCGCGTCGCCCTCCGGGGAGGAGAGGATGCGCCCCGCATCCGGCCGCCGGCGGTCGTAGTCCCACAGCTGATCGAGGCGGGCGAACTCGCCGGCGACCCGGCCGAGGTTGTCCCATACGCCTGAAAGAATTTGCTCGATCTCGGACGCGGATTTTTCCGGAAAGGCGGCCGCGAGTTGTGCGCGGCCGAGCCGATGCTCCGGCAGCCAGGGGCCGATAGTGCGCAGAAGGCGAGCAAAAAATCGCGCGAGAAGACCGGGGTCGACAAGCCGCAACGCCTTGAGCAGCCACACGACAACACGGGCGATCGCCGCGTAGCCAGCGCGCTTGAGGCGGACGGCCGATTGCCGAGCGAAACGGGCGCCGCTCGTCATGTTCGTTAGAAGCGCACGATGATCTTGCCGAACACCTGCCGGCTTTCCAGGCGCTCGAGCCCGCGCTGGAAATCGGCCAGCTCAACTTCGGTGTCGATGACGGGCTTCATCCCTGCCGCCATCTTGGCGAGGCCGTTGCGTACGTTGCGCATCGAGGCGCCAAACGAGCCGAAGATGCGGTATTGCTGCTGGAACAGCTGCATCAAATTGAGCGTGACGGTTGGCCCGGAGGTTGCGCCGCAAGTCACGAGCCGCCCCCCGCGTTTGAGCGAAAGGAGCGAGCCGGAAAATGTGTCGGCGCCCACGTGCTCGAACACCACGTCGACGCCTCCCTTGGCGGTCAGCTTGCGCACGGCGTGTTCGAAGCGATCAGTGCGATAGTTGATCACGTGATCGGCGCCGAGCGTGCGCGCCTTCTCAGCCTTGCCTTCGTCGCCCACCGTCGTGATGACCGTGCAATCGACCGCCTTCGCCATCTGGATCGCGACGGTTCCGATGCCGGAGCCGCCTGCGTGCACCAGGATGGTCTCGCCCGGCTCGAGCTTGGCATTGTCGAACAGCATGTGCTCGACGGTGGAAAACGCGATCGGCGCGCAGGCGGCATCGGGGAAATCGACCCCGGCAGGAACCGGGATCACAAGCCGCGCCGGCAGGTTTACGAACTCGCGCGCGAAGCCGTCGACGTGAAACCCCATGAGGCCTTTCACGTCCTCGCACAGATTGTCACGTCCCTCGCGGCAGGCGCGGCAGGCGCCGCATGTAAGCGCGCCGTACATGACGACGCGGTCGCCCGCTTTGAAGTGATCAACGTCAGGTCCGACCGCGGCGATCTCGCCCGCGGCCTCCGCGCCCGCCACCAGCGGCAGCTTGCGCTTGGCAAAGGCCATCCCGCGCCAGCCCCATACGTCGATGTGATTGAGCGCAACCGCGCGCACGCGAATCTGAACCTCGCCGGCCGCGGGCGGCGAAGGCGCCGGCAGCTCAGCGAGTTCAAGCTTGCGGTCGGCGATGAGCGTGAGCGCGCGCATGTTGAAATATTTGCGACCGCGCGCGGCCGCTACGCGGCCTCGCGGCTCATCACCAGCGAGACGTTCTGGCCGCCGAAGCCGAACGAGTTCGAGAGCGCATGGGCGATCTTGGCGTCGCGCGCCTGGTTCGGCACCACGTCGAGCGGGATCACCGGATCCGGCACGTGATAATTGATGGTCGGTGGGATGCGCTGACGCGCCAATGTGAGCAGCGTGAACACCGCCTCGACCGTGCCGGCGGCCGAGAGCGTATGCCCGATCATCGATTTGTTGGACGAGACCGGCACGTCCTTGGTGCGCTCGCCCAGCACGCTCGCGACGCCGAGGTACTCCATCTTGTCGTTCTCCGGCGTGCCGGTGCCGTGCGCGTTGATGTAGCCGATGTCCTCGGGCGTGAGGCCTGCGTCGGCGATCGCGTTACGCACGCTCGCGATGATCGGCTTGCCGTCCGGGCTCGAGCGGGTGCGGTGGAATGAATCCGCGGCCTCGCCGCAGCCGGCGATCACGCCGAGAATCTGCGCGCCGCGCGCCTTAGCGGCCGCGAGACTTTCCAGCACCAGCGCCGCCGCGCCCTCCGCCATCACGAAGCCGTCGCGGTTTTTCGAGAACGGCTTCGCCGCCGCCTGCGCCGGATCGTTCTGGGTCGACAGCGCCGACAGTAGCGAAAACCGAATCAAGGTTTCCGGGCTCACCTCTCCGTCGGTGCCGACGCACAGCGCCGCCTCGGTCTCGCCGCGGCGGATCGCTTCGACGCCGAGCTGGATCGCGCTCGCGCCGGACGCGCAGGCGGTGGTAACCGATATCGGCGAGCCCTGGGTGCCGAACGTGTCGGCGATGCGGTTGGCGATGGAAGCAAATAAAAACCGCGAGCCGTATTTTTTGAACGCTCCGGTGCTCGCGGCGCGCAGCACGTTGTCGTAATCGAAGGCATCGTTGCCGCGGGCAAGCGCACCTATCTCCTGGCGCTGCGGCCATTCGACCTCGTTCGGCGGCACGGCGATGAACAGCGGTCCGGGGAAGCGGCCGCGGCTGCCGATGCCGGACTGGCTCACCGCTTCTGCCGCCGCCATTTCTCCAATCCGTTCGCACAGTGCGGGGCCGCAGAACGGCTCGACCGGCACGAAATCGACGATGCCGGCGATGCGGGTCTTGAGGCCTTCGGTATCGAAGCGGCTGATCGGACGAATGCCGGATTCGCCCGCGGTGAGCTTGCGCCAATTGTCTTCTACGCCGGAGCCGAGCGCGGTGACGACGCCCATGCCGGTGACCACCGCGATCGGGCGTCGGGACTTATCTGCCGCTCCCGTCATCAGATCATCTCCTTCAGCCTTGCACCGCCTCGATCAGCGC
>Ga0306920_100010849_pt1 | contig 12251 bp, 12 predicted proteins | sample flu12Cox44000170_FD_204666 | JGI IMG/M metagenome (GOLD analysis project Ga0306920, IMG submission 204666) | Lab enrichment of tropical soil microbial communities from Luquillo Experimental Forest, Puerto Rico - flux4day.12C.oxic.44.000.170 (v2)... | ecosystem: Environmental > Terrestrial >...
ACAACGTTCTGTTTCTCTGCACGGGCAACTCCGCTCGTTCCATCATGGCCGAAGCCACAATGAACCAAAAGGGATTTCCCAACTTCACCGCCTATAGCGCAGGCAGTCACGCAAAAGGAAGCGTTCATCCCCAAGCTCTGCGACAGCTCGAAATTGCGAAGCTGCCCACGCAGGGTCTGCGCAGCAAGAACTGGGACGAGTTCGCAGAATCAACCGCCCCAAAACTCGATTTTGTATTCACGGTCTGCGATAACGCAGCCAAGGAAGTTTGCCCAATCTGGCCCGGTCAGCCGATGACGGCGCATTGGGGTGTCCCCGACCCCGCTGCGGTCACAGGCACACAGGAGCAAATCGAAAAAGCCTTTCGCGACGCGTATATAGCGCTTGAACGCAGAATTAGTCTATTTTTGTGTCTTCCGTTGTCCAGCCTCGACACTCTTGCCATTAAGAAGCAGATTGACGACATTGGTCATCGATGAAAACACTGAACAGGCGTATCGTTTCGGAATTCCTTGGGACAGCGTTTCTGGTTGCTGCTGTAGTTGGTTCAGGAATCATGGGGGAGCGTCTTGCGGCTGGAAATATAGCCATCGCGCTTCTCGCTAACACCATCGCAACGGGTGCCGCTCTGGTCGCTCTGATTCTGACGTTCGGATCAATTTCCGGTGCCCATTTCAATCCCGTTGTTACGCTGTCCGACGCATGGGAACGCGGCGTTCCGTGGGCGGAAGCCCCACTCTACATCCTGGCGCAAATTCTCGGGGGAATCCTTGGGGCGGTCACAGCTCACTTAATGTTTGGACTCCCAATCGTTTCAGTTTCTCTGCATCCTCGGGCAGGCGCATCTCAGTGGTTCAGCGAATTTGTAGCGACCTTTGGCTTGCTCGCCGTGATCTGGGGCTGTTCTCGAACACGCTCCAACTTTGTTGCCTTTGCGGTCGGAGCATACATCACGGCGGCTTACTGGTTTACTTCATCAACGTCCTTCGCCAATCCGGCTGTGACAATTGCGAGGGCACTCAGCAACACGTTTGCTGGTATTCGACCCGTGGACGTTCCTGGGTTCTTGGTTGCACAATTCGCTGGGGGAGCCGTTGCGACTGCGATCTTCCGATGGTTGATTCCTGGGTTGCGAGAGCGAGCGAAGGATATTGTGATGCCTCACGAGGGAGAGCAAATCTGAATGGGTGTGACTCAGGGACGATTGAATCAGTACTTCTCGAGCCAAGTAATACCGATCAGTACTTTCCGGAACTACGGCGAGAGAAACCCATCAAAACATTAGAGATTTGGTAGGGGCGGTGGGGATCCATCTTCAGGCTCCCAGAGATTGTTGCAAACCACGATTATCGGAATCCAAGAATATCCAGGGAACTCCGTCTTGGGGGACAAACAATTACGATGGACTCTATAACCTTGTCTGTCTTCGAGTCAAGTAAGAAGGACTCGGACAAAGGCCTTTCGAGTGACGCTCATCCACGATCACTGTGGTGTTTGCGGCGGGTAGGAGCCATGCAGCAGAAAGAGTTCCTTGAGCACATTCAAGCGAATCGCCAACGCTTCGGAGACGATGACGCTCACCTCGAACGACACGGGCCAGACCATGGAGATCCGGTATATCCTTCTCTGCGATCCTCAAGCATAAGACTAGTGGGGTGCCTTTTTTGGCGCTCACGATTTCTCGACATTCAATACAGTCCGCATGAATTAGCCGGAGCGCTACATGAGGACGCTTACCACGGAAGCTCGCAGGATGAAAGAACACGGACAATTTTGTAGCTTTCCTGGCAGCCGCAGTTATAGCCTCGGTGGAGCGCAAACGCGCGCGAAGAAATACGAGGTGACGAATGGCTCACAACGACCCGGATGAACCAAAGCCGGTCCCACTTTTCGAGGTGCTGCTCAACGCTTCGCTACGCCCCGATGAGTTGACGAAGAGTCGCGAGGAGCTAGTCAAGGAAGCGAAACGAAGAATCGACGAGGGATTGCACTTGATGGCGGAAGGAGTTCGCCTCTTTGTTGCGCTACATCCTGCGATTGCGGAAGATGAAAAGCTCGCATTCACTGGCCTGCTAATGGAAACGCGTATGTCAATCGAAAGAGTGATCAGCAGCATGGAGAACCTAGGGTGACTTAGGCCCGCGCTATGAGAGAACGCGGAAACTTTACGAATCCCTGCACTAAAATGCAGCGAAGGCATTTTGGGCAATTCCAGCAAGGCCCTCATTTTCAAGAGGAAGGTTGCTGAGGGCGGTGGGGATCGAAATTGCAACCTCACAATCTAAGTCCTTCAGAGAGTTCGGCGTAGCACTGCCGCCCATTTCCAAATGGTGCCAATTGGAGCCAACACCCAGGACAAAAAACTCCGATGAGACTCGCATCGTTTCTGCCGCGGCGGGCAAGGCCAACTGGCCTGCGAAGCTCATTTAGTTCACGACTTCTCCGCCGCCGAATGCTTGGAAAATTGCAAATGATGCCCTAACGAAGGGGTCTGAATCCGTTCTGCGTGATCGGATTGCCGATTGCAACAAAGCACCTCTAACTCTACTCAGCGATGGTTCCAGAATCGCGAAAGCACGTGCAAGTGGAGCAAGCGGCTCCGAAGCGCCGATTTCAAAAAGCAATTTTAGCCCTTCCCAAAAGCTGGTAGTAGCCAATTCATCGTTTTCGTCCGATAGCACCCAAAAACCCAGAGCAAGCATCATCCGTATGACGGCCTCTTCCACGAATTCGGGTGCCTTTCTGGAGCGATCTTCGGCGACGATGGCAAGAGAAGTCCTCAGCGCGTGAATCGTTTCCACTCTTTCTCCGGAGTGCTTTGACGGAATCGTAGCTAACCACGACACAGTCGTTTCAAGAATCTCGTCATCGATTCCATATGGTCTTTGCACGATGTATTCAAAGAATCTGCGTGACTCCTCGCCCGACAGGTATCCGCGCAAAATCGAGAAGAATGCCATAAAGAATGCATTCGTTACCCGGGACGAGAGAGGACCGCTTTCCTGGCTGAATCGGTCTTCAGGCAATCGAAGTGAAGCGAATTGTGCTTACCGCTAGAGGGTCTTCAGAAAAGCCACCAGGTCGGCCTTCTGTTGGTCGGTGAGATTCAGTGCAAATCGCGTGTTGTAGAAATTCACGGCGTCCAGAAGAGTGGCTGCCGATCCGTTATGGAAGTACGGCGCGCGCGCCGCAAGCCCGCGAAGGATGGGCCCTTTGATCTTGCCGACGTGGGCAAATTTCCCATCAATCAGCGCCTGGCCGAGGTCCGTGGTCGTTTTGCAGTTGCTGGTCGGCAGGCCGCTGACGGAATCCTTCTGGCACACGGTGATCTGTGGCAAATAGCTCAAATCCAGTCCGCCCAGGTTGACGGACGGCGAGCCGGGACTCGGATCTCCGGTACCAATATTCAGGGGCGTGGGGAAAGAGTGATTGCCCACGTTCGGGGTGTCGTGGCACGTGCCGCAGGTTCCTTGCAGCGTAGGAATTCCCCCGGAGACCAGCCCGCCGGCGGCAACATCGTCATTAATGCCCGCCACGCCGCTGATGGGAATTGGCAGAGAATTGAAAAGGGTTTCGCCGCGGGCGATGGACTGCCGGGCTTCCGCGAAATAATCGAAGTAGCCACTACTTTGCTGCGTCCATGCCTGGTAGAGGTTAAAGATACTGGGAGAAAATTGGCCGTCTCCCGGAGTGACCAGGCCGCCGGGTTGCTCCAGAGTAGGTACCAGCGGGTGCACACTGGAATTGATAGTAATGAAGAAAGGCTGGGTGGTCAGAGCCGCTGGTCCGCCGTTCGCACCATCCTGGTTGAGCAACCCTGCGCGCGAATCAAACACCTGTGCGGTGAAAAGCTGGGTTTCGAAATTGACGATCTCCTGTTGCTCTGCGACAGTCGGCCGGGTTCCGTCTCCTTGCGCGTGAGTGACCGTCGCGTCGACGGATTGGTGCGCCAGGTCGCTCATTAAGGAAGACGGAAAATTGCTGAAGCTGATTTTCGTGGTTCCTGTCGCCGGTGAGGATTCCCGGCCATCGAACATCACGGTGCTCAGAAACGCAAGGTTAGTAGTGGGCAGCGGCCGCCGGTACATGGAGATGACATCGGTGGCATTGCAGCCATAGGGATTGTTAACGCTCACCACCGCGTAGTCGGCGTTCGCAGGAACCGTGAGAAAGATACGGATCAAGCCTCTGCTCAGCAGCAAGCTGTAGGCTTGGAGCCGCTTCTCCACACTGGAGACATCCGCGGTCGGGCAGGTCGCGCCGTCCACCGGACGGAAAATCGCGTCCGTTCCACCGGTAGCGTAGAAACGCTGCTGCAGGTGCGGCGGGGTAATGGAAAACGCATCGCTGGGCTCATGGCAGGTAACGCACTTGCGGCCGTTCGTGCCCATGTCCAGGAAAAACGGATTGCTGGAAGTGTCGGTCGGGCCCCCGGCATTAATAGTGGCAGACGCGCCGTCAGGGTCCCCGAAGACCTGGAACTTAGGAAGGATCGAGCCGAGCGAATCGCTGAAGGCAAGCCCCGCCGCGGCCGCCACCGCCAGTGTCAGGAGCGAGGCGATGCGCAAGGACCTGCGGACAAGCTTCCGGTTTGCCCCTCCCTGCTTTGAAGAATGGTCTTTGTGCGCTATGCGAGAGTTGATGTGGGCCGGCATGGGTTTCCTTTCGGGGATAGAGTCGTCGCAGATGGCTGGTTGCCAAGCGCATCAGCGTCAGGGGGCGAACTGTCGCAGGGTCAGTGAGTCTGGAGCAATGCTCTAAGGATGAAATGTTGATAAGCGGGCATTTCCCTGATACAAATGCGTTTAGTTCCGCAGATGACCGTAGGCCCGCGCGCGCCTTTTCTCTTCCGTCGGCTTTGGAGCTTCGAAATGCCGCAAGAACGCAAAAGCCAAGTCCTGCGTTTTGGTGTTTTTGAAGCGAATATTCTTGCGCGTGAGCTGAGAAAGCACGGCACCCGTATGCGGTTGCGCGGCCAGCCCTTTTGCATCCTGTCCATGCTGCTGGAGAAGCCCGGCGAAGTAGTCACCCGCGACGAGATGCGGCAGCAGCTCTGGCCCGCCGACACCTTCGTCGACTTTGAACACAGCTTGAACAGCGCCATCAAAAAGTTGCGCGCCGTGCTGGGGGATTCTCCGGACAATTCCAGGTATATCGAGACCATTCCGCGGGTCGGTTACCGGTTCGTCGCGCCGGTCCAGGAGGTAGCTCCACCAGGACTAGCGGCAACGGAAACCTCGCCGACCTCGAGCGAACCGCCAGCACAAGTCGCACCGCAGGTCTCAGGTCGGCACTGGCGGCGGCTCGTTGCGGGTGGCCTTGCTCTAGTGGCGTTTGCGGTTGCAACAACTTTCGCGTGGTGGAGAACCCAACCCCGCCAAGGGTCGAGCGGAGAAAAGGTGGTTCTCGCGGTTCTTCCTTTTTCCAATCTGACCGGAGACCCCGGCCAGGAATATTTCAGCGACGGATTGACGGAGGAAATGATCGCGCAGCTCGGCCAGATGGATCCGAACCATATGAGCGTGATCGCGCGTACCTCGGTCATGCATTACAAAGGCAGCTCTGCGTCATTGCCGCAAATCGGCCGCGAACTGGGCGTTCAATACGTGCTGGAAGGCAGTGTGCGCAGGGATTCCGGGCGAGTGCGCATCACGGCGCAGCTGGTGCGCGTAAAGGACCAGACCCCGGTATGGTCACGGGAGTACGATCGCGAGCTCGCCGGCCTATTGACGCTGCAGCACGAAGTGGCGCAGCAAGTCGCGGACGAAATGCAGGTCACTTTGGGGAACAAGGCCAAGCCGCTTGCGCCCTCCGTCGCCAAGCCAGCGACTTCTCCGGGTTCCTACGCGGCATACGATCTTTATCTCCAGGGCCGTTATTTCTGGAACAAGCGCACGACCGAAGGGTTTCAGCGCGCGGCGGATCTTTTTCAGAAGGCCATTGAGCGCGATCCCAACTATGCGCCCGCTTATGCAGGCCTGGCGGACACGGACGGGTTGATGAGCACCTGGTACGTGGGCGCCCCAAGCGAGCTCATGCCTAAAGCCCGTGCCGCCGCGCTGAAGGCCTTGCGACTGGACGACACGCTGGCCGAAGCACATACCTCTTTGGCATTGATCGCCGAAAATTACGATTACGACTGGCAGACGGCGGAAAAGGAATTCAAACGTGCCATGCAGTTGGATCCCGGCTACGCCACCGCGCACCAGTGGTACGCCGAATACCTTTCGTGGCAGGGCCGTTTTGACGAAGCGTTGGCGGAAAGCGAGAAGGCTCGCCAACTGGATCCCTTATCCATAATTATCGGTGTGGACCACGCCGCGATCCTGTACTACTCCAGGCAGTATGATCGCGCCCTAGCGCAGTCTCTCGCCGTGCTCAACATGGACCCGAGCGCCCCGCGCCTTGCATCTATCGTGATCGATTCGTATGTCCAGCAACAGAAGTTCGCGGAGGCGCAAGAATTCATCGAACAGCATAAGGAAATGCAAAGCGGCATATGGCTTCCGGTGTCAGAGGCGGTTGTCTACGGCTACTGGGGCCGCGCTTCCGAGGCGCAAGAACAGTTGGCCAGGGTGGAGCAGTTTGCCTGGAAGCCGGAACAGCGGTTCCCCGTGTTGCTGCAGGTTTATTCGGCCGCGGGTCGGAGAGACCAGACGATCGCCCTGCTGCAACAGGCGGTTGCCAATCATTCCAACGCGGTCACGTGCATTAAGGTGCATCCCATGTACGACCCGTTGCGCAGCGACCCGCGTTTTCAGGAAGTGCTGCGGCGCGCCGGCTTGGGCGATGCCGTTGCGGTCACGGCGAATCCCTGAGTCAGAAAATCATTCTGAGTTTTTGAAATTTTGGTCTCGGTTAACACAGTCATCCCACCCGAAAAAACACCACTCTAGGATAGATGGGAAAGCACGAATCGCAAAAACCGCGCCTGGAGTGCCGAGCAACGGTGCAATGCGCCTTACGTTGAGCTAGATCTAAGTGGACGCGAACTCCGGGTGAAATCTACATACCTCCCGTAGAGACCACCAGGGTTTTCGCTCGCGCTAGCTCGGGGCGGTCGGAGCGGATGCCTTCGCAATTCTTCAGTAATTGGGCGTAGTAGCTGCCCGCTTTCTCTTTTTGCTGGGCTTGCGTGGCGGCCTGCGCGGCACCGTAGAGGCCATTGAAACGATTGGGGTCGGTGCGCAGAGAAATTTCGTATTCGGCCAGCGCTTCTCGCGGACGCTGCAGCTCGAGCAACATGTCTGCAAGCATTTCGCGGGCGGGCAGTTCGGTTTCGGCTTTGCCGACTTTGTCCTGATTGTCGGCAACGGCGCGTAGCAGGCGAACCGCATCGTCGGAGTTGCCCGCGGCGTACGCGGCCCAGGCTTGCACCAGTTGGTGCTCGTCCTTGAGGCTGTTGACGATGTAGGACCGAGGACCTTTGCGCGTGGCCTCCAGCAGCTCCTCGTAATGCTTCAACGCGTCTTGCGCGGCGACTGCGTCGCGAAGATGGCCGGCGGCAACGGCACGCCCCCAACAGGTGACTAACTGAACGTCAGGGGGCGCGTCAGCGCTAGGTTGCAGCCCTAGCGCTTCTTTCCATTGGCGGCGCTCCAGAGCGTACTTGGCAGGCCCTTCCGCTTGGCGCACCAGCAAATAATTCTCGAATTCGGGATCCATTTGTTCGGGGCGAAGCGTTGCGATCTGCTCGATGGTCGCCTTGGCGCTGGCGTCGTCGCCAATTTGCAGGTACGCATAGACGAGGAAGTCCATGGAATGCACTTTGTGATGCATCACGTGATGATGCGCGGCCATGCTATCGGCGACGTGAATGGCCGCCAGGTTGGAGCTAATGTCGTCTTGCCAGAGTCCGAGGCGCGCGAAAATGTGCGAAGGCATATGCACGGCGTGAGGGGAAGACGGCGCGATGCTGGCGTATTTACGCGCCGCCGGAAGCGCGAGACTGGCCATCGCCGGATTGTCGCAACTGTGGATGATGTAGTGCGCGATGCCCGGATGATCGGGTTGCTGCTCGTAAAGCTTGTTCAGGATGGCAACGGCGGTTTTGGCGTTGGTGAGATTGGGGTCGCGCTCGGGACCGGAGGCAAGTAGCGACAAGGCGTAAAAGATCGCGGCTTCGTGGTCGTTAGGATTGCGCTCGTGGACCCCTTGCATGGCTTTGGAGTAAGCGTCGGCACGCTGATTGTGGTCGAGTTTATCGGTATCCGAGAAAAAGACGGAGAGCGCTAGCACGTAGTCGCGTTCGCGGGCGGTCGGCGGGTTGAGGGCGCGAGCTTTAGCGAGAAGGTCGGCTCCGTGGGCCAGGTCTGCCTGGCTGGGGCGGTTCCACAGTTCGTGGTACAGCGTCATCGCTTGTCCCCAGTAAGCCATGGCGCAGCGCGGATCTTTCTTGGCGACTTCCGCGAATTGCGCATCGGCTACTTCGTACTCAAAGGAATGTAGAAGGGCCAGGCCGCGCTCGAATTGCGATTGCACTGCGGGGGCGCAGGAGGTAGGAAAGGAGACGGCGCCAAGTTTTTCATCGGCGTCGTGATGGTGCTGTGGCTTCTGCGCGAAAAGCAACCTTGGTGCGAGCGACAAGCTGACAAAAGCGAGCAGAACGACTTTTAGGGTTTTCATAATGATTCCAACGAGGCATGAAAAGCGTAGCCACGGCAAGAAGCGATGTCAATGCGGAGCCACCATCGATGCTGGGAGGCTTATTCGTGCCGCGGCGCGATCATCGGATCCACCCGCATTGCTCGCCGCGCCGGCATAGCCGCAGCAAGGAGCGCAGCAAGCACAAGCATAACTGCGGCACTTGAGAGTATCAACGGATCCCTCGGTGATACACCGAAAAACTGGTTGGCAATCAGAATTCCCACACCAATCGATCCGGGAATCCCCAGCGCGAGCCCGATGCCGACCTGCCAGAACGCTCCTCGAAGCACCATCGCCATTACGGAGCCGCGGCGCGCGCCCAGGGCCATGCGTACCCCGATCTCGCTAGTACGCTATGTTTTCCGTCTAGGAAGCCATCCGAGGTACTTTTTCAACCCTTAGGCAGATCTCGCATACGGCAGGTGTGCATGAAATTATTCCACTATCGACGACTGCCGCAGGATTCGGTAACCGCTCGATGCATGGCTTCGCAGACAGAGCGCTTGTCACGAGATAAATATAATAGCGTCCGCGACGGTGCTACCCCGGCTGTTGTGCAGAAACAGCTACGGCACAGTGACCCACGAACCACGCTGGGAATCTACACGCATGTTGTGGGAAGTCACCAGCGTGACGCGGTGCAAACCCGCGCTGCACGCATCGTGAACTAGCTCGATGATGGGTTCAATCGGTGCCTAACGCCTTATTGGTGCCAACTGCTTCAGTAAAGCATTGGGAATCATGAGGTTTGGTAGGGGCGGTGGGGATCGAAATTGCATCCCTAATATCTAAGACTCACCAACTGAAGGCGTTACCAGCCGCCCATCAATTCCAATTGTTAGAAATTGTTAGCAGGCGCAAACTGTTTGGACGACGCTAGGGCGCCTGTTCGAGTGACTGTGCCGTCTTCACAAACTCATCTCGTACCCACACTCACGCACGGTTTTCACTGCTTCGCTCCTGTTCACGGCGTCCAGTTGCTTCAGAATCCGGGACATATGGTTCTTCACTGTGTATTCCGACAAGTGCAGTTCCTCGGCAATCTCCTTATTCGTCATACCCTTCGCCACTAGCTTCATCAACTTTTGCTGTCGAAGTGTGAGACCCATTTTGTCCGTCGATTTCTTCACCTGTCTATTCTGTACCATTTGCGCCACCGTCTGAAACAGCGTCGCGCACATTTGCGGCGGACAGCTTGCCTCTCCGTGGGCTACTGCCCGCACTGCCGCAGTTACGTCGGCTGCCGATACATCCTTCAGAAGGTATCCCGTCACGCCACATCGCACCGCTTCCAGGAACTGCTCGCGGTTCACGTCCATCCCAATGACTACGGTCTTGATCGCTCTCCCCTTCTCTTCGCTTTGTTTTCTGACGACCGCGATCCACTCTGGATCGAGAAAATCCAACAACGCTACGTCGCAGCCACTTTTTGCCACTTCTTCGGGATTTGTTTCACCGCTCCCGCTCTTACCCGATAACTCGACATCTCCCTGTCGGCGCAGCAGGTGTGCCAGGGTGTCTCTCAACAAACGGTTTTCAATTATGAGAAACACACGGATCTTCAAAACTCGCACTGATTCGACACTCTCCTCGGCTTCAAATGGCTTGTCTACAACCGGCACTTGCCTTGGTCCCAGCTTCCCCAGTGCGATTTGCATCTAGGCCCTCCTTTGGCCTTTACATTTGTTCGGGCAGGCCCATCGATCCAGCGCTGCGATTTGTAGCCCCGCGATGAAACTGACTGCCTCAGGCTCCTGTTAGAGCTCTGCGCTGGTGTCAACATTGCCGTTGTACTGGCCTCCTCCCGTCACGAGCTTTTCGAAGTCCACGTTACGGGAACAATTCCGCAGAAGCGAGAGCATCGGGTGAATCAATACTGTTCCATTGAGTACTGTTCCCTCCTGTGACGAGGACCGCACCGTTTGTCAACAAAGTGGCCGTGTGTAGAAAGCGCTCGATCTCCATATTTCCAGCGTGAATGAAAACCCCGGTCGCAGGATCGAACAATTCTGCCGTGGACAGATAACCTGTCCCGCTGAGCCCGCCTGTCACCAGCACTTTGCCATCCATACTTCTCGTTGCCGTATGGAGTGCACGTGGTGACTCCATGCTTCCTGTGAGCACGAAGGCTCCCGTTGCCGGGTCGAAAAGTTCCGCCGTCGCCGTGACAGTTATGACAGTTGTATTGGCGCCACCCGAACTTCTTCCGCCCGTCACAAGAACCGCACCGCTCGTCAGCAAGATTGCCATGTGTGCTGCGCGCGCGACAGACATACTTCCCGTGGGTGTAAACATGCCAGTAGCAGGATCGTAGAGTTCGGCTGTGGCGACTGGGTTTCCTGATGCATCGTCTCCCCCTAATACCAGAACGTCTCCATTTTTCAGCAATGTCGCCGTAGCATTCGTGCGGGACGTTTCCATGCTGCCCGTCGTAGTGAATTCCCCCGTTGCGGGATCGAAAAGCTCCGCCGCATCTCCAGACGATCCTCCGGCCACGAGTACCTTGCCGTTTGCCAACAGCGTTGCGGTATGACCTGCGCGTGCGCTCACCATATTACCGGTGGGCATGAACACTCCGGTGGAGATATCAAAGATCTCCGCCGTGGCCAGTGGACCTTGATTACTGTCCCCACCCACGACGAGGACTTTCCCATTGCCAAGCAATGTTGCCGTGTGCAGTGCCCGCGGTGCCGCCATGGTCCCCGTTTTCGTGAAACTCCCACTGGCAGGATCGAAGAGTTCCGCTGAGGCGAGCGGCACTAGACAGTACAATAATGGTGGTAGGCCGCCGCAATACTTGTGACGCACTGCATCTCCTCCAACCACAAGCACTTTTCCGTCGTTCAGCAACGTGGCAGTGTGGGACTGTCGAGCACTCGTCATGCTGCCGGTTACTGTGAACCCAGAAGCCGGTGCGGGAACATGAATCGAGTGCGAAGTGCCGGTGAGTGTGGCTGTGACCACGTCGGTTGCGGTGATGGTTTGGTTGCCGGCGGTGTTGAGCGTTACCGAGAAGGTTGCGGTCCCTGTCCCGCTCGTGAGCGGGGAGTTTGAGGGAAGCACGGCTTGGCCGTCGGTACTCGTGAACTGCACTCTACCCGGGTAGTCGGTGACAGGATTGCCCGAACCGTCGATGGCCGTTACGGTGAGACTGAAGGCTGTCCCGGCGACGACGATAGCCGGAGCGGTGACGGAGAAACCGGATGGCCCCGCTGCAACGGTGATCGAGGTCGTAGCACCCGTGATCGTCGTCTTGGCCATATCGGTCGCCGTGATGGTTTGGGGGCCAACGGTCTCGAGTGTCGCCGAGAAGGTTCCCGTGCCGCCGCCGAGTGCAGTGTTAGCGGGTAAGATTGCTTTGCCGTCGGTGCTGGTGAAGCGCACGGTCCCGGAATAGTCGCTCACAGCATTGCCCATATCATCGACCGGAGTGACATCGAAATTGAAGACTGACCCGGCGACGGCGCTCGCGGGAGACACGACGGAAAAGTGGGTGGCTACAGGGCGTGGAGGACTCCCACTACTTCCGCCACATGCATCGAGCAGGTAGACACTGCCAATCAGAACCAGGAGCGACAGAGATTTTGTCATGACGCCTCCTCATC
>Ga0306920_100010850_pt1 | contig 12250 bp, 11 predicted proteins | sample flu12Cox44000170_FD_204666 | JGI IMG/M metagenome (GOLD analysis project Ga0306920, IMG submission 204666) | Lab enrichment of tropical soil microbial communities from Luquillo Experimental Forest, Puerto Rico - flux4day.12C.oxic.44.000.170 (v2)... | ecosystem: Environmental > Terrestrial >...
CGAAGATCGCCGCTGCGCGCATTGGGCGTACGCGAGTTCGCCCGAAAGATCGCGACGGCTTGATCGACGACGCGGTCTCCTTCGACCAGACGCATCGGTGGAACGACGACGCCTTCGGCGAAGAGCTCGGTCGCGTCGGCGGGCATCGAGCCCGGCGCGGAACCGCCAATGTCGGCGTGATGCGCTTTGCTGGCGGCGTACCCGACGAGCCGCCTCTGATAGAAGATCGGCCGTACGACCGTAACGTCGTTGAGGTGAGTGCCGGTGATATATGGATCATTCGCGACCCACATCTCCCCTTCGTGCACGGCCCCGAACTCGCGCTCGATGACTTCGAGCATCCGACGCAGCCCCCAGGGCAGTGAGCCGAGATGAACCGGGATGTGTTCGGCCTGTGCGACCAGCCGCCCAAAGCGGTCGAAGAGCGCGCACGAATGATCGAGGCGCTCTTTGATGTTCGGCGAGTACGCGCTATTGCGTACGGCGATGCCCATCTCTTCGCTCGCGTAGACGAGCGCGTTCTTGACGATCTCTGCCGTAATGCGGTCGATCATCGCCTCTCCTTGCGTAGCAGGAGCAGATCGTCTTCGACCGTCACCTTCCAGTGTGGTGCCAAATATGTCGTGCTGTCGTACTCTTCGATAATCGCCGGCCCTGCTATCTCCGCGCCCTGTGTGAGCGCGCGGCGCTGAAAAACCGGCACCTCGATGAATGCGCTGCTAATCCAAACGCTGCGCACGCCATTGTCACCCTGAGTGCTTCGACTCCGCTCAGCACAGGCTTCGTCGAAGCGCGACAATGGCGCAAGATGCTCAGTCATCCTTCGACTACGCTCAGGATGACACTGGGAGGGCTCAGGATGACACTGGGAGGGCTCAGGATGACACTGCAGCACTTTGCCGCTTGCGGTTAGGCGAGCATTCACGATTTCAATGACTTCGCCGGGTACGTCGTAGCCGTAGCGTTCGCGATGCGCTTGGTGAAATCGCCGTGCGATGCGTTCTGTTGCAGGTTCGTGTCCGATCGTAAGTTCGAAACTTTGGCCGCGATAGCGCGCGTCGTACTCGCGGCGAAACGCGATCGTCTCCGGGCGCACACCCTGCTCGAGCAGCTCAGCTCGTGCCCGTCCCTCGCTCTCGAGAAATGATCGAGCTTCAAATTCCACGTCGAGCTCGCCGACGGCTCCGAGAATCGGTCGCACATCGTTGACGTGAAGGTCGGCATCGAGCAGCCCGAACGCAGAGAACAATCCCGGATGCGCGGGAACGATGAGACGTTCGATCTCGAGCTCATCGGCGAGTCCGCACGCGTGGAGCGGCCCGCCGCCGCCGAAGGCAACGAGCGAAAAGTCACGCGGATCGATACCACGCTCGATCGTGACGATGCGCAGCGCCTTAGCCATCGCATCGTCGATCAGCGCGACGATGCCGGCCGCAGTCTCCTCGACGCTCATCGAGAGCCTTCGCGCCAGCTCGCCGATCGACGCTCGGGCCCGCTGCGAATCGATCGGAAAATCACCGCCGAGGAGATGACGTTGATGCAAACGGCCTAGCACTACATTAGCGTCAGTGACTGCTGGGCGATCGGATTTTCCGTAACAGGCCGGCCCTGGATCGGCGCCCGCCGAGATCGGCCCGACGCGTAGCGACCCGGCATCGTCGATCCACGCAATCGTGCCGCCGCCGGCGCTCACCTCCGCGAGGTCGACGAACGGAAATCGCACGGGGTATCCGCTTCCTTTGACGGCGCGCCCGCTGTGCGTTGCACCGGCCGCTTCGAATTCATGGGCAACGTGCACGACGCCGTCGAGAATCGTGCCGGCCTTGGCGGTCGTTCCACCCATGTCGAACGAGAGTAAGCGCCCTGCCTCGCCGCGCCGTCCGAGCGCGGCCGTTGCGATCGCACCGCTTGCGGGTCCGCTCTCGACGATCGCGGCGGGTCGCGCCAACACGTGCGTCGCGGCGGCCATTCCTCCGTCGCTGCGCATCACGTAGAGCGAAGCGTCGACGCCTTTCTCGCGCAGCTCGCCGACTAGCCGCTCGAGGTAGCGTTCGACGATCGGCGCGAGTGCGGCATTGACGACCGTCGTCGAACAGCGCTCGTATTCGCGATACTGCGGGTCGATCTGCGACGATCGCGCGATCCGTAGCGCCGGAAACGCGGCGGCCAATGTATCGGCGACTCGGCGCTCGTGTGCGTCGTAGACGTATGAATGGAGCAGGCAAATCGCGACCGCCGCCACGTCGCGCTCGCGCAGCGTTTTGCAGACGCGTACGAGCGACGCTTCGTCAAGTGGGGTCAGCACGTTTCCGCGATGGTCGATGCGTTCGCGTACCGTCAGCCGATCGTCGCGCGCGACGAGCGGGCGCGGCCGTTCGACGAAGAGGTTGTAGACTTCGCTGCGATTCTGACGTCCGATTTCGATGAGGTCGCGAAATCCTTCGGTAGTGACGAGCGCCACCCGCGGGAGTTCGAGTCCGAGCTGGCCCAGCAGTGCATTCGTCGCGATCGTGGTCGAATGCGCCAGAAATTCAATCGCCGGTTTTCCTTCGTACTCCGCAAGCAAGGTGCTCAGCGCCTGGATTACCGCGCGCTGCGGCTCGCGCGGCGTGCTGGCGACCTTGCGCGTGACGGTCCGGCCGCTCCACGACTCGGTCGCGACAAGATCGGTAAAGGTACCTCCCACGTCGATCCCAACCCGCAGAGCTCGCGGCCTCTCCATGCGAGCCGCTTTCGACGCAGAGAGTGCGAGGCGCTTGTCACATTGCAAAGCCGCGATGTGTTACGTCGAATAGCCGGATGATGAGAAGAGTCGGATTAGCCTTGGCCACGCTCGCGCTGTGGTGCTCGACATCGACTCACGCGCAAGCCGCGGTGGCGCAGCGTTCCGTCTCTCCTACCGCCGTCTTCGACAGCGGCATCTTGCGCGTCGAACGCTTTGGCCGGACCGGTGCTCGCGCGATCGTTTTGATTCCGGGGCTTTTCTGCGGCTCGTGGCAATGGAACGCGCAGATCAATGCGCTCTCGCAATCCTACGACGTCTTCGCCGTTACCCTGCCTGGACTCGACGGGCGTCCGATGATCGCGGGCGACGACCTCATGCATCGCACGGCGCAGAGCCTGGATCGCTTGATCGCAACGAAGCATCTAAATCGCCCGATCGTCGTCGGCCACAGCCTTGGCGGAACGATGGCCGTCTTCTTTGCGGAGCACTACCCGCACGACGTGACGAACGTTGTCACGGTCGAAGGCGGCTACCCCGCAGCGCCGACCCAAGCGCAGCGCGATGCGAGCGTTGCGAAAGCGACTGCGCCGTATCGGGGGATCGCTCAAAGCGAATTCGGTCCGGTCATTCGTCAGACGACGCTGCAGTACACGATCACGAGCAAAGCTGACATCGATGCGATCGAGCCACTGGTGGCGCGAAGCGATCCCGACGCCATCATCGGGTGGTTGGGGGCAGCCCTCTCGCTCGATCTGACGCCGGGCTTATCGAAGATCATCGCACCATTCACCGTCATCATCCCGTTCGATCCCGTGATCGACCCGTACCAAGGCTTCGCGTCCCAGGAAAAGAAACGAGCGGCCTACGTTAGTTGGGCCGCTCATGCTCTGCATCCGGAGGTCATTCTTATCGAACCGGCGCGTCATTTCGTAATGTTCGACCAGCCGGAAGAGTTCGAGAGAGCGCTCGAAACCGCGATCGCGCGATAAGAAGATTGCGAACGGAGCGAGCGGGTATGCCGTCCGAGCGATTAACCTGAGAATTAAGCGAGGGCGGCATACCCCGAGTTCCGTTCGCTAGGCCGGCACACCCTCGTAGGCGCGGCGCAGCTCGTTGATGTCGAGCTTCACCATTTCCATCATCGCCGCCATGGCACGCTGCGATTTTTCCGGATCGTCACTCGATATCAGCTCGACGAAGCCTTCAGGAACGATCTGCCACGTCACGCCGAACTTATCGGTAATCCAGCCGCACTGTATCGGCTTGCCCTCTTTGGAGAGCTCGTCCCATAAACGGTCGACCTCGGCTTGCGTCGGACAGTTGACGACAAACGAGACCGCCGACGAAGCCGAAAGCTCGAAGCGCGGATCGAGCTCGCCGCTGTCACGGCGCGGACGCCCGCCATTGAGGGCGACGAACTCCAAGCCGTCGAGCTGGAAGCTCACGGTCATCACGCTGCCTTGTTCGCGCGGTCCGGAGTAGCGGGAGATGTTTTCGATCTTCGAGTTCCTGAAAAGGGAAACGTAGTAGTTGGCGGCCTCTTCGGCGTTTTGGTCAAACCACAGAAACGGCGTAATGTTTTGCATGACTCTATCCTCTATTGGAATGCTTTAAGTTGACTGAGTGAAAAAACGGCTCCTTGGGGATCGGCAATCACGCAGGACCGGAATCCCGGCGTATCGTGCGGTGGGGCGATAACGTTCGCGCCAAGGCTTGCGGCCGTCGCGGCGGCGCGGTCGAGGTCACGGATCCAGAAATCAACGCTCCAATGCGGCCGGGCGTGTTCGGTTGAAGCGTCGGGCGGCACCATGGTTGCGACGACGTCGCGCGGTACCGGCTGTTGCGGCTCGCCGCCGACGTATCCAGGGAGTCGCCAGAGCGTAACCGGTAACCCACCGCCGTCGAACGTATCCGTACGCCAACCAAAGACCTCACCATAAAAGCGCTTCGCGCCTTCGGGGTCGCGCGTGATCAGCACGTTCATCGCCCAAGTACAGGGCTCGTTGACGAGCTGCGCGCCGCTTCGATCGTTCGCTTCCCAGATGCAGAAGGTTGCGCCGGCGGGATCGTTGACGACCGCCATCCGCCCGGCGGGCGGCGCATCGAAAGGCGAAACCAGAACGGTACCACCCGCACTTTGCGCTCGTGCGCATGCGTCATCGACGTTATTAACGGCTATGTGCGTATTCCACGCCGTAGCAGCCGGTACGCCTTCCGGCTGCGATGCTATGCCGGCGACGTCACGGCCGCGCAGTCGCGCGACGAAGTACTTTCCCGGCGTACCCGGCATGGGCCCGGGGCCGCTAAACTGCCAGCCGAAGAGCTCGCCGTAGAATTGTTTCGCCGCTTCCGGATCGGGCTGAAGCGTGTCGACCCAACAGGGAACGCCGTGTGGATAGCTCGAGCGTTCGCTCATTGCCGGCCTCGCTCGCCGGATTGACTGACCATCCATTTGACGCCGAATTTGTCGGTGAGCATCCCGAAGCGCGGCGACCAGAACGTCTTGTTGAGCGGCATCGTGACCGATCCACCGGCGGCGAGCTTCGAAAAGATTTCATCGGTCTGCGCCTGAGTTTCAGTCTGTATGCCGAGCATGAAATTGTCGCCCGGCGCGCCGCCACGGCCGGGCGGTGCATCCATCGCGTTTACGATTCCAGCCGGCGAGCGCAACGTTCCGTAGATCACTTTGTTGGCCCACTCCGGCGTAACGGAAGCGGCCTCGGGCGACTCGGAGAAGCGCATGATCTCAACGTCGCCGCCGAGTGCGTCCCGGTAGTGCTCGAGCACCTGCTCGGCATTTCCATTGAAGATGAGATTCGGATTGAGTTGCATCGTTCTGTTTCCTTTTTAGGCAGGGTTAAAAGATTAGTTGTGTCATCCTGAGCGGAGTCGAAGGATGACACCACTGAGGCTAGCGTTACTTTTTAAGCAGCACAATGAGATTTGCGCGGTGTTGGTGGGCCGTCACGAACCAGAGCGCTACGAGCCCGAGCGGAAGCGCGACCGTCTGCGGCTGCATCGAAATATGGAAGACGAGAATGTTCGAGAGTATTGCCGCGAGCAGCACGAGTGCAAACGGAACGAAGCGATTGGCGAGCAGCAAAACGCCGGCCGTCAGCTCGGCGAGATCGACGAAGACGACCCAGCGCGACGCGAAAAAGACTCGCGTGAAATCGCCGGCGAGCCCAGGCGGCATCGGCGGCGGATTGGCGATCAGAAAGAATATGCTGGCGCCGGCCAGCGTAAAGATGAGACCTAGTGCTATCCGCGCAGCCACGACGCCGTACCAGGCGAGCGGGCGAGCGTTCACTGATGTTGGCTGAATGTCGGCGAAGGCGGTCATAAGATTTCTCCTTCTGGTGAGCTCTGTAGGAGGGATTATACAAAAGTGTACTTGTAAAAAACAAGTACTATGCAAAAAATACGTTGCACTGTATAATCGGAAGTGTGACCAACCGAACCTATGGCCAGTACTGTGGGCTGGCGCGCGCAGCTGAGATGCTCGGAGAACGCTGGGGGCTGCTGATCGTGCGCGACCTCTTGGTGGCGCCGCGGCGCTTCACCGACCTGCAGCGCGGCCTGCCAGGGATCCCGAGCAACGTGCTCGCGTCGCGGCTTAAGGAGCTCGAACGCGCCGGAGTCGTCCGGCGGCGGGTCTTGCCGCGCCCCTCCGGGGCCGTGGTATACGAATTGACCGAGTATGGTTCGGAACTCGAAGAGATCGTCATGGCCTTCGGACGATGGGGCGCCAAATCGCTAGGCGATCCTCGGCCCGACGAAACGGTCACCGAGGATTCGATGGTGATGGCGCTGCGTTCGACCTTTCAGCCCCAGGCCTCGCAAGGAAAGCGCGTCGGCTACGAACTGCGCCTGGGCGACGTCGTGATCCACGCTCAGGTCGGCGATGGAAAGATCGAGGCGGCCGCCGGTGCCTTGCCGGGGGCCGACTTAATAATTGAAGCCGGCCCTGGAATTCGGTCGCTCATGGCGGGCGAAATCTCAGCCGAAGAAGCGCTCAAAGCCGGTGTCGTGCGGATCACCGGCGATCCAAAGCTCCTGGCGCGATTCGCTGCGGCCTTCAGAATCGAACCGAAGCCTGCCGCTAGCCCTTAGAACGTCAGGCTATAAGTGTTCGGGGTGCAACTCGACCCTTGGACTATGTCCATTTTAAAGTCGAGCGTCGTGGAGTACTCCTCGGCGTCCGGACTGCGAAACCACGTATACGAAAACGTCGCCGATTGAAGATGATCGAGCGGCGGTATGCCTTTTGAGTCGAGCTTAACGCCGTCCTGGTAGATATCGACGAACTGCAGCGTGTTCGACTCTTGTTTCCGGCTACCCCAGTTCACCACGGTCCCAGTGAGGTGGTATTGGGTGAGGGACGGGCCGGGCTTGACGTTCTGGACGGTGACGATTGTGATCATTGGATTCGGCCCTGCGCAGGTGGCAGCCGTCGCACCGATTGCGCTTTGCGCAAACGCGAAAAAGATGACGGCCAAAATTCGAATCATTTAACGATCCTCTGCCCCGGCTACGCAGCCGGGAACGGCCGGCGAACGGGCGAATGCAAGCGGCCCATGCCCCGTTTCGCGCTTTTCGTAATTACCTGCGCCTGGCTATTAGCTGCGGCTCCGCCTTCGCCTACCCCTTCCTCGAACCTGCAGGCTGCGCTCCAACGGGATCTCAATGAATACCTAGCGGCGCGGGCCAAGCCCGAACATATCTCGGCGATTTCTTTGAGCGTCAGTCTGCATGGCGCGCAGAAGACGATCGACGTTACCGCTGGGACGACGCAATTCGGCGGCAAAGGCGCATCGATCACGCCGTGGACGCTATGGCAGATCGGCAGCAACACGAAGGCTTTTACCGCGGCGGCGATCTTGCAACTCGAAGCGGAAGGAAGACTTAACATCGATGAGACGCTGGGACGCTGGCTCCCCGAGTATCCGGCATGGAAGAGCGTTACGATTCGCCGGCTTCTCAACATGACCAGCGGCATTCCCGGTTACGATTTTTCGAGTGCTATGCTCAAGGCGTACGCGAAAAATCCGCAGCGCAGCTTCACGCTAAAGGAACTCGTGGCGTACGCGTATCCGACGACGCCGGGCGCACCGCACGCGACCACCGGCTATGCCTACTCGAACACGAATTATTTGCTCGCGGAAATGATTATCGAACGCGCGACCGGGAATACTTACGGGGCTGAGCTGGATCGGCGCTTTCTGCGCGCTTCACTGGGGCTCGATCACACGTTTTACGCGGCATTCCAGTATCCGCAGAGCGTTCTCGATCAAATGACTTCGGGATACTTCTTCAATCACGATCCGGATAGTGCAGCCTTGGCGCCGTTGTTGGGGCGCGATGTGCGGGACATGAGTGTTTCATGGATGCAGGGCGCCGGGGGCATCGTCTCGACGCCGCAGGACATGACTCGCTGGGCGTACGCTCTCTACGCGGGCAGCGTGCTCGCGCCCAAACAGCGCGCCGAAATGATGAACATTGTCTCGCAGAAAGACGGCCGGCCGATTGCAAAGACGAGTCTTTCCGATCCTAACGGGTTCGGTCTGGGCATCGCGCAGATGACAAAGCCGGAGATCGGTACGGTCTGGTTCTACGAAGGAATGACGCTCGGTTACCGGATGCTGCATGTCTATTTTCCGCGTCAGGATGCCGTGATTGCCTTCGGTCTCAACAGCCAACCGGATAGCAAGCAAAATCAGTCCGGCAAACTTGCCCTGGCGGTCTTCAAGACGCTGCATGCGGCCGGCAAGCTTTGAGGAGCATCTGATTAATCAGAGGTTCCTTGGTGCCGCCGCGCTGGCCGCAACGCTAGCGGCTGGTGGCGCCGCGCCGGCCGCTGAGGCGCCGCAAGCCGGCTCAATCAAAGCGATTGCACGCAACGCCATCGGGCAATATCATCTCAAGGCGATCATCGTGCGCGTTACCATGAGCGGGCGCGACATCTACACCGGCGCATTCGGCGAGTCGATGACCGGGGTGCCTGTGACGCCGGAGATGCACTTCCGCAACGGCGCAATGGCGTTTACTTACATGGCGACGGCATTGCTCGAGCTCGTCGATCAAAATAAGGTGCGGCTCGACGAAAAGCTCGAGCGATTCCTTCCCAGCCTTCCCTATGGCAGTCGCATCACGTTGCGGAATTTAGCAAACATGACCTCGGGCTACGCTGATTACGTCTATCAACCCGAAGTGCTGCACGAGGTCGGGCTGAATCCCTTTCGCCATTGGACCTCCGACGAGCTCACGCTCATCGGCGTGCGCAAACCGATGATGTTCGCGCCCGGTACGAACTGGGGATATTCGCACACCAATTACGTCATCTTGGGGCGCGTCATCGAGAAGATCACAGGTATGCGGCTGGCCGACGCGCTGCAACGGTACGTAATGGGACCAATGCGCCTGACTCAGACGCGCAGTTTCGACACGCCAGAAATTCCCGCACCCGTTTTGCACACCTATAGTTCCGAGCGCCGCAGCGACCTGCAAATACCGGCGAACGTTCCGTTTTACGAGGAGTCGACGTTCTGGGATCCTTCCTGGAGGACCGCCAACGGCGCGGTTCAAATTACCAGCATCTCCGACATGACGCGATCAATGGAGCTGGTCGGATCTGGGGCGCTGCTTACGCGTGCATCATTCGCGGCACAAGTGCGACCGAATCTCGTCGGGTTCGGGCACACCGATCCAAAATGCCCCCCCTGCCGCCGCAACACCGCTGAAACGAATTACGGCCTCGGCGTCGTCAATCTCGGGCCCTGGGTTACGCAGATCAAGAGCTTCGCGGGCTGCGGCGGGACCGTCGGCTACCTGCCGTCGCGGAAGCTGGCGATCGCCGTTGTCACGACTTATCTACCCGCGGCCTTCGATTCGAAGGGCGACTACCCGAACGTCAGTCAGACCGTTTTCGCCTCGCTTGCCAACTTGCTCGCACCTGGCACCCTCCCCAGGCTTCCATAGGAGTCTGTGCATGAAACAATCTCGCGTTGAGAGCCGTAGAGGCGGCATGACCGAACGACTCGTTGCCGCTCTCGCCGCAGCGCTGATCGCTTTGGTGCCGCTGCGCGCACCCGCGCAAGGCTCGCCGAGCGCACAAATCGCTGCCCTTCAGCTTCAAACCCTAAACGAATTCCTGACAGCCTATCCGGGAATCGCGACGTTCTTGGGCGATTACACGCGCGACGGCGATTGGAGCGATCCCACGCCGGCCGGCCGGGCGCGCGCAAAAGCGATGCTCGATACGTTCGAGCAGAAGGTCAACGCCATCGAGATGACCGGAGCGACGCTGCAAGATCGGAACGACATCGTCTTGATGCGCGCCTTCGTGGCCGGACAGCGTCGCCAATTCGCCGAGCTGGAGGCCGGTAAGGACCCGTCAGGACCGCCGCTGACGGTGCTTGGAGTTGTTTTCACGATGATATTGCACAAAGACGAACAGGATCCGACAGTGTGGTGGAATCACCTCATCTCGCGGCTGGAGAAGGCTCCGGATTGGATGGCCGCGCAGCGGGCGCTCATCACGAACCCCGGAAGACTTCAAGCCGAGGTGGCCATCAAACAACTCGCCCAGGCGCCAGCGCTCTTCAACTTCATCTTGACGCCGATGGCCGCAGAACTTCCCGCCGATCAGAAAGCACGCTTCGAAAAGGCGCGCGACGCGACGGCCGCAGCGATCACGGAGTGGGGCAAATGGATGAGCGACAACGCGCCCAACTGGCCGATTAACTACGCGATGGGCGCGCAAGCATATGACGCGATGCTGAAAAACGAGCTGCTTCTCCCCTACGACGCCGGCCAAATCGCGGCGATCGGGCGCAAGACGCTCGACTCGGCGGTCGCCGCTGAGAATGAAATCAAGGCAGAAGCGAAGGCCAAAGGTATCAATCTCTCCAACCCCGCGCAGGCAGCCGCGAACGGCGGCGGCATGACGCCGACGACAAAAGACGCGCAGTTCGCGTTTTTCCAGGCCCAATTGGATACGCTGCGCGCGTTCATCGCAGCCAAGCGCATCGTCACAATTCCAGCGTACGTCGGGCGTATGAAGATTGTTGAGACTCCGCCGTTCTTGCAGCCGATTCTTCCCGGTCCTTCGATGAATCCGCCGCCGATTCTCTCGAAACAAGTCGATGGCGTCTACTTCGTGCCGCCGCCCAATCCGCAGATGGCCAAAGCCGCAGCAAGCGGCGCGATTTTCGAAGACTTCGATCGTGACCGCGTGCTAATGACGAGCGGGCACGAAGGCTTCCCCGGTCACTTTTTGCAGTTCTCGATCGCAAAGCATAACGACGATCCAGTGCGGCGCTTTTCGTTCGACAGCGTCTTTGCCGAAGGGTGGGCTTTCTACGAGGAGGCGCTGCTCGAACGTGATGGCCTCTACGGCAACGATCTCGACGGCCGCTACGCGGTAGCGCAGTTCGAGCGTTTACGGGGGGCGCGCGCCATCGTCGATACCAAGCTCGCCACCGGTGAATGGAGCTTCGACCAAGCGGTAAAGTGGTTTACCGAAAATGCGGGCGTGGATGCCGCGACGGCGCAAGGCGAAGTCAGCCGCTTCGCGACCGGGCCGGGTCAGGCTTTCGATTACGCCGTCGGCAAGACGCAGATCGAAGCGCTGCTCGTTGAGTATAAGAAGAAGAAAGGCAGCGCCTTCGACTTGCAGGCGTTCCACGACGATCTGCTATCACACGGGACCGTCCCCGTGTCCATCGTCGCCAGCGAGATGCTCGCCGAGTAACGCCGCCCGCTCTCGCAACGCTGCAAGCTCGACGGCTTGCCGTTCCGCGAGCTTGCGCCAGCGTGCGAGCTCGCGGGATGTGCGCAGCGCATCGAGATGATCGTAGGCGATGCCCGCCGCGTTGCAGACCGCTTCAAGTGACTCGGCTTCATCCGGGTCGATATCCTCGCCATTGGTGTGCGCGCCGTAGAGTGCGATAGCGTGCAACCGCTCCTGAACGAAAACTGGCACCGCGATAACCGGACCGTTTCCGGCTAAGTCCGTGGAGTTGCTGCGCTCGAGCTCGTGGAGCCGAACAGAGCGGCGCGCACCCTGCAGGCGTAGCGACACCATCGGATCGAGGGCGTTACCGTTGCGAAGATAGCCGCCCGAGTCGTCACGTTTGTAGAGCTCGGCGCAGCTGAGTGAATAGGCCTCGACCGGCTCGCGTAGCACTGCCGACTCGATCGTGCCGACCGTTTCGGCAAAGGGAAGACCCGCGGCAACGGCGGCCAGGCGTACTTCGGCCAAGTGGCGGCGCCGAAAAAGCGCGCGCTCGACGAAGGCCTCGATCCTTTCGTGCACCGCTTGGAGCGAGAACGCGACACCGATTGCGGTGACCGCCACCAAGACAATCGCGACCCCGCTATGTTCGATAACTCGCCCGGCGAGCCACTCGATGAAAGCAAACGTCGCAAAGATTGCGCCGGTGAGGATTGTGTAGACGAGCGCACGGCTGATGATGAATGAGATGTCAAAGACACGCTGGCGCACGACGGCGTAAGCGATTGCGA
>Ga0306920_100010852_pt1 | contig 12248 bp, 9 predicted proteins | sample flu12Cox44000170_FD_204666 | JGI IMG/M metagenome (GOLD analysis project Ga0306920, IMG submission 204666) | Lab enrichment of tropical soil microbial communities from Luquillo Experimental Forest, Puerto Rico - flux4day.12C.oxic.44.000.170 (v2)... | ecosystem: Environmental > Terrestrial >...
ATATCCCGAAAATCGAACTTTTGCGGGTCGGCGTCGATGCAGCGCTCGACCGGTGAAGCCACGGCCGGCGTCGAGGATTAACCATCTTCACCAATTTTTACCGGATTTTACTCGGGGCAGCGCACACAGGACCTAAGTCTTGCTGGACACGTCGCCGACGGTGTCTGATCTGTGCTGCCCCCGCTTGTTCTCGCCGGGTTGCCGCAGCGGGAAACCACTTAGGCACGGCAGTATCTTCGGAGGAGCGCCGGAGACGACCCTCGCCCAGTCATAAGGGGGGCACTTCTTGGGGATCGTTCGCTTTGCGCTGAAGTACCCGCACACCTTCTATGTGGTGGCGGCTCTGGTCTTGTTTCTCGGCGTGACTGCAGCGTTCGAGATGGAGAAAGACATTTTTCCCGAGATCAACATCCCGGTGGTGTCGGTGATCTGACAGTACACCGGCCTCGACACGACCGAGATGGAGCAGCGCTTTACGACCTACAGCCAGTATGCGATCAGCACCAACGTCAGCGGCATCAAGGACATCGAAGCCGAGACGGTGAACGGCATTTCGGTGCAGAAAATCTATTTCCAGCCGGATGTCAACCTCAGTCTGGCAATCTCTCAGATCGTCGCTGCCACGAACGCGATCCGCGCGTTGCTGCCAACCGGAACCCAGCCGCCGATTGTCGTACAATACAGTGCGTCTGCCGTGCCGGTTCTGCAAATCGCTCTCAGCTCCGACAATCTCACTCAAGCGCAGCTTTACGATTACGCCATTTATCGGTTTCGGCAGTTGGTCGCGCCGATCCACGGCGTCACACTGCCGACGCCTGCCGGCGGAAAATATGGGCAGTTCATGGTCGATATCGACCAGACAAAGCTGCTGTCCAAAGGCCTGACGCCGCTGCAAGTCGTCAACGCCGTCAACGCGCAGAACCTGACCTTGCCGGGCGGCGATGAGAAGATCGGCAAGACCGATTACACCGTGCGCACCAATGCGATGCCGCCGACAATCGAGGCGCTCAACGATATCCCGGTCGCCTACCAGAATGGCGCCACCGTGTTCCTCAGGGATATCGGTCATGTGCGGGCCGGCAATATGGTGCAGCAGAACATCGTCCGGGTGGACGGCACCGGCTCCGTCCTGCTCAGCATCATCAAGAACGGCAATGCGTCGACCTTGACGGTGGTCAATGCGGTCAAGCATGTGCTGGACGTCGCGCGGGCCGCGGCGCCGCCGGGTATGGTCATCAAATCGCTCTTCGATCAATCGGTGTTCGTCACCTCGTCGGTGGTGAGCGTGTTGCGCGAAGGTGCGATCGCGGCCGGGCTCACGGCGATGATGATCCTGTTATTCCTCGGCTCGTGGCGGCCGACCATCGTCGTCATGATCTCGATCCCGCTCGCGATGCTGGCCTCGCTCGTCGTGCTCTACTTTCTCGGCGAGACGATCAACACAATGACATTGGGTGGGCTCGCGCTCGCGGTGGGCATCCTTGTCGACGATTCGACGGTGACGATCGAGAACACTTACCGCCTGCTCGACGAAGAGAAGATGCCGCTGCCGAAGGCAACACTCCATGGCGCCGCCGAAATCGCGGTGCCGACGCTGGTCTCGACATTGGCGATCAGCTGTGTCTTCACATCGGTGGTCTTTCTCGAATGGCCAGCGAAATACCTGTTCACGCCGCTCGGCCTCGCCGTCGTCTTCGCGATGCTCGCTTCTTACGGCCTGTCGCGCACGCTGACGCCGATCACGATCGGCCAGATACTGAAGGGCCAGTTCCACAACGGAACCGCGAACTCCGTCCCTACCCCTCCCCCGCTCGTGGGGGAGGGAAGGGTGGGGGGCCTCTTCGCCCGCTTCACGCCTCGTTCGAGCGCGGTTTCGAGCACCTGCGCGAAAATTATGTCAGGCTCCTCACCCTATTGCTGACCCGCCGGATCATCATTCCGATCCTTGCCGTCCTGGTGCTCGCCCTCGGCACCACGATGTTCATCTTTGTCGGCCGGGATTTCTATCCGGCCATCGACGGCGGGATGATCCAGCTGCATGTCCGCGCGCCTCCAGGCACCCGCATCGAAGTGACCGAGCAGATTTTCCAGAAAGTTGAGGACAAGATCCGCCAGGTCATTCCGAAGACAGACCGCGATCTGATCGTCGACAATTTCGGCGTGCCGGCGCGCTCCTATAACTGGGCGTTCGCCGACGGCACGACGATTGCCGTCAATGACGGCGTGATCATGGTGTCCCTGAAAGACGGCCACGCTCCAACCGCCGATTATGTTAGCAAGCTGAGAGAGGTGTTGCCGGCGGCGTTCCCGGAAGTTTTGTTCTATTTCCAGCCCGCGGATATGGCGACGCAGATTCTGAATTTCGGAATCACGGCGCAGATCGACGTGCGCACGGTCGGGTATGACAGAGTCAAGAATCTGCGCATTGCCGAAGAGCTACGGCGCCGCATCACCGCCATTCCGGGAGTCGTCGACGCCCATATCCAGCAGGAGGTCTATGCCCCCGACTTCTTCGTCCAGATCGACCGCGCGCGGGCTCTGCAGTTCGGCCTCACCGTGAGTGACATCGGCAACAGCCTCGACACCAGTCTCGCCTCGTCCGAACAGGTCGCACCCAATTTCTGGACCGACCCGAAGGACGGAGTTCCTCGTTACATCGCAGTACAAACGCCGCAGTACCAGGTGCACTCCCTGAACGACCTCGGGAACACGCCGGTCAGCACCGGAACCTCGCCGCCGGCAAGGCAACCGGTTCCGGGCGAGCTCAGCAATGTGGCGACCGTCACCCCCGCCTCGGTGCCGGTCAGCACGGGGACCGTGCCGGGCGCAGCGCAACCGGTTCCGGGCGAGCTCAGCAATGTGGCGACCTTCATGCGGGACTCGGTGCCGGGCAGCGCGAACCAGGCCAACATCCAGCCGGTCTACGAGGTCTATGCCAGCACCCAGGGGCGCGACCTCGGCAGCCTCGCGACTGAGATCGATAAGATCACGACCGATCTCGAGAAGCAGCTCTCGCCTGGCAATACGATCCAGGTAACGGGCCAGATCGACAGCATGGATCAGGCCTTCCGCGACATGACGATCGGCCTCATCTTCGCGGCTGTCTTTGTCTACCTGCTGATGGTCGTCAACTACCAGAATTTCGGCGATCCGTTTGTCGTCATCCTGGCACTGCCGGCGACGTTCTGCGGTATCGTCACGATGCTCTACATCACCGGTACGACGCTGAGCGTCCCTTCCCTGATGGGTGCCATTATGGCAGTCGGGGTCGCCTCGGCAAACTCGATCCTCCTCGTCACTTTTGCGCGCGAGCAGCAGCTCGCCGGCAGGACGGCCTTCGATGCCGCGATTTCGGCCGGACACACCCGCATCCGGCCGGTATTGATGACCGCGACCGCAATGATCGTCGGCATGATCCCGATGGCGATCGGCGGCCCTGGCGAGGAGCAGAACGCCGCGCTCGCGCGCGCCGTCATCGGCGGCCTCTTGTTTGCCACCCCGACCACTCTGCTCGTCGTGCCCTACCTGTTTGCGATGCTGCGCAAGGGCAATGACGGCAAACCAGCCCATGGCGTCTTCGCGGAGGTCCCGGAATGAACGACCTCGACGCACTACCGCTGCTGAAGGGACCGCCGCCGCGGCCCGCGCTAGCGGCACCCGATCACGATGCCCCCGAAGCGCCGCCAACAACGCCCGAGGGGCGGGGCGGATCCGGGCGCCGGCTGTTCGGGCTCGGCGTGCTCGTGCTGTTTATGGCCGCACTCGCGCTCGGGGTATGGCGGCATTACGCGCAGCACCGGCAGGTCGTGGACACTGCCGAGCAGCAGGCCAATTTCGTACCGAATGTCCACGTCGAGGCCGTTGCGTCGCGTCTCGGCAAACTGCACATCTCGTTGCCGGGGACGACGCTCGCCTTCGAGGCCGCAAATATTTATGCGCGCGCCAGCGGGTACGTATCCAAGCTATGTCGATATCGGAGATCACGTCAAGGCCGGGCAGCTTCTCGCAGAAATTACTGCACCCGAAGTCGAGGCGCAGGTTGCCCAATATCAGAATACTCTGCAGCAGGCTCAGGCGACGGTACGCCAAAACGAAGCACAGCGCGCGTCGACAGATGTGACCAGCAGGCGTATTTCCGTCCTTGCCAAGGACAGCTGGGCGACACAGGAACTGGCCGACACCGATCGGTACAACTTTCAGGCCCAGAACCACGCGACGACGGCGGCTCAGTACAATGCCGCGGCGACCGAGCAGCAGCTAAAATATTACAATCAGCAGAAGATCTATCAGCAGGTCGTCGCTCCTTTCGACGGCGTGATCACGCAGCGCGACATCGATGTCGGCAGCCTGATCACGGCCGATGCAACGAGCGGCACCGCGATGTTCTCGATGGTCCATAGCGACGTGATCCGGGTCTGGGTTTATGTGCCTCAGGACGACGCTTTTGGCGTCAAGCCCGGCATCGAGGCCGTCATCCGCGTGCCGGCGATGCCTAACCTCACATTCGATGGCAAAGTGACGCGGATCGCCGATGCCCTGCAGCCGGGAACGCGGACCCTTTTGACCGAGGTCGACATACCCAATCCGGATGGTGCCTTGCAGCCGGGCAGCTATTGCACTGTCGAGCTGAAGATTCCGCGCAAATCGCCGGCGCTGATCGTGCCCGACGCGGCCATCATTTTCAATCAGAACGGCAAGCAGGTCGCGGTGGTCGAGAACGGCATCGCGCATCTGCACAAGATCACGATCACCACCGATTACGGCACCGAGGTCCAGGTCAGCGAGGGCGTCAAGGACGGCGACCAGGTCGTCTTGCAGCCGCCCGTAAACTTGGCTGACGGCGACAAGGTGCGGATCAGCTCGGAACCGCCGGATGCGTCGCCGTAATGCGCACGCGCGATCGACATCCTTGTCCTCCCACACGAAGTTGTCCGTGGCACGGAGGAGGTGCTGATCGACGCTCGTAAAAAGAGCTGCGGGATTAACCCCGTTTTACCTCGCTTAACTGGGCAAGGAGGGCAGACCGACTAATCATTGAGGTGCGAAGCTCCGCCATTGTTTAGGCGCGGGGCTTGCCGCATATGCAATAGGAGAATGGAATGTGGTTCCGCTCCCTCCATTTGACTGGTGCCGTCAGGGTCATGGCGATCCCGCGGTCGACTGGAGCTCAGCAGGCTCAAGCAAATCTTCAAACGGCCGCCATTGGGCAACCGAGGCTGGCACCCCACGCGTGCGGCCTTGGCTGGGTTTAGGAGCCGGCTACTCAACCTATGGTAAATGGGAGCCTGCGCATTGCGCCGCACGTGACACGGAATAGAACTGGTGAAATTCGGATTTTACGAAATGAGACCCTCTCTCCGCAAAACAGGTCTGGCGCTCGTGACCGTACTGGAGGAAGGGCGCCCGAGTATCTGCGGCTCGACAGGCGTCTGATCGAGATCGTTCGCTCTTTCGCTGCGCAAGACAAGCCGATCGCGGCGATCTGCCATGCGGTGCAAATCCTCGCCGCGGCGGATGTGATCCGCGGCCGACGCGTCTCGGGCTACGCTGCATGTGCGCCGGGAGTGCGATTGGCGGGCGGAGATTATGTCGAGACATCGCCCGAGGGGGCGATCCGCGACGGCAATCTCGTGACCGGCTTTGCCTGGTCAGCACATCCGCAATTTCTGGCGCTGTTCCTGGAAGTCCTCGGCGCACGCGTTTCCCTTCAGCTCTCGGTGTATTGAAGATGACGGATCGAATTTTCTCGCAAGACAATCTGCTATCGCCCGGCTGGCGGCAGCTCCTGTTCGCCCCGTTGCTCGCCGCGTTGCCGCTGGGATTGTCCACCGGGCGAGCAGATGCGATCAACCCTGCCGAAACCCAGGTGACTCTGCCCGATCAGATCAAGTGGACCGCGTGGACTGCCGGGCCGCCGCGTAGTGCCGAAATGGCGCCGCTGTTCGGCGGGCTGGACAAGCCGGGTGAATATGTCGTGTTGATGAAATGGTACCCGGGTTTTATGAGCGCGCCGCACACCTACGCCACGGACCGACTCTGCCTGGTGCTATCCGGCACGTGGTGGGTGAACAGCGGCACCGATTTCGACCCGGACGCCACCGTTCCGGTGCCGGCCGGGGGCTTTGTCAGGCGCGTCGCCCACACGCCGCATTACGATGGCGTCAAAAAAGGTGCGAGGGAACCGGTCGTAATCGGGATTTTTGGCCTTGCTCCGGTCGATCTGAAGCTGGTCGACCCAAGCAAGCCGGCGTGGCGTCAGGCGTAGGGCCTTTGTTTGAGGATCGACGCTAAACTATGCATCACTGCGGGTTTCCATGACCCGCCATTAATTGGGAGGGAACGGCGGCGCTCTGTGACGGCAATCGCGAGGTTTCAAATGTCAGCGAAGATTCAAGTCATCTTTTACAGCATGTATGGGCATATCTATCAGTTGGCGGAGGCGGTCACCGCCGGCACTCGCGAGGCCGGCGCCGAGCGGGTGAAGAATCGCGCATCCGCGGGGCGGCCGGCTTTGCAAGCGCGTCGAGAAGTGCCTTTGCGGCTTTCAGATCGCCCGTGTCGAGCCCTTCGATGAACCGATCGTAGAACGGCTGAAGGAGTGCTTTTGCATCGGCCGAACCGCCCTGATCGCGCAGCAATCGGGCGAGGCTCGTAGCCGCGTGCAGTTCCCAAGGATGCGTCCTGAACGGCAAGCGGCATGTAACCGCACGGCCTCACGCTCGCCGCGTGCGCCGGGTTACCAAGGGCGCCGGTGTCCCGAAGACCGATTACACCGGGCGAGGCGCCGCGGGCTGGGCGGCCGAAAAGCAACCGGCCGGCGGTAGTCTAAGTGATCAAACGGGCGCAGAGTGCAAAAAAATCGTAGGCGCCGAACCCGGGCCGCAATTGGGAGAGCGCCCTTGGCCGTGAGCCGTTGACCTGTGCAGGTTTTCGGATGGTTCGTCCTTATTGTTCAGATTCTCTAAACACAGCGGCTCATATCATTACAGATACATCGGCGTCGCTCGTTCAAGCTCGCCGAACCAGCGGGGTAGGGGTCATGGCGAGTGTCATTTGCTACTGCGGCCGGGTCGTTGCCGTTATCGTGTTGATAACGGCGCTGCAGACGCAGGGCGTCGCGGCAATGGACGAGGAAAAGCGTGCCAACATCGGCGCACTGCTAAAAGACATGGGCATGCTCACGAACATGAACCGGATAATTGACCTTCTGGTTCCTCAAATAATTGGTAACCTCAAAAAGATAAATCGAGAAATTCCCGATGCTGCGTGGGAAGAATTCACCAATATATGCACAGACGAAATGAAGCGGTCGCTTCCCGAACTCGAGGAACCCGTTATCGCGATTTACGACGATAATTTCTCGGCTGATGAAGTCAAGCAACTCGTCGCGTTCTACCAGAGCCCGGTCGGACGCAAGATCGTGAGCCAATTGCCGCAGCTTATGCAACAAAGCATGACCATGGGGCAATCCTGGGGACAGCAGGCGGGGGCGCGTGCAGTTGAGCGCATTCGCGCGATAGCAAAGCAGAAGGGTTACGACCTCTGAACGCAGCTAGTTTGTCACGGCCAATCAAACACGCTGCCACACGCGCAATATCCACCACTATGTCGAGCGGGCTCGGGCACGCCCCGGTTTCTCTACCGTCACCCGGATGGCATGCGAGAAGACCGCCGACCGCCGCAGCCACGACTATATAAGCCTCGTCCAAGCCGGCAAGGCCAGAGGCCATGGATCCACCCGCAATCTGATCGCCGTCGCCTAATCTCCTCGCCGGCAAGCTCGATGTTGCCCTACCCGCCTAGATTCGCTCTACCCAACCTGAATTGCGGGGAACTCAGAAATTTGGCTCTTTTTTCAGAATTTAAGGTTAAATTCGCTAAACCACCGATCAAGAAACAAAAGTCCCGGGGCGAGGAAGAACCCGCGGAATGGCGCAGGAAGCGGCGCTTTCCCTTGATTTTTATGGTTAAAAGCAACTCATGCGCCTATCGTCCTATACTTGCAGGCTTCTCGGTTCTCGGCTATTATCCCGCACAAACTGGGATGAGCGAGTTTGCCGAAATTCAATGTCGTAATGCTGACAAACGGCGGAGCTTTTGGCCTGCGGTTACTCGAGGAATTGCAGCGCCGACAGGTTTCGGTGACTGTCGTATTGGAAGGCCCTTCCGGCCTTGGTGCGCGGATCGGCCGGGCCGCACCCTTCACAAACGGCGGGCAGGACTTGGCGCGATGCGTCGTGCATTGGCGTCGCGACCGGAAGCGATCTCGCGACCGACGGCGACAATATGCCGCGCTCACTCAGCGACTGTGCGTGACCGGCGAGCTCAAAAGCGATCGAATGAAGGAGGACCTGGATCGGCTAAAGCCTGACTTTATCGTGCTCGGCGGCCTCGGCATCTTGCGCGACCCGCTCATTCGCTTGGCACGTCACGGGGTGATCAACTGTCACCCGGCTCTGTTGCCGTGGGTACGAGGTACCGGGGTCGTCGCGGGCGCGATCCGATGCGGCGTCCCCATCGGCTGCACATGTCATTATGTGGATCGTGGCGTCGATACCGGCATGATCATCGAGCGCCGATTGTTGCCGATAACCGGCGCCGACAATTCGTTGAGCCAGCTGGAGAACGCCGCCAATACACTCGCGGTCGGCACCCTCGCCGACGTGATCGCTGAACAGATCATCCGTGGTGTGGTTCCTGTCGCGATTGAACAGCGTTCCAAATTTCCCGTCAACAAATGGGCATCCGCCGAAGAACGGCAGATGATCGACCAACAGATCTGCGAAGGCCGCGCCCTGATGCTGTTCGACGGCTGGCGCCCGTCATGTATAGACCAGCGGCGCTATCAATTACCGAGTGATTTCGATGCGAACCCGGTTAATGGAAAGACCAGACCTGGGCCGTCGGATCCAAGAGGGTGCACGGTTCTGCGCTACGCTCTGCAAGTCGACGCGCGCTGGGACGCTCATGCGGCATACGCAGCCGAGTTGCTGCTCCACCACATCGGCGTGACTGCCCAGCGGGTTCACAATGCATCCGACGCGGATCTCGTCTACGCGCCGGAGCCGCCGCGTTCTCTAACAAAGCAGGCTGTTTGGATCCGCGCCGACCGCATTGGGAACTGGGATAGTGCGACGGCGAATGTCGAGTGGCTCGAAGGCGCCCCGGTGCTGTACCAGACGCTCGCGCCGGCACCCGCGCACGGCCACAATGGCCACCTAAGCGGCGACATCCTGTATTCGACCTACGCACTGGCGACCGGCGCGCTCGAGCAACAGCAGCGTAAGAATTACTATGGCGTTCCCATTGGCGCCGGTAGTTTCTTGCAACACGCAGGAGTGCTGGAATTCCCTGCAGTGGCTAGTTATTCCGTCATGCTCGCGCAATCGCTCCGCCGGCGCCGTGGCGGTGATCTCGCTCGAATCGAGCTGTGGCCAGCCGGAAAGAAATATGCCGTTGTCATCTCTCATGACGTCGATGCGCCGGTATCGTACCACATGCGCTCCTACTATCATCGGTACATGTTGCGGAATTTGACTGAGCGCCGCTGGCCTCTGGCTGCACGCGCGTTTGCGAACTGGGCCGAAGGCGCCGCGCAAGACGTGCTGCGGCTGCGGCCGCCACCGGCACGCGATCCGAATTTTCGTTTTGCGGATTGGATGGAGCTTGAACGGAAGCTAGGTGCCAAGTCTTGTTTCTATGTGCCCGTGGTGACTGGCAGCGAGCCATTGGACGCTGCGGACGACTTCACCTGGGATTTTCGCCACCCGTCGATTATAAACGCGTTGCGGGCCCTTGTTGCCGGCGGCTGGGAAGTGGGATTGCACGCTTCGACCCAGGCGAAGCAAATTCCCGACGGTATTGCAACTGAAAGACGGAGGCTGGAAGATTACTTGGATAAATATCAGGTCATGGGTGTACGTCATCACTACTGGGCCGTGGACCCGCAAATTCCGGAAAGGACATTGTGGGATCACGCAGCGGCAGGGCTGCAATACGACTCGTCGCTCGGCCTAAATGATGTCCCGGGATGCCGGCGCGGTATCGCCTGGCCGTTCCAGCCGTTTGATCGGGATCGCACCAAAACCGTCCCGATTCTCGAAATTCCGCCGACATTAATGGACGGCGGAATCTTTTATCGCGACATCGACGCCAGCACCGGCTACCGCGAGATAAGGCAACATTTCAGGCGCGTCTTCGAGCATGGCGGGTCGGTCGTATTGGACTGGCATCAAGAGCAGCTAAACCCGAAACGACTGCATGGCGCAGGACCGGTGTTGAGCCGCGTATTGCTCGACCTCGTCGACGACAGCGATATATTTTGGGCCTCGCCGGGTCAACTGACCAGTTGGTGGCAAGCCCGCAGCAAGCGACTGAGGCCGCGTGGCCTGTGAAAGAGCCAGCAGGCCCTTTCACGACCCGCTTCTTAGGCTTGGCGCGCGCGCATCGAGTGATAATGATCGGCGGCATAGAGCCGGCTTTCGGCCGCGCACCCGCCGGCGAGGGCGCGGCCGACCAGCACTAGTGCGGTGCGAGTGATGCGCGCTTCCTTGACCTTGGCGCGGATGTTGCCCAGGGTGCCGTGGATCAGCAGCTCGTCCGGCCAGCTGACCCGATACGCGACGACCGCGGGGCAATCGGCACCATAAGACGGGGTAAGCGCGCGGACAACGCGCGCGAGGTTGGCGACCGAGAGATGGACCGCCAGGGTCGCGCCGCTTGCCGCGAGACGCTCGAGCCCCTCGCCTTCCGGCATTGGCGAGGAGCGGGTCGCGGTGCGGGTCAGGATCACCGTCTGGGCGACCTCCGGCAGGGTCAGCTCGCAGCCGAGCGCCGCTGCGGCGGCGGCGAAGGACGGCACTCCCGGGGTCACGTCGAACGGGATGCCAAGTGCCGTCAGGCGGCGCATCTGCTCGGCGACCGCGCCGTAGAGCGAGGGGTCGCCGGAATGGAGCCGCGCGATGTCGAGCCCGCCGTCATGCCCTTCGCGCATGTGGGCGACAATTTCGTCCAGGGTCAGCGGTGCCGTGTCGATCAAGCGCGCGCCCGGCGGTGCAGCGGCGAGGATCGCGCGCGGCACCAGGGAGCCCGCATAGAGACAAACCGGGCAGCGCTCGATCAGCCGCAGCCCGCGCACCGTGATCAGGTCGGGCGCACCGGGGCCCGCGCCGATGAAATGCACGGTCACTGTGCCTTTAGCCCGCGGGCTTGTCCCGCGGGGGGGCCGCGAAATAGCCGCGCGGCGTGTAGAGCCGCGGCGGATCGGTGTCGAGGCGGCGGGTGGTGCTGTTGCCGACGAGGACGAGGGTCAGCATGTCGATCTCTGCGCCCGCCAGCTCCGACAGAGCGAGGATATGTCCTTCTTCGCCCGCCCGCCCGATATTGCGGCCGAGAAAGACCGGGGTCTGCGGCAAGCGGTGGCGCAGCAGGATCTCCACTGCCTCGGCGAGCCGTGCCGGCCGGCGTGTCGAGCGCGGATTGTAGAGTGCAACGACGAAATCGGATGCCGCGGCGGCTTCGAGGCGGGCGCAGATTGCCTCCCACGGAGTCATCAGATCGGACAGCGAAACCACGCAGAAATCGTGACCAAGCGGCGCGCCCGCCCGAGCGGAAGCGGCCTGCGCCGCCGAGACGCCGGGACAAACCACGATCTCGACGGTTCGCCACTCCGGTCTCGCCACGCAATCGAGCAGCTCGAAGACGAGCGGAGCGAGCCCATAGATCCCGGCGTCGCCCGACGAGACGAGCGCCACCGACCGCCCCTCGGCGGCGAGATCGAGCGCCCGGCACACCCGCGCCTCCTCTTCGCCGAGACCGCTGTCATGACGGTGCTTGCCCACTATCGCGCGGCCGAGCAGGTCGAGGTAGAGGCCGTAACCGACGATGTCGGTCGCATGCGCCAATATCGCGCTCGCCTCGGGGGTGCGCCAGGCAGGGTCGCCCGGGCCGATGCCGATCACGGCGAGCCTCCCCCTCCCACGCCCGATCGCATCAGCGTCGATCGGTGCCGGCGCGCGTGCCACCGCGCAGGTCGCACGCCGTGATTTGCGCTTTGCCACGACGAGCACACCACCGGGGCCGGCGGCGGCGAGGGCGGCGCCTTCCGACACCCCCCAGCAGCCGGTAGCCCGAAACGCCGCGGCCGAGCGCTCGGAGAGGCGCGCCGTCTCGGCCAGCAAGCGCGAGGCCGGGAAAAACCGAGCCGGCACACCGAGAGCCACGGCGAGCGCGTGAATCCCTGTTTCGGC
>Ga0306920_100010853_pt1 | contig 12248 bp, 9 predicted proteins | sample flu12Cox44000170_FD_204666 | JGI IMG/M metagenome (GOLD analysis project Ga0306920, IMG submission 204666) | Lab enrichment of tropical soil microbial communities from Luquillo Experimental Forest, Puerto Rico - flux4day.12C.oxic.44.000.170 (v2)... | ecosystem: Environmental > Terrestrial >...
ACCGTGGTCACCACGTTCAGCAGCTTCTCCTGCGCATGGGCCGAGCCGAAGGTGCCCACGAGGAGGACGCCCGCCGATACCAGAGTGGCGAGCGCGCAACCGCGCCACCGACAGCGACCGCGACCAATGTGGAATCCCGAGCGTCTCATCATACTCCTCCGCTCCGCGGCAGCGCTGCACCGTGACGGGCGAGGACTGGAGCGCACCTCCCGTGAGGGTCTCACGCAACCGAGGCTGAGAATAGCACGACTGCTCGATTCGTGCTATAAGCCCGTGCGTTCCGCCCCCCTCGGGTGACCGCACCGGTTTGATCTCATTCTCATTTGGGGCCCGGCACCGGTGCTGTCCGGGCCCGAGCCAAAGCTCATGCGTGTAGCAGGTCGGACGTGACGCCGCAGCGCCCTGCGCCGGCCTGGTCAATGAGGTCGGTCGGTGCAGTCGGCGGCCTTGTCTCGTAGCACGTCACGCGGATGCGTGCTATGGGAAGCGGGTCACGGGCGTGCGAGTTACGGAGTGGCGGAGCCGGCAAACCGGTGCGCACCGTTGAGGGAGGATCACTATGCGTAGCCGCGTCACGATCAGCGCCCGGGCTGACGGCAGACGAGCCGGGGCGGTTGACGCGGCTCAAGCGTGAGAACCCCGCGTTACGACGGGCGAACGAGATCCTGCGGAGTGGTCGGCGTAGTTCGCCCAGGCGGAGCTCGACCGCCGAGCGAAACGATGATGGCGTTGATCGAGGCCCCCGCGAGGTCCATGGAGTCGAGCCGATCTGTGCACCGACGCTGGAAACAGTGCCCTACAGCCTGGCACGGCAGCGCTCGTCTGGGCGACGGTCCGTGACAGTCCGGCATTGTGGCGGCGAGCGGTTTCGTCGCGTCCCCGCGCTTTCATTTCCGCGCCTGGTCGCGCCTCACGAGACGACGAGCTTCAGGCGGCTTCCGCGTTGCGACTTCTCTACCTCTACGCGCGCGGGGAACTGGCTCGTAAGGTCGCGGATGTGGCTGATCACGCCGACGAGCCGGCCGTCACCACTGAGCCGGTCGATGCTCTCCTTAACGTCGTTGAGTGTCTCGGAGTCTAGCGTGCCGAAGCCCTCGTCGAGGAAGAGGCTGTCGAGGCGTGCGCGCTCCGTGGTCGCGAGCGAGCGCACCTGCTCCGAGAGGGCGAGGGCGAGCGCGAGCGAGGCGAGGAAGGTCTCGCCGCCCGAGAGCGTGCGCACGCTGCGCTCCTCATCGCCGCCCCAGCGGTCGACGACGTAGAACTCGTCGTCACGGTAATGCAGCCGGTAGCGATCGCTGGATAGGTAGGCGAGCCCGCTCGACCCGGCCGTGGCGAGAGCGTGCAGTGCCTCGGCCTGAAGGAAGTCGACGATGTGATCCTGCCTGAGATCGAGCGCGACATCGCGGAGCAGAGCGGAGCGTGCGGTGAGCGCTTCGATCTCGCGCTCGAGCTCGGCACGGCGCACGAGCTTTCGCTCAACCTCCTCCGCGTCGCGCTTCGCCGTCGCGGCCTCTTCCGTGGCATCGCGCGCCGCTTTCTCGATCGATAGCACGAGTGCGTCGAGCGTCGCGGCGTGGAGCATTCCTTTGCCGACGACCGCGTGTCCCTCGGCGAGGAACGATGCTTCCGATCCCGCGCGCTCGTCCGCGAGCTTCTCAAGCCCGACTGCGAGCGCGCTATAAGTGTTCGACAGCTTATCCGCGAAGTCGCGCAGCGCCGCAGGGTCAGCCGCGGGGGAAGGTGTCGGGAACGCGGGGAACGTCGCTCGTGGCGCCACGGCCTGGGCGCGCGCGAGGAGGGGCGCGGTGGCGGCAGGCAGGCGGACACGCTCGGTCTCTACCTTCTGCGCGATTGTCTCTCGTGCGCTCGCGGCAGTATCGCGCTCACGCGTGCGGCGTTCGGCCTCGAGCTCGGCCTCGCACGCCTGCGTGTCGAGCTTCCCGAGTTCGCTAAGGCGAGCGTCGAGCGCGGCGACTGGATCCGCGGGCAACCGCGCCCCGAGTAACTTCCTGAGGGCCGTCTCGAGCGCGACGATCGCGTTCCGTTTCTCGACGCCCTCCTCCTTTGCCTTGGCCACCGCCTTCTCCGCGTCCGCGACGGCCCGCAGCGCGTCTCCCGCATCGCGCTCGGCTTCACGCTGCCGGGCATCGGCAGCGGCGACTGCGGCGTCGGCCATCTTGAGAGCTTTTTCTGAGCGCTCGACCGCGATCGCGGGCTGCGCCTTCGGGGCTGCGCGGAGCGGCTCGCCGCAGATAGGGCAGGGGTCACCGCGCTTCAGACCGCGCGCCACAAGAGCGACCCGATGGTCATGCTCGGCCTCGCGCAGCGTGGCGCGCGCCCTGGAGAGCACTTCTCTCGACTCGCGCAACCCCTTCTCCGCCTCGCGCTGGGCGGTCTCCGCCGCGGCCGCGGCGCGACGCAGCGCCGGCAGTGAGGCGTCAGCGTGGCTCGCGAGCGTCGCGAGACGGTCCGCTTCCTGGCGCTCCCTTGCGAGTAGCGCCGCGCGCGAGCGCGCCGCCGTGAGCTCGGGGACCGATCCTGAGTGCTCGACCCGCTTGTCGTACGCGTGGCGCGCGGTCGTGGCGCGCGCGGACGCCTCCTGCGCCGTCTTCGTCTTCGACACGACATCGTTGGCCGACGTGGCGAGATCACGCGCGAGATTCGCGAGGGCCTTGGCCGATGTCGTCGCGGTGCCGGCGTGCCGTCGAGCTTCGGCGGCGCAGGCTCGAAGCTCCTCCGCGGTGCGGCGCGCCTCGTCGCGGCGACGAGCTATTTCGCGCACGGCGGTGTGGGCCGCGCGAAGCGTCGTCTCACGCTCGCGTGAAGTGCGCGCGCGTTCGCGGGCGGCCTCGAGGGCCGCCGCCGACACCCCCGCGTACTCCGTCCGGAGGAGGTCCGCCCGGGACCTTTGCTGGTCGCTCGCGATCGCCGCGAGACGGTTCGCGTGTCGGGCCAGCCGCTCGAAGAGCCCGAGACCGAGGAGATCGTTGAGGATGCGACGCCGGTCCTGCGCCTCGCCGGCGAGGAACTGGTCGAACTTCCCCTGCGGCAGGACCACGGCGCGCGTGAAGCCCACGTAATCGAGGCCGATGAGCTTCTTGATCTTCTCGTCGACCTCGCGCACCTGCCCGGCCTCGGAGGCCCAGTCACCATCGATCCACCGTTGTAGGATAACGCTCGTCCTTTGGGACGTCTTCGCCGTCCCACGCTGCGTGCGGCGCGTCAACAGCCACCGGTCCGCGCCGAGCGCGAACTCGAGCGTGACCGCCATCTGCGGCTGCCCCTGGCTGATGAGCTGCGCGACCTGCTCGCCGACGCGCTCTACCCGCCCGTAGAGGGCGTAGGTGATGGCGTCGAGGAGAGAGGACTTCCCCGAGCCGGTTGGACCGGCGACAGCGAAGACGTCGAGCCCCGAGAGGTCAAGCTCCGCCTCGTCCCGGAACGCGGTGAAGCTCCTGAGTCGGAGACGGATCGGTCTCACACCTCGCCCTCCACGGCCAGGTAGACCTCTTCGAATGCGGCGAGCACCTCGGGCGACGGCTCTGAGCCGTGCTTCGAGCGGTAGAACGAGGCAAACTGGTCGCGCGGCCGGAGCGTCATAAGTCCCGTCGCGGCGTCCTCCTCGCCGCGAGCGCGCGGGTAGTCGGAGGTCACATGCACCGCGTTCGGGATGATCGCCCTGATCTCGTCGGCGATCCCTGGCACCGGCCCGTTGGTCCGCACGGTTGCCCGGACCCAGGCGTCCCCGAGCGTCGCGGCCTTCGCTCGGAGCTCGTTGAGCGTGCCCGCGACGTCCACGAGACGCCGACCGGCCCGGATGGGCACCGTGCGGACACGCGCTGGCTTCCCGGGGCTCGCCTCGACGATGACGACTGACTTCTCCTGCTCGATCTCGCCGAAGTCGAGCTGGAGGAGCGAACCTGCGTAACGCGCTGGCGCCGCGCTTGGTATCTGCTGTGGCCGGTGGACGTGCCCGAGGGCGACGTAGTGCGCCGTCGCCGGGATACGCCCGGGTGGCACGGCGTACTCGAACGAGACGGTGCGCTCCAGCTCACCGCCGCCGAGCGCAGCAGCGGTGACGTAGAGGTGTGCCATGAGGACGTTCACGGTTTCGCTGCGGAACACGCGCGCCATCGCGTCGAGGAGATCGCCCATGCCCTGCTGATATTCCTGCGCCCACTTCTCCGAGCCCTCGAAGAGCGATCTGGCGCTGCCGTAGTAGCGCTCGGGGACGAAGGGCACGCACGCGACGAGGGCGCTATCGCTTCCGTTGCGCGAGGGCACTGCCACGACGCTCCCCTCGTCCGGCGGGACGACTTTCGGCACGACCCGGATGCCGAGCGGGGAGAGGAGGGGGTGGAGCGCTTCCCAGCGGATGCCCGAGTCGTGGTTGCCGGGGATCGCCACGATGGCGATGTTGCTCGACGCGATCCGTGCCAGCGTCTCGAAGACGAGCTTGTCCGCCTCCGGGGTCGCGAGCTTGTGCTCGTAGAGGTCGCCCGAGACGAGGACGCAGTCGATTGTTTCGTCCGCTACGATGCGGCAGACCTCGTCCAGCGCGGCCGCGAATTCGTCCATCCGCGACTGGCCCCTCAGAGGCTTGCCGACGTGCCAGTCGGACGTGTGGAGGAAGCGCATCGCCGCTAGCGCTTGAAACGCTTGAACACGTCATCCGCGGCCGGGACTGCCGCTTCTTCTGCGCGCGTCGCCCAAGACGGGAAGGGGAAGCGGATCTGGAGGGGCAGCGGGATGTGCGGCTGCTGCAGGATCATCGATCCCGGCTTCAGGATCCCAGCACGCTGCCGCGTCACCGCCGGGAGAAAGCCGTACTCCTCGCGCGCTGCCTCGGCGGTGTCGAGGCGGCCGACGACGCGGAAGGCCGAGTTCGCGATGATGCGCCGCTCGATCTCACTCGCCGTCTGCTCCGCGCCGATAAGCACGGTGCCGAGCGAGCGCCCGCGCTCGGCGATCTCTAGGAGGACTTCCTTGATCGGGCTCGAGCCAGCGCGGGGCGCGTAGCGGTTGAGTTCGTCGAGGACGAGGAAGTGGATCGGCTCGCGCCGACCGAGCCGCTCCTTATGCTCGAACAGGCGCTTGATCATCACGCCCGTGACAAAGCGCTTCGCCCGGTCGGGCAGGCCGTGGATGTCGATGACCGTTACTTGCTCCGCCTCCCACGACACGCGGTGCGCTGCGGGGTCCTCCGCTTGGCGGCCCCAGATGAGGTGACGCACGCGATACCGTCCGGCATCGAGGCGGCGCTGGAACGCGCCAACCGTCGAGTCCGAGACACGTCCACGCCAGGGCGAGTGGTCTTCCTCGACGCGGGAGAGGATAAAGTCGACGAGCGCATCGAAGTCGTGGAGCGGCGTGCGCAGCGCCAGCACCGGGTCGACGTGCACGACGGTCGCGTCGTGCTCCGAGTCGTCTGCGCACTCCTTGTCGAGGTGCAGCTCAACGCGCGCGACGAGATCGGCGATCTGTGATCGCTCATCCTCCCCTTCGGCGAAGAGGAAGCGGAGCATACGTTCGCGAACGAACTCGCGAATGGTCCAATAGTACGCGCGCACGCCGTCGGACCGGCCCTCGAGCGCCGGGATCGCCTTGCCCTCGTGGTCCTCGCGCGGCGGCGCCCAGAGACCGACGGACTCGAACGGCCCGACGGCCAATCCGAGGCGCACGTAGTCCTCACGACCGTTCTTATCCAGGCGCGCATTCGGCTTATCGAGCCAGAGAAGATCCTCGCCCTTCACGTTGAAGACAATCGCCTTCGTGTTCGCGCGCCCAACGCCGAGCGCGTCGGAGTGGAAGAGCGAATAGAGGAGGAAAAGCGCGTACGTCGTCTTCGTCGCGACGCCTGAGATGCCGGATATGTTCACGTGCGCGCCGCGCGTGCCATCCAAGAAGTCGAGATCAAGGTAGACGGGTTCGCTGTCGCGGGAGAGCCCGGCTGGGACGCGGCGCTCCATCTGGTCGAAGTACATCGCTTGGTCGCGCTCGGCGCCTCGAGCGCGGCGCACCGGAAGTCCTGGGAGCGGCGGCACGAAGATCTCGGGGTCAAAGCGCGTCGCGACGACCTGTGCTGCGACCGCGGTCTCAACGGGCAGGACGCCGCGGTCGACGAGAAAGACGTCGGTGTCGTACTGCGCGCCTTCGTGCCGCGCGCGCACATCTTGGACGATGCCGGCGATGCGCACGGTACCGCGACCGGGCACGTCCGTATCCACGATGACGGGGTCGTCGAGCTGGAGGTACGCGTCCGAGGCGACGCCGACCCAAAACGTGAGAGGAGTCGCGTCCTCCGTGCCGATGACCATCCCGATGCGGTGGGACTCGTTCATGCGGCCACCCCCTGCGTCTCGGTGATCCACGCCATGAGCGCGTGCCTCACCAGCGCCGTGGCGCCGAGGCGGTGCCGCAGCCACGACTCGAGCCCGGCGACCGGCACGAGGTTCTGCGGCGTGCGTGGATCGCTCGGTCGACCGGCGAAGTCCGGGAGGAGCGCCGACACGCGATCGGCGACGGCGGCGGCCGCATCGACACCGAGGCCGTCGCGGATCTCGCAGCGCGCTACGCCGGCGTGATCGTGCCAAGTGCCTCGGAGCGGCGCGACGCGCGAGTACCACGCGATGCGTTTGCGCCAGCGCGCCGCCGCTTCAATCGCGAAGAGCGGCGTCCGCTCCCCGACGTCGAGCCGCGGGATGAGCAGGCTCTCGGGGTCGTCGAGGTAGACGCGGCCGAAGCGCTTCACGACGCCGACGACGGGCGCTGGCGTCGCGTCGAAGAACGTGAGGGGTCCGTCGGCGAGGACAAACACTCCCGGATCGGCAGCGAGCCGCGCGGCGAGAAGCCCCTCGGTCTGCCGCATGAGGTCCTGGAGCCGAATGAGCGGCGCGTCGGGGTCGGTCGAGGTAGTGGCGTCGGGTTGGTAGACTAGGTGCTGCGATCCGCAGGGGACTGTGACGGCCGCGCCCACCATGCCGCCGCCGAGCACGAGCCGGCGACCGACAACGTGCTCGCCGAAGGTCGCGCGCTCATCGCAGCGCGCGCCGCCGACGGCGAAGGACCCGAAGACGCCGGGGACGCGCCGCCCATCGGCATCGGCGAGGAGGCGCAGATCGATGCGTCGCACGCCGTCAACGAGCCATGCAGGCACGCGCCCAAGAACCCTCGGGCGCAGCGGGCCGCTCCAGCGCTGCATCTCGAGGTACGGGTCGACGGCGGCGTCCGGCTCATCTATCCGTACGTCGAAGCCCATACCGTACTCGGGCATCCATGGATCGGCACGGAGGATGAGCATCGCGCCGTGTAAGTATAACGCGCGCGGGCCACAAAATGGCCCTTGGTGTGGGTTCCCCGTGGGTCAGGTGCGTATTCGATCAAGCCATCACTTGAAACCCTGGTGACCCACGACATTCAGGCGACGATTCTCGCCGCGACGGTGGAGGTGACGGACAGCGGCGTTGCGGAAGCCATCGAGGCCGCACTCGGAGACGCCCGGTTCGCGCTGCTGGTCTCGCCGGCTGACCACGAGCGCACAGTGAAGCTCGCGCGGGCCCATAACTTCCCGGGCGCGGTGTACGCCGGGCCTCGGATGGAGGCGACCGAAACAGGCCGGTCCCCTCGATCGCAGTCGCGGCGCTCCAGCATGGCTCCCAGCCTGCGCCTCTGGCCGTGGGGTCGCTTGCCAGTGAGACAAGGTCACTGCGTCGCATCAGCCGCCGCTCGCGCACCCCGGTCCGCCAACTCGCCCACTGCGCCGAGAACGTCGATTCGGAGTCCACCCCACTCCGGCCCTACATGTTCGGCGGTCGGGATCGGAATCGGACACATCGCCGTTGGGATGGCCCGCCAGGGTTACGACGTCCAGCTGACGCGACACTCCATCGTGGCGGGCCCGGCCTGGGAGCAGACGCCAAGGCGGGCCGTCCGGGTGGCGGCTTGGGGGGTGCTGCACACACGCGCGCCGCTGATGGGGTAGTGACAGGTCTGGCCCTAGAGCACCACGGCAGGTAAAAGGTACCGCACTCCAGCCCCGCGACGGCAAAAACGTCTCGGGCGAGCTACGCCGCACCCACCGCCCGCGCCTGCTAAGTCAGCATCTCATCGATGATCACCCGCGTGAGTCTAGGTGGCGTAGGGACTTGGCGGTGGCCTTGCACCAGCGGATTGCCGAACGGGGGTTACCCATACGCTCCCGTAGTCGTGGCGTTGAAGACGCGCGTGGATTGCTGAAAGGAGTCTACCCGTGATCGTCAAGCCCGATCCAGTCTGCCCCCTCTGGACCGAGCCGATTCGTCCCGGTGGCGGTGTGGCACTCCACCAGGGTACCCTCCTGCACGGGGACCGCCCACCGACCTACCCCGCGACCCCACTGGGCGTGAACGAAGGCACGGTGGAAGCATTTGTCCAGAGTCTCCTGCGGGAGATTGACCCCGCAGTGCAAATCGTGACGGTCACGAGGGAGCCCGCCGGATTCTACGCCGTTCAGGTGGGGACGCTCGACGAGAGCGGCAGGCCGCTGTACATTCCAGCGGACCTCCTGGCGCAGGCGCAGAACGGAAACACCACGGCCCTTCGAGCGATCCGCCTGCTCCTCCCCTCGATGGTGCGGGAGATCCACTCGCGGCAGGTGCAGGACCCCGCCAAGCGCCTACGGTATGAAAGCTGGTGTCCACCCTCGATGCCAGAGACCGCGCTAATAGAGGCTGGGGTGCTCCTGTAGGAAATGCACGCTGTAGGGCACCGACTTCGACTGGCCGTTGAGGTTGATGGGGTGGGTGAGGGCGGCTGAGCCCACGGATGGGTTGCTCGACGGGGAGGTCTGCTGGTTTCGCCCCCTTGAGGATCTTGTCCACGAAGACCGCGGCCCGCCGGAAGTTGGAGGCGAGACTCAGGGCCATACGACATCAAGCGTGGTCGCGCGACGGCTGACGGCCTTCGCTGGCGAAGCCGCAGCAGTTGCAGCCGAAGCGCTGGTCGCTCCGACGCTCCCGGAACGGCATCCGGCATCCACTGGCACGCCTCACGCCGGGTGGCAGCGGCGCTGGAACTGCCCCGGGGGGCCGGCGGAGTCGCGCGCGCCGCATGCGCGCATACTGCGTCAGGCACCGGCGGTTGCCAGCGCTGCCCCGTGCAGGTGTGCTTCCGTGCCACACCGCCGACATGCCAGCATGCGTTGTGGCGCCTGGCGTACCGACGCCCGGCTATTTTCTTCCCCCACGTCAGGTGTCCCAAAATCTTGGCGTCGTGCGACGAGGTGCTTCGGAGTCCCTGCGGGCGACGGTGTCGCGTCCCAACGCAGCATTACGCCAGGCGCTAGAGGCGCGGAGTCGTGCACGGGGCGCGAGTCTCGGCCGGTGTCGATGGACGCGGCTCGTCGAGGAGCGCGGTAAGCCGGGCGAGGGCGGCCACCGTGGCGGCCGACGGCGGGCGCTCCGCCTCGTCGTCGTCGAGCGGCAGCTCCCGGCGAACGGCGCAGCCGAGCATGAGCGCCCAGAGTGGCGGGTGCGCCTCGAGGGCGGCGAGGTGGGCGCGCAGCCGGCGGCGGCTAAGTTGCGGCAGGTCCGCCTCGGCGACGGCGACAAGGGGTGCGAGCTGGCGGCGCGCGGGGGCCAGTCGGCCGCCGGCACCTCGTCGTGGATGAGGCGCACCAGCCTGCCGAGCAAGGGAGCGGTGACGCTGTGGGCCGCCATCTACGCCACCCGGATGATGGTGTGGAGCGCGATGCAAAGGGCATCGGGTCCTCAGTACGGCGCCACGGTCGCCCCCGGCTGTATCGCCTGCACCCCAGACGGCTGCAGGATGTCGTGAGCTGGATCGACGAGTTCGCCGCGTTCTTTGGCCAGCGCCTCGACGCGCTTGGCGAGTATCTGGACCGTAAGCCCGGTAAGCGTGGCTACGGGGCTCCCCCTGGGATCCCCAAGCCCTGCCGCTCACACGCAGAACGCCCCCGTGAGGAATGGGACACGGCTCGTCCAGCGGGTGGTCATGCGCGCCTTCACCGGGCCGAGCCGCCACTTGACGGGGTGAGGACATGAACCCAACGGCATCCCCGTCGCGTCAATCGGATGGCCATCAAAGCCACTTCCGGATAGGCACTTTCGAGCCGTTGCGCGCTCGTAACACACCGGGCATGGCGGATGAGGTATCGTAGTTTCTGGTGCTCGGCCCATCAGGAGATGGGCTTGGGACTCTGAGGCTCCGTCATGTCGAACCCAGATCGTCACCCTCCGCGAGTCCAAGACGTGATGACCCGCGACCCGCTGGTCGTTCACCGCGAGGATGACGCCGAACCGTTGCTGACCCTGTTCGAGAAGCGGGACTACAATGCGGTGCCCGTCGTCGATGCCGAGGGCCACCTTCTCGGCGTGGTGACGAAACTGAGTCTGCTGCGCCTCTTACGCGGTGGGAGAGTCGCCGCGATCAGCGAGCCTTCGAGCCCGTCGAGTCTCCGCGTAGGCGACGTCATGGACACGCGCAAGGTGTCGGTGGAACCGGCTGACGACCTCGACGCGGTCGTGCGCCAGATGACGCGGTACCGCGTCCGGAGCGTGCCTGTCGTCGAGCGATCCGGAAGCCGGCGCCGGCTCGTGGGGATGGTGAGTCGCGGCGATCTGCTGCGGGGTATGGCAAGGCGGCCCGCGTCGATGGAAGCCAACCCAGCCGACTGATGGACCTTCTTGTGGGGCATCGGAAATGCTCGTGAGGGCGGGGGCCATCTTAGGGCTCGTGATGCTGGAGACCCGGCCACCGCGGTGCCGCGAGTGTGGCGTGCTGGGGGGGGAATCGAGTTATCCGCGCCGCCGCGCGTGCTCGCTGTCGCCTACTGGTGCCCTCGCTGCGGTGATCTGATCGCCCGACGGCCGGTTGGCGTCCCTGAGGAGTGAGCGGGCGCTACAGCCTCTGCGGCTCAGCACTTCCCGCACGCAGCACTGCTCGGTAAGTGGGCCTCGATCTCGGCGGGCTTGTCGCCGAGTCCTCCCCGCATGCATGGCGCGTCCGACCTTCAGGTAGCTCGGGACCAGAGCATTCTCGGCGACGTTCACTATCGTGAGGGGCCTCTCCTTTGAGCTTCGCCGTCTTGACGACCACCGGCCGAAAGGAATTCATCCCCGCCCGGTCGTGAAAGATGAATCATGCAACATCGCGCTGCATCCTGCAGTTCGATGACGCTTCGATGACTCCTCGATGACGATCAGCCTGCCAAGCCACGGCGCGGGCTCTCCAATAGAGATGCATCGATCAGCGTGAGGCTGCCCGACACCGTCCGAGATCGCGCGGCAATCAGTTGGTAGCGTACTCTTCATCGTCGATCTCGCCCCCGGTCCGGCGAGTATGGAGGCAATGATGCGTTTTGCACGTGCCGCGGCAGTGAGTACCACCCTCCGGCTTCAGGTCTCAGTGGTGACGGAGACGTATCCGCCGGAGGTCAACCGTGTCGCGCTGAGGCTCGAGCGCTTGGTCGAGGGGCTCCGTGGCCGCGGTCACAAGGTGTCGCTCGTACGACGCCGTCGAGAGCGTGGGGAGTCAGCCGATGATGGTGGCAATGGTTTGGTGATGCTTGTGCGGGGCGCTGACCGATCCGTCGACGCCGCCTCTATACGGGGAAATGAACGAGCGCTGTGCGTCCCGGGCAGAGGCGACCAACGCACGCCTGGCGGCCGCCGGGCTGCCGGTCCGGATCGTGCGTCTCGTGACGATCTGGACGATCCTCATCATCCGACCCGGACGCTACAACTGGCTGCTCCAGTACTACCTTCGCGCTCAGGGCGTTACGCTGACCTGGGTCGGAACGGGTCGGTGTCTCGCCAACATGGAGTTCAGCGCCAGGGACTATGACGATCTTCGGGACAAGCTGGTCAACGGCGCGGAGGCGATGCACACGGATGAGTGGTGGGTGACCGCTGTGGAGCAGCGAGGGAGGGTGAAGGCGATGCGCAAGGGACTCAGCCGCGAAGTCTCGGGGCACCTGCTCCAAGTGCCCGGGCCGCTCCAGACGTTTTACGCAGAAGTCATGCGGCGCAAGCATGACGACCACCACGCCTCGCACACCGACGTCGTGAATCAGCTGTTCCACATTATCAGCTCCAGCGTGTTCCTGGGCTGCTATGCGCTCGCCCTCTGGGACCTGACGACGGCCATGTGGGCCGGTTTAACGGCCCTCTCCCTCCGTCAGGTGGGCCACGCCCTCTTCGAGCCTTCATGCTGCCGCGATCGGGAGGCCCTGTTGCTTGGTTTCAACACCC
>Ga0306920_100010854_pt1 | contig 12247 bp, 11 predicted proteins | sample flu12Cox44000170_FD_204666 | JGI IMG/M metagenome (GOLD analysis project Ga0306920, IMG submission 204666) | Lab enrichment of tropical soil microbial communities from Luquillo Experimental Forest, Puerto Rico - flux4day.12C.oxic.44.000.170 (v2)... | ecosystem: Environmental > Terrestrial >...
GGTCGTGGAGAGGTCGAGCACGCCGAGCTGCCGTCCGGAACTCGGGTCGTGCACCGGTGCCGCCCAGCACACCCAGCCGTGCACGCAGCTGGAAAAGTGCTCGGCGGAATATACGGTCGCCGCGCGGTCCAGCCTGAGCGCCAGGTCCAGGGCGTTGGTCCCGACGCTTGTCTCGTCCCATCGGCCTCCCGGGACGAAGTTCACCTTCTCCGCCTTGGACCGCATCACCGCCCCCCCGTACGTCCACATGATCCGGGCGTCCGGATCGGTGATCGCTACGACCAGGTCGCCGTCATCGGCAGCCGTCCGTAGCTGGGCTTCCAGCTGCCGGACCGCGCTATTGAGCGGGCTCGCCTGCCAGGCCAGTCGCGTCTCATCGACGTCAGACAGCGGTGCCTCGTGGACGTCGGGCACGACGTGCGCGGCCGAGCGCTCCCAGCTGGCCATGATCTCGGCTCGAACGCCTGCTTTCTGGGCACTCGTGGGCCGCCGGTCACAGACCGCAGGGATGTGCAGATCCCAGGCCCGCGCCAGGTGGGAGCGTCGTCGGTGCAACTGCGCACGAGTGAACATAATCAACCTCAGCAACCAGAACTGCCCGCTGACTGGTTAACGGGCATTGGCGCATTATCTGTCGGCCGGATCACGCGACGTAAGGTCCAAAGTCCCAGAAATCCGTACCATCGGTCCTGCCACCCGCGGAGCCGAGGCTCTGTCTCGCGCATAGTGCCGTTAGTCCCGGTCATGCGGGACCTTTGGCCTCGAGCGCCGGGCCGGTCGGCCGCTCTCACCGGCGGCGGCCCGGTCTACCGTGAGGTTCTGGCTTCCCAGCCAGGACGTGACCGAGGCAGGGAGAACGTGACCGAGGCGAACAGTACGGAGAATCGCACGGCGCCGATCCTAGCCGCGCAGGCCAGCTACCTCATCGAGGTGGCGCGGCGCGCACCGTCGCTGCACAACACCCAGCCATGGCGCTTCACCGTCAGCGGCGATGCGATCGAGCTGTATCCAGACGCCCGCCGCCAGCTGCACGTAGACCCCGACGGCCGGGAGATGATCATCAGCTGCGGCGCCGCCCTATACGGCTTGCGGCTCGCGGTGCGTTCGCTCGGCTACCTGCCCGAGGTGGAATTGCTCCCCGGGCGGGCCGGCCATCGAGTGCTGGCCCGGGTACGGCCGGGTCGTCCGGCCCCGATGACGTCCGATGAGCGCCAGCTGCTCCACGCGGTGCGGTACCGGCACACGCACCGCGGGCCGTTCGATCCCGAGCCATTGCCCACCTGGCTGTTCGCGCAACTGCAGGACGACGCCCAGGCCGAGGGCGCGATCCTCACCGAGATCGGACCTGGGCCGGCCCGGGAAGAGCTGATGGAGCTGGCCGTGGCCTCGGGTCGCAGGCAGGACCGCGACCCGCGTTCCCGGGCCGAGACATTCTGGTGGAGCCGCGATGTCACCAGCACCGCCCAGGACGGAGTGCCCGCACACGCCTTCCCGACCGTGCCCGACGCCGAGCCGGGGCGGCTGCCGCAGCGGGATTTCGACCTCGGCCGCGGCCTCGGCCAGCTGGCTGCCGATGGTCCCACCCCGCCTGTCATAGCCGTGCTGTTCACCTCGGGCGATGGCGACGACGAGTGGCTTCACGCCGGCCAGGCCTTGTACCGGCTGCTTCTGCACGCTGCCAGCCAGTGGGTGTTCGCCAGCCTGAACAGCCAGCCGCTAGAGGATGCCGCCACGCGGGCCCTGGTCAGGGATGGCCTGGCCCTGCCAGGAGCGCCTCAGATGCTGCTGGCGCTCGGCGTCAGCCGGACGGCTCACCCCACGGCCCGCCGCCCCGCGACAGATCTGATCGAGCCATGAACCGCCCTCTGCCGTCCGCCACGCCGGGAGTCTAGGCTTTCGTGCTAGTCGATCAGGGACGGTGGCAGATGGCAGAAATCGATGGATCCCGGGCCTTCGGGATATCGGCTGACGCGTTGTGGGCCGTGGTCGCCGACCCGGCTCGGCTTACCGACTGGGTGCCGACGATGCGGCTGGCCCAGCCGTCGGGTAAGGAAGAGGTGCACGTCGAGGGCGAGTCGCACGGTCATCGCTATTCACTGGACAGCCTGCTCCGCATCGACGAGAGCGACCGGCGCCTGCACTGGGGAGCCGAAAGGGACGACGGCTACCGCGGCTCGCTACAGATTGTGGAACGGCCGCCGGGATCAGAGGCCCGTCTGCATGTTGCCATCCCGGATGACCGGCTGGGTTCATCCCCGGACAGCGCTGTCACCGAGATCCAGCGGGGCATGGAAGAGGCGTTCGACCGGCTGGCCGCGCTGATCGCCACCTGATCCCGTAAAACCTCCAGGCCTCTCCGGACCTTAGTCGCGGTGCTCCGGCGGGACGATGGTGACCGGGCAGTGCGCGTGCCGGGCGACCTGGTCGGCGGTCGAGCCCAGCATGAGCCGGGTGAATCCGCCCGCGCCGCGGGAGCCCAGCACGATCAGCTCGGCCTCCTTGCTCGCGTTGATGAGTTCCTCGACCGGGAAGCTGTGCACGGCCTTGACCGTGACCGACTCCGGGTGCGGTCCGCTCAGCTCGGTCAGTACCTTTTCCGCTTCCGCCTTGACCGCTGTCTGAACCTCCTCCGTGAGGGCCAGGTCCTCCGCCGAGGTAACTACGCCGCCGAAATAACCCACGATGGATGGGTGGACGGTAAGCACGGTCAGCGGCACGTGACGGATGGCCGCTTCGTTCATGGCCCACTCCAGGGCCCGCTGCGAATGGCCCGAACCGTCCACGCCGACGATGATTCCAGGCATTTCAGTTCTCCTTATGCTTGAGTTCCTGCCGTACCTTCACTCCCGACGCTAGGTCCGCAAGGCTCTCGGCGGCAGGGCCGGTTGGGTCGCTGGCCAGGGACTTTGGTCATTTATTCCGAACGGCCACCCGATCTGCGGCCCGGTCCAACGGGAGGGACCTTTGGCAACTCCGAAGGTGCGGTTGGTCTCTTACGGCACGGCTGGCGCCCGGCGAAGCTGACGTCATTAACGGCAAGGAGGCCAGCATGTCAGCAATGCCCGTCGTGGCCGCTACGCGCCGGCGCAGGCCGCCGCGCACGTCTTCCAGACGGAGGCCGCCCGGGAGCTAGAGGGGCTGCTGGACAAATGGCGGGAGAAGTATCCCGGCGTCCCGGTGAGCCAAGACGTGGTGCACGGGCACCCCGGCCGGGCCCTGGCCGGCCTGTCCGCCCGCGCTGACCTGGTCGTACTGGGTCGGCGTGCGGTACACCACGGCCCCGGGACGGTCATCCACGCGGTCCTGAACCACGCGCACGGCCCGGTCGCCACGGTTCCCTCCGGCCCGGAAGGGTGAGCAACCGGCCGGGACGAAGGTCCCGGCTTTTACCTGCTTCGGCCCCTGCCGCACTCCATCAAGCGGGAGTAGAAGTCCAGGAGAAAGGGAAAGTTTTTTCCCTTTGAAGCCTAATGCTGGAGGGCAGGACCTATGTACGACAAGATTCTGGTCGCCGTCGACCATTCGGAGATGTCCGACCGCGCGGTGCTTGCCGCCCGGGACCTGGCCGTGCTGTCCAAGGGTGAGATATGGGTGCTTCACTTGCGGGAACGCGAAATGGGGGCCAAGACCGGCGTACTTCGGATCGATGAGACCACGGAGGACGCGGACGCCCAGGTGGCCGCGTCCGTCGAGGTGCTCACCGAGGCCGGGGTGAAGGCGCACGGTGAGGTCAGGAACACCATTTTCGGGTACGCCGCTCGCGAGATCGTCAACGACGCCAGCGAGGTCGACGCGGACGTCATCGTGATGGGCTCACGCGGCCGCGGTGACCTCGCTGGCCTGCTTCTGGGCAGCACCGCGCACAAGGTCATTCACCTCAGCGACCGGCCGGTCCTGGTCGTCCGCTGATCTGGAACGAACGAAACACGTGATCTTGGAGGAACCGATGAGCAAGAACATCCTGCTGGCCGTCGACGCCACATCCCACGACCCCGCCCGCCACGTCCGGGCCGCCGCCGACATGGCGCGCGACCTCAGTCGGGACAGCGGAGGCCATGTCATAGTCCTGCACGTGCACGAGTTCGCCACCGGTCGCTTCGGTCGCATCCGGGTGGACTGCGGCGACGGAGAGGGTGAGGGCGTGGTCTCCACGATCGTGGCCGACCTTCGGGCGGCGGGCGTCAGCGCGGAAGGCGAGATCCGAGAGACCAACCTCGGTCACATCGCCCGGGCCATCTTGCACGCCGCGCAGGACCACGACGCGCGCTTGGTCGTGCTCGGCTCAAGCAGCCGTACCGACCTGCCGCGCCTTCTGCTAGGCAGCGTGGCCAGCCGGCTGCTGCACATGGCTACCCGACCGGTGCTGATCGTGCCCAGGGAGGACACCCACGCCGAGCCGGCCCAGGCGTCAGCCGTCGCGGCAAGCGCGGGGGCGGATCAGGGTTAGGCCGTGTCCCGCGGTTCGTTGGCGGGCCTACACCCTTATTCCCGGTAAAAGAGACCAATTACGGCCGTTTTCGGGACGAAGGGCCCTGGTCAGCGCCTATGGGGCGGCGCTTTGCTGAGATCATCAGGGGCCTTTCCCTTCTCAGAGGTCGTGATCGAGATGAAAGGCGGAAGCAGGCGCCACCTGGCGTCCATGGCGCAAGGTTTGCTGACCACTCCGGCAGCCAGGGCCGGAAAAGTTACCCGATGGCTCAAGAGGTCTACTCCCCGGGCCGGGCCGCTGGCCGCGGCGGCGTTCGCCGCCGCGAGCGTACTCGCGACAGCCGGGCCGCTGCCCGCGGCATCCGCGGCCGCGGTTCCCGCTGGCCTGGGCGGCCAGAACTGGACGGCTATCCCGACGAACGCCAAGGTGGTGGCGCTGACGTTCGACGCGGGCGCGAACGCCGACGGCGTATCGAGCATCCTCGGCACGCTGGCCAAGTACCACGCAACGGCGACGTTCATGCTCACCGGGAACTTCGTCCGGGACTTCCCGGCCCAGTCCAAGGCGATCGCCGCGGCGGGCTACCGCATCGGTGACCATTCGGTGTCCCACCCGTACTTCACCACGTTGTCCGACGCGCAGATGCGCGACCAGGTGCTCGCCGCCCAGTCCCGGATCAAGTCGGTGACCGGCGCCGACCCGTGGCCGTGGTTCCGGTTCCCCTACGGCGATTACAACGCCCACGCGATCTCGGTGGTGAACAGCACCGGATTCGTCCCCGTCGGCTGGACGGTCGACACCCTCGGCTGGCAGGGGACCTCCGGCGGGATCACCGCCCAGACGGTGCTGAACCGGGTGCTCGGGAGCCTGCGGCCGGGCCAGATCGTGCTCATGCACTGCGGCTCGAACCCCGGCGATCACTCCGCCCTGGACGCCACCGCGCTGCCCTCGGTGATCCAGGCGCTGCAGGCGCGCGGGTACTCCTTCGTCACCCTGGACGCCCTGCGCACGCCGGCCAACTGGGGTAACGAGGTTAACCCGTTCGGCAACGGGTTCGACGTGTACCGGCAGCAGCAGGCGGTCAACGCGGTCATCGCCGGCTGGACCGCGACCAAGGCCGACCCGGCGACCCACTTCATCCGGGTCCCCGGCACGGTCCGGGGTGCGTACCGGTTCGACTACGCGCCCAACGGCGTGGCGACCGGGCTGTCCGTCTCGGACCCCGGCTATGACGCGGCGGGTACCGGGCTGAAGGACGGCCTGGTGCTGCGCGCCTCCAACACCGGCCCGTGGCAGCAGTTCATCCCGCAGCCCAACGGCACTCTGAAGAACGTGGCCACCGGCCTGTACGTCAACCCGAACGGCACCGGCGCGCAGCTGCGCGGCGGCACCGCTCCCTCCCCGTGGGGTGGCTCCCGCTACACCTGGACCGACTACGCCCACCTGCCCGGGTAAACCCGGACAATAAAGCAACAGAAACCGCGAGCGGCCCCGGGAACTTGTCCTCGGGGCCCTCCGCGTCCCGCTCATGCAGCAGGCGTACCTGCTAGAAGGCCGCATTCTGAACACCAGCAGGGAAGCCGCTCCCGCCGCCAGCCGCCAGCCCAGCCCCGCGCCGCCCAGGGCCGCATCACCAAACGCCCGGGTGGCCGATGCAGACCTAGTCTTCAGCCAGCCCAAGGAACGCTCGCTGTCCCCGGCGAATCCTCCATGACCTGCCACAGGACCAGCAGCCCGTCGCGCACCCTCGCGCGCCAGATCACCGTGAGCTTGCGCTCGTCCTGATCGGGAAGGCCGGGGTGAGAACCGGCCGTACTGCCCAGCACCAGCACCTCATCACCTCGGTGCACAAACCGGTCCGGGTAGATGACATAGTCCGGGAACGCAGTCACGTATCCGTGCCATGCCGCGCGGTTCGCCTCCCGGCCGGCCAGCGCAGGCTCATCGAGAACCTGCAGCCGGTGATCTGATGACATCAGCGCGACCAGACGATCCACCGAGAGCTGGGAGTACGTCTTGCCGCCGCCGATCTCCTTCAGGTGGACCGCGATGAAGTGGTTCGCGTACGTCTCGGCCTGGGCCCCGGTAGTCATGAGCTGGCCCGCGTACTGCTTCATGGCCGCGGCGTCGTCAGGCGGCAGCGCCTTGATCGACGGGTCGTTCGCGGCCGGGAAGACGATCTGCTGTTCGGTGAGCTGGGTGGTCACCTGATTGTTGACGAAGGTATAGGCCCAGGTCAGCAGCCCGCCGGCCACGAGAAGAAACACGGCGAGCAGCACGCCCACCGAGCTGGCGATCAAGTCAAATGGCTTTGCCGACTTCGGCAGGTCGCCCGGGGACCCTGGGTCGATGCGGGCGCCTCACTAGGGGCGAGGCCGCGACGTCGGTAACCAGCGGGTGAATGGTGGGTAAATACGAGGGGTGATCCCGGGATGGGCTGTGCTGCGCGGGTATCGCCGCGCCTGGCTGGCCGGGGACCTGGTGGCCGGCGTCACCGTCGCGGCTTACTTGGTGCCGCAGGTGATGGCGTACGCGACGATCGCGGGCCTTCCTCCGGTCACCGGCCTGTGGGCCGCGTTCCCGTCGCTGATCGTGTACTCGCTGCTCGGCTCGTCCAGGTCGCTCTCCATGGGTCCAGAGGCCACCACCGCGCTGATGACGCTGGTGGCGATCAAGCCACTGGCCGCCGGGCATCCGGTCCAGTACGCCAAACTCGCGAGCACGCTCGCCCTGCTCACCGGCCTGATGGCGGTGGCGGCTTGGCTGCTGCGGCTGGGTTTCTTCGCGGACCTGCTCTCGCGGCCCGTGCTGGTCGGCTACATGGCCGGGGTGGCCCTGATCATGATCGGCGATCAGCTCCAGCGCGCGACCGGCATCCCGGTCCGCGGCCAGGTGTTCTTCGCCCAGGTCGGCTCGTTTGCCCAGGGGCTGGGTCAGCTGAAGCCCGCCGTTCTCGCGCTCTCCCTGTCCGTCGTGGCGTTCCTCCTGCTGCTGCGGTGGCGCTGGCCCCGCCTGCCGGGCCCGCTGCTGGCGGCGCTGCTCGCCACCGCCGTGGTGGCGGCGCTGCACCCCGGCGGAGTCAGTGTCGTCGGCCCGGTCCCGGCGCGGCTCCCGACGGTGGGGCTGCCCACCCTGAATCCGGGGGTGCTGCGCGAACTGGTGCTTCCCGCATTCACTGTGCTGATCGTGGGCTTCAGCGACGACGTGGTGACGGCCCGCTCGTTCGCGGGCCGCGACGAGACGATCGTGGCGAACCGGGAACTGCTGGCGCTTGGCGTCGCCAACGCCGGCGCGTCGCTGGTGCACGGGTTCCCGGTCAGCAGCAGCGGGACCAGGACGGCCATCGCGATTGCGGCGGGCCGGAAGACTCAGGCCTACTCGCTGGCTACGGCGGCCTCCGTCGTGGTCGTCTTGCTGGTCGCGCGCCCGATCCTGTCCCGCTTCCCCACGGCGGCGCTCGCCGGGATCGTCATCTTCGCCGCGCTTAACCTCATCGACGTGAAGGCCTTCCGGCGGCTGCTCGCCTTCCGCCGCACCGAGCTGGGGATCGCCGTGGCGGCGGGCCTCGGCGTGCTCGCCTTCGACATCCTGTACGGCGTGCTGGTCGCGATCGCGCTGTCCGTGGCCGATCTGCTAGTCCGGGTGGCCCGCCCGCACGACGCGATCCAGGGGATCGTCCCCGGCCTGGCCGGCATGCACGACGTGGACGACTACCCCGAGGCACAGACCATCCCCGGCCTGGTGGTGTACCGGTACGACGCGCCGCTGTGCTTCGCCAACGCGGAGGATTTCCGACGGCGCGCGCTGGCCGCCGCGGACCGGCCGCCAGGCCCGCTCCGCTGGTTCGTGCTCAACGTCGAGGCCAACGTCGAGGTGGATTTCACCGCGCTGGAGGCCATGGAGAGTCTCCGCGACGACATCATCGGCCGCGGGGCCACCTTCGCGCTCGCCCGGATCAAGCAGGACCTGCTGGCCCGGCTGCAGGCGTTCGGCCTGGCCGACAAGATCGGGCCGGAGCTGCTGTTCCCGACTCTGCCGACGGCCGTGCAGGCCTACCAGGACAGCGCCAAAGATCTCCCGGCCGCCAGCCACGGCTCATGACGGCGAGCGGTCCCGCCGGAAGGCGTTTTCGCCACGTCCCCATCCCGGCGGCAGCGCCGCGGCACCGGACCGGTGGATGTCAACCGTCAGGCGACGCTACTGCAGGTAACGGCAGCCGTCTAGCCCGCGACGACGCACTGTCACGCGGTAATGACGGACGCTCCCGACCACGCCAGGCGTGCGCCCGCGGCCGCATGCAAGTGCGGATTAGTCAGTTCGGGGCGGGTTCAGGCGCCGGAACAGCGATGACCGGGCGGCATCTCCGGCGCGCCCCCGGGGAGCCAGTTGCCGTGTCATCCCTGACCGCCAGGATTGCGCACGAGGGAGACTAGGCATACGGCTTGCGAGGCCGGGGGGGGGGAGAGAGAGAGTCCCGGCGATAGTGGCCGCCGGAGGCTCGAGTGCGGCGCACCGTTCGTGGGACGGTTGCCGTCGATGATGCCGGAGGCGCGCAGGCGAATAGGGTGAGCCTCATGAACGTCGCGGTGCTCGGGGCGGGCGGTGGGAGGCTGGCGGTCGCCTACGAGTGGGCGAGCCAGGGACACCGGGTTTCCCTGTACGCGCAGCGCGCACGATCACCATCTGGCGCCGGTCCGCGAACGCGGCGGTATCCAGGCTGAGGGCGTGCTGGAGGGGTTCGTCCGCCTGGAGACGGTCACGTGCGACATCGCCGAAGCGCTGCAGGGTGTGGAAGTGGAGGCCGCGGGGATCTTCCAGACCACGCTGCAGAACGGCAACCCGGTCATCCAGCCTGCCGTCACCCTGCTCGACGCCGTGCTCATCGAGCGCACCGGCGGCGACTTCATGTTCTACGAGGAGGGGGTCACCGAGGCGGTCGGCCGCGTCATGCAGGCGGTCGATGACGAGCGGCTCGCCATCGCGCAGGCCCTCGGGGTCGCGATCGTGGCCGAGCCGGATCTGGGGGTGCGGCAGGGCTACATGATCGAGCCCAGCTACTCCACCGGTTACTCCACCGCACTCGGCTTCCGCGGCATCAAGGCGCAGAACGAGCTGCACCACCGCTACCTGACGGAAGGCGTCGGCTACTCGATGGTGGTCCTCACCGACCTGGCCCGGCACGTGTCGGTGTCGGCCCTCACCATGGACGCCGTGATCGGCATCGCCTCCGTCGTGGCCGGTGAGGACTTCGCCGCCGAGCACGCCCGCACCATGGGCCTGTCCGGGCTGACGCGCGAACAGTTGGCGGCATTGTGACCAGGGCTGCTCACGGTCCTGGGCGACGTCAGCCGGGCGGCGAGGGGAGCCGCATCGCTGGCGGTCGCCCGGCGGCACGGTGAAGAGCCTCGTCACTCAAGGTCCTCGGTCGTCACGGGCCCTGGGAGCATTTGCGTTGCGACGGACCGGCGCCATCGGCGCCAGGATCGTGCCGGTACTGGTGACCTTGGTCCTGGCCACATGGGACCAACGCCTGCCTGACCGGCCCTCGGGAGTGCTAGCGTCGAGATTGCTGAAACGGAAAGGGAACCGGAGGGAAACCGAAGGGGAACGAAACCGGACAGCGACGGCCGAAGGGACGGAACCGGAGAACGCCGGACGAAGGGAAACCGGAAGACGGCGGAAGAAGGGGAAGAACCCAGCTGGGCAACCGGGAAACCGGAGGAAAGCCCGGACGGGACCTGAGGACGTGAGATGAGGCCCCAAACCGCCCGGTGAGAGTCCGGGGATTTGGGGCCGCACCTATATACCGGTGCTGCTGGCTGAGTTCTGGCGGGTCTGCGCGAACTGCGTTTCGCCGGTCAGTGGCTGGCTCGGCAAGCTCGATCGCGGCAGCCAACCCCACCGGATCCCGATCAGGCCAGAATCTCGGCCAGGACCAAGCCGCGGTCAACGCCACGATCGGCAAGATCGAGGCGAAGCCCGGCAGCCTCCACGGTCAGAACGCCGGGGCCGGGCTCTCACCGGCCGACCTGGACGCGGCGATCGCGAAGAGTAAGGCGAAGTCGGCCGCGGCAACGCACAGGACTGTTGGACGGGCGTGGGGGTAAATGACCGGGAGCACCAAGACTGCCAAGGACACGACGGTCAGCACCAGTATGGGCGGGGCCAGTGCCTGATCCGGCCGCTCGGCTGCCTGCTGCCGTCACCCCGGATCCTGACCGCGTCGTTTTCACCGGGTACCCTCAGGCACCTTCATTCCGGCGTCGCGGTTCTTCGGCCATCTGGAGGCGCGTGCGCAATTGGCATCGACCGTGCCCGGGACCGAGAGGGCTGGCGGTGTCGCTGTCATGTCAAGCGCGGTCGCATCGGTCAGGCGCACGGAACCGCTGCCTACGAGACACGCCCTGGCGCGTCCGGCGGGTGAACGACGGCGACCGGGCAGGGCGAATGGTGTACCAACGCCCCGGCGACCGAGCCGAGGCTCATGCCCTCCACGCCGCCCCGGCCACGTGAGCCCACCACGATCAGCTGAGCCTCGGCCGCGGCCGTCAGCAGCGCCGGGCGCGGCGCCCCGAACGTCACCTGCCGCAGCACGGTGGTCTCCGGGTGTTCCTTCTCGTGAAGGGTCATCTGACGGTTGAAGTCGTCTTCCATGAGCTGCATGCCGCCGAGCCGGCCGGGCGCGTCCGCCAGGGCACACAGCGCGATGAGGGGCACGTCGCGTAGCGCCGCTTCCTCGAAGGCGAACGTCAGCGCGTCCTGCGCAGCCGGTGATCCGTCGACGCCGGCCACCACTGGGCCGGGGGACTGGTTGACCGGCCGCCACTTCCCGCGGACGACCACGATCCGTCCGTGCCCATGGCAGGCTACCTGCCAGGAAACCGATCCGAGCCGCGAGTTGGCCAGCCCGCCGTGCCCGCGGGAACCGACCACGACCATCTCGGCTGTACTACTGCGTTCGCACAGCACATGAGCCGGCGACCCTTCGGCCAGCACGGTACGCACGTCCGGAAGGTCGGGGACCGCCCCGGCGAGCCGCACCCCGCGGGCCAGGATGTCCCCGCCGAGCTGCTGGGCCCGGTCATGGGCTCCCCAGTCACCGAGCAGCAGCAGGTCAGCTGCCGGCCAGGCGAGGCAGATGGTCAGTGCTGTTCCGCGGGCCCAGGCTTCCCTGGCCGCCCAGCGCAGTGCCTCGTCACCGCATACCGACCCGTCGTATCCGGCTATGACGCCGTTAGTCATCCCAGTCATGGCGAACCTCCTTTGCCCACTGGACATGAGCTTGCCCGCGCCCAGCGGCGAGCACAGGGAAGAAGGTCCCGAGCAAGGTCCTAGGGAGACATTGCTCCGGACTAGAAGTACGGGCCCGGGGCGGCCGGGACGGGCGGAAGCGGATAGGCAAGACGGTCCTGTACGGCCACCACGCCCTGGACATGGCGGACCTGACCGAGGACCTGACGCCCGATGGAAGTGGTCTCTGGGGTCCCCTCCAGGGTCACGACGCCATCCTTAACCCGGACCGCATACCAGCTCGGCTCCGACAGGCGGGGGATCACCTGGCCGGTGATCTCGATGCGGATCTCCTCGTCCGGGCGATCGAAGACAGCCAGCACGTCGGTGCGGCTGATGATCCCGGTGAGTCGGCCGGTTGCGTCGACCACGGGAAGCCGCTTGAGCCCGCGGGTATACATCAGCCGGGCGGCGCGTTCGACCGTGTCGTCGGCGCCGACGGTCACCGCCGGGCTGGTCATCAGGTCGCCCGCCGTGACCCCGGCGGCCTTGCGCAATGCTCGGCGGCGCACGATGCCGGTAATCAGA
>Ga0306920_100010856_pt1 | contig 12245 bp, 12 predicted proteins | sample flu12Cox44000170_FD_204666 | JGI IMG/M metagenome (GOLD analysis project Ga0306920, IMG submission 204666) | Lab enrichment of tropical soil microbial communities from Luquillo Experimental Forest, Puerto Rico - flux4day.12C.oxic.44.000.170 (v2)... | ecosystem: Environmental > Terrestrial >...
GTACGTGGTGAATCAGGGCTGCATGGCTACCGCGTCCGATGGTTCGCCCTCGAGGCGCCTCAGGTAACGCTCGACGAGTTCCACCGTCTCCTTGTGGCCGGCCGACATCCCCAGTTCCTGTTCCATCACCAGCACCCGCGACACGCTGGTGATGAGCACCGACCACACCACCGGCGGGACCTCGCCAAAATCACGGTCGACATCAATGTCATAGCGCCGCAACGCCGTTGAGATCGCCTTGCGCTGTTCGTCACGGAACCGCTCGGCGTAGTACGCGATTTCGGCGCGCATCGACTTGCGGTGGTTCGCGAGCGCAGCGAACTCCATCGTAATCCGGGTAGCGGTCGGGTCGGTGCCGAATCGCCACAGCGCCCACAGCGGTTGAGGCGACTCGAGCGCGCGCGCCTGAACCTCGAGTCCTTCATCGGCGCGGCGCCGGAACACCCCCAGAAACAGGTCCTCCATGGTGCGGAAGTAGTAGTGCACGAGCTGCGGCTTGAGCCCCGCCCGTTCTGCGAGGCGGCGGGAAGTCACTGCGGCGTAGCCTTCTTCGAGCATCAGCTGCTCGGCAGCGTCGAGCAGCACGCCGCGATTCTTCGCATCCGGCGCCCCGATTCTGCGGCTCGACGTCATGACACCTCTTCTGCGACCTTGACCACGACCCAGCACCATGCTAAGCAGATGCACAGCATACGTCTTTCGCCACGCTGCGGCGAGGACATCAGGAGGCCACCATCGCATGATCAATTACGACGAGGTCGACTATTTCACCGATCAGTCGCTGGTTCCCGACCCTCACCCGTACTTCGACCACCTGCGTCGTCAGCACCCCACGTGCTGCCCGATCAACAACGGCGTACTGGCGGTCACCCGTTGGGAGGCGGCCAACGCGGTCTACAAGGACGTCGAGTCGTATTCGTCGTGCGTCGCGGTCGCGGGTCCGTTCACCCCAATCCCGTTCGTGCCCGAGGGCGACGACATCTGCGCGCAGCTCGAGGAGCACCGCACCGAGATCCCGATGTACGAGCACATGGTGACGATGGATCCGCCGAGGCACACCGATGCTCGGTCGCTGCTGAGCAGGCTGCTGACACCGAAACGGCTCAAGGAGAACGAGGACTTCATGTGGCGGCTGGCCGACCGCCACATCGACGAGTTCATTGGCGACGGCAAATGCGAGTTTCTGGCGGCCTTCGCGCGGCCGTTCTCCCTGCTCGTCGTCGCCGACCTGCTCGGCGTCCCGGAGGAGGACCACGAGGAGTTCCGATCCGCGTTCGGGGCAGCGCGGCCCGGCTCACGCATCGGCGCCCTCGACCACGAGCCGATCGCGACCAACCCGTTGGAATGGGCGGACGAGAAGTTCAGCTTCTACATCGAGGACCGGCGGCAGAACCCCCGCGACGACGTGCTGACCTCATTGGCGACGGCGAAGTACCCGGACGGCTCGACTCCCGAGGTCGTCGACGTGGTCCGCACCGCCACGTTCTTGTTCGGCGCCGGCCAGGAAACGACGGCCAAATTGCTCAGTGCCGCGTTGCGAGTGCTCGGCGACCGTCCCGACATCCAGCACCAGCTGCGTGAGGACCGCAGCCGCATCCCGAACTTCGTCGAGGAATGCCTGCGCATGGAAAGCCCGGTCAAGAGCGTCTTCCGGATGGCGCGCAAGTCAACGACATTGGGCGACGTCGACGTCCGCGCCGGCACGACGGTGATGGTCAGTCCGGGCGCGGCCAACCGCGATCCGCAGCGGTTCGAGAATCCGCACGAATTCCAGCTGGACCGCAAGAACGTCCGCGAGCACATCGCGTTCAGCCGCGGTATTCACTCCTGCCCTGGCGCACCGCTGGCACGGGTGGAGGGCCGCGTGTCGCTGGAGCGCATCCTGGATCGGCTGGGCGACATCACGATCGACGAGGACAGGCATGGGCCGGGCGGGCAGCGCAACTACTCCTACGAGCCCACGTTCATCCTGCGCGGTCTCACCAACCTGCACATCAGGTTCACGGCGATCCGGTAGATCAGGTGTCGCCGCGCAGCCACAGTTCCTGATCGTTGGCGGGCACGCACATCAGGAACAACCCGTCCGGCGCTTGCGCAACGCTCCATTCATAGTTGTTGCAGTTGCTGTTTTCGTCTTTGATTCCCCACATCGACGGCGACCGGAACCAGCGCGGACCATATCTGCGCGGCGACCCGCAGAACACCAACCGCCCCCAGTCGGTCACGCCGAACACGTAGTAGGTGGTGTTGTCGCACGGCGCGCCGAGCACAACTCCGGGCTGGATGCCGGGCGTACAGGCTGGCACGTTGCACACTGTCGGCTCGGCCGCTGCGGGCGGTGCCGCCACCAAAACTCCGGCAGCCAACACACCCGCACCGGCAAGCGCGCAGAGTTTCACCCCGCTACTCTGACATACACGAGAAGGAAGTTCTTCATTTCGGAGAAGATCGCGGCAGCCACCAGTGATAGTGTGGCTGCCCTTGGCCCGAGAAGATGCGACGGGGAGGTCGCCATGTCGCCGCGCAAGCGTCGAGCGATGGTGCTCGACGCGAACCAGGAGATCGATCACGACAGCCAAAGGGGCACTGAGGCGACGTCGGTAGAAGAGTCGATAGAAGAGGCCGCGACGGCGGCATTGGCCGCAGAAACACGAGCCGAGGCGGCCCGGGCCAGAGCCGATGAGTTGCGCCGGCAAGCGAACGCGGCGGAGCTCAGCGAGCGGCGATCGCTGCGGCGGTCACGCCGACGAGCAATCCTGAAGTGGGTCGGCGTCGGTGCGGCCGTCGCGCTCATCGCGGCCTCGCTGACCGTGACCGGCTTGATGATGTGGCATCACCGCGGCGTGGAACAGCAACGACAGCGCGAGGCGGAGTTCGCCGCTGCGGCCCGGCAAAGCGTCGTGACGATGATGGCGCTTGATCCCGCGACGGTCAGGCAAAACATGCAACGCGTCGTCGAGAACTCGACAGGCAAACTGAAACGAGGCTTGGAGGCGGGCGGCGCGGACGAAATCGCCCGAGGGGTCGAGCAGTCGAAAGTCAGCACCCAGCTCACGGTGCAGTTGGTGGCAGTTAAGGCCGTCCACGGCGACTCGGCGGAGGTGCTCGTCGCGGCGACGTCGAACGGCACCGCGCCCGACAACAAGAAACTGCCACCGGCAACATGGCGCATCAGCGTCACGGTGGAGCGCGACCGCGGGCAGCTCAAGACGTCAGATTTCGAGTTTGTGCAATGAAGTGGTCCCGCGTGACCTCACGCTCGCGGGTCATCGCGCTCGCAATCTTGGCCGTCGCTGCGCCCGCATTAGCAGTCGGGGTCTTCTTTCTTCAGTATCGCCCCGACCAGCGAACCGATGATGCGGTGCGGCAAGCTGCGGCCGAGGCCGCCGAAGACGGCGCGGTGGCGGTCCTGTCGTACTCTCCGGACACGCTGCCCCGCGACATCGCCAACGCAAAGTCGCACCTGACGGGCAACTTCCTGGCTTACTACAACAAGTTCACCGACGCGATCATGGCCGACGCGGCTCAGCAGAGGCAGGTCAAGACCACGGCCCAGGTCGCGGAGGCCGCGGTATCGGATGTGCATCCCGATTCCGCCGTCGTCCTCGTTTTCGTCAACAAGGTGACCTCGAGCAAGCAGCAACCGAATCCCACGATGACCCCGGCCACGGTGCGGGTGACACTGACGAAGGTCAACAGGTCGTGGCTGATCTCTGAGTTCGATCCCCTGTGAGCTCGCGGTCCGGTCAATCCGCCGCAGCCTGGCCGGAACCGGTGTTATTCTCCCTTGCTGAGAATGCCATTCCCGGCTAGGAGCGATCCGTGCGTTCGATCGGTGTGATAGCAGGCGCGAGTGTGATAGCTGCCACAGCGGTCGGGGGGCCCGGTGCCGGCTCTGCCCGCGCCGACGTAACCCAACCAGAGATCAACGGAACCTATGCCGCCACGTCGAACGGCGAGTGGGCAAGAACGAATGACGTCTACCACGACGAGGGAACGATCCGAAGTACCTGGACCATCACGTCGTCGTGCAGCGACCCGTTGACCTGCTCGGGCACCGTTACCAGTGACCAGGGCTGGACGTCCGCCCTGTCCTTCATCGGCGGAACGTGGTTCGTCAAGCGCGACCTGCCGGGCTGGGAGCAGTGCTGGGACGGCACTGCCGCCACCGGACACCAGGTTTACCGGTTCTACCCGGTTGACGACGATGGCTATGTGAACGCTGGGTCGGGGACGTTGGCAGGCGAGGACGCCACGACCGGACCGAGCGGGGCCTGCGGCTGGAACAAGTTGCTGGTCATAAGGATGCCGTTCAAGCTGGTCAAGATCGCCTGACCGGCCAGGCTCACACCTTGGGCAGCATGTCCTGCCAAGTCTTGGGCGTGGACGTGACCGGGTTCGTCTGCTGGTACAGCTGTCCGTCCGGTCCGACATAGCGGCCGGTGCGCGGATCGTAGTGAACCACCGCCGCCGATGGACCCGGCGCTGACCCGTCGAACGCACTCGGGGCAGCCTGCGGCACACCACCGTCTGGAGCCGGTCCTGGCGGCGGACCCTGCCCGGGCGGCGGTGCCACGTTCGCGTCCGGCGGTACCGGATTCGCGTCCGCCGGCGCCGTACCCCCGGCCGGCGCAACAATATTGGTCGCCACTGGTGGGCCCGCCGCCGGAACCTCGTCAGGCCCCGGTGGCGCACCCGGTGGCGGTGGCCCCGGCGGCGGACCCACTCCCGGTGGCAGGGGCGTGCCCTGGATCGGCGCGAAGATATTGTTGCCGAAGGTGACTCGGTCGTCGAGCGGTACGCCCTGGCTCACCATGTTCGGATCGAATGGGTAGGGGCCCAGCGCGTGTTGCCGCATGGCTAGGGGCTTGTACGGCTGATCGCTGTCACATATTTCGACCGTGGGCGCGCGCTTACCCGGTCGGTCTTGGCAGGGGGCGTTACGGGCACCGCGCACCAGGATCGGTGAGTCTTGCGGCAGTTTGCAGTACAAGTTGTCCGGTGTGTCGATCGTGGTGGTGTCGGCGGGGCTGCGCCACATCGACGGCGGCAGGAAGCCGACCGTGCACGGTATCGGGTCGCTGATGGTGATGGCGAAGTCTCCCAATGCCCATCCGGTGTCATTCCTCGACGGTGTGACTGCCTCGATGCCGGCGACCGACGGCGGAAGTATCACCAGTAATTGCTCTATCCCCGCGTGGTAGACCACCAGAATCTGGCCAAGTGTGGTGAGGTTGGCGAGCAATACCGGCAGGGTCGGCTTGATCGCCTCGAGCAGGCGGGACACCTCATCGAACGCGGGGGGCGCCTTGCGCAGCAGCGTCCGGAATTTCGCGTCGTCGGTCACCAGTTGCTGGGTGACACCCGACAGGCTTCGCGCCCACGTTTTGATGGAGTCGCTGGTCTCGGCTTGTGAGTCCAGCAGAGGGCCGCTGTCGTTGTACAACGCCGCGGTGTTGTCGCCGACGCGGTTGAGATCACCGGACAGCTTGGCTGAGGAGTCGGCCAGCGAGCCGAGGTCGTAGCCGGCGCCGTTGAAGCCTTTGAACGACTCGTCGAGCAGGGCGCTGAGCTTGTCCTTGGGGATGCTGTTGATCAGTGCGCTGGTCTGATCCAACAGGGGACCGACGTCTTGCGGGATCGTGGTGTCGCGTTTGGCGATTACCGAGCCGTCGTGTAGGTAGGGACCCGAGTCGGTGCGAGGCCGCAAGTCGACGAATTGTTCGCCGACGGCCGAGATACTGCGCACGTCCGCCTGCAGGTTCGCCGGAATCTTCGCCGAGCTGTTCAGGGAGAGAACTGCTTTCGCACCGTCGCGAGTCAGCTGCACGGAGGTGACCTTGCCGACCTCCACGCCACGGTAGGTGACGTTGCCGAAGCGATAGAGGCCGCCGGCCGCCGGTAGTTCCATCGTGACGGTCATCCGTCCGAGGCCGAGCAGCGTCGGCACCTGCATGTAGACGAAGACCATCGCCAGGATGCCGACGATCGACGCGATCGTGAAGATCGTCAGCTGGATTCGAACGAACCGCGTCAGCATCAGCCACCCACATCCATTTGCGATGGCGGGAACGGGGTTTCGGCGCCTGACGGCGGCGGTGGCGCATCCGGTGCTGGCGGCGCTGGCGCAGCCGGAGCAGCCGGAGCAGCCGGAGCAGCCGGAGCAGGCGGTGCACCCTGCGGAGCCTGCTGTGCCGAAGCCTGCACCACCGGCGCGCGCGGCACCCCTGGCGGGGTGTCAGGTTCCGACGACGTAAGAGCCGCACTGGTCTCGACTGGATTGAACATGTCACGTTGGTAGTACGGTTCGCCCGGCGCCGGCGGGAGCACCATTCCTGGCACCCCCCAGCGGGTGCCGAGGAGGATGGTTCGCTTCAGCCGCTCCCTCGAAATGTCCAGCACGGCGTACAGATTCGCGTAGTCGCCTCTGATCCCTCGGTTGATGAGATCCTGGGATAACGGATAGGTCGGCAGATACGCAAGGGCCGCGGCAAGGTCGGGTCCGACGTCGGCGAGCGCGCGGATCGTCGGCTCGAGATTCTGCAGGTCTCTCACCAGGTACGCCTGGCTGTCGTTGACGAGTCGCGTCGTGGTGTCGCTGAACGTGCCGAGCCTTTCCAGGGCCGTGGTAATGGTCGGGCGCTCTTTGACGAGCACGTCCAGGGCGGGCGGGATCTTGTTCAATGCGTCGGTGATCACATCGCGTTGCCCGGCAAAGGTGTTGGCGAGTCGATTCAGCGCCTGGATCGACGCGATGATGTTGTCGCGCTGTTCGTCCAACGTGCCGACAAAGGTGTCAAGGCGGGTCAGCAGGTCACGGACTTGTTGCTGGCGCCCGTTCAACGCGGCGTTGAAGTTGTGAAAGATGTCCCCGAGCTGTCCCAGCCCACCCGAGTTGATCACGAGCGACAGCGACGACAGGGTCTGCTCGGTCGACGGGTAGGTCGACGACTTGCTCAACGGGATCGTCGAGCCGGGCGCGAGCCGTCCGCGCGGCGGTTCGCCGAGTGGCGAGTTCAATTGCAGGTGCATGGAGCCCAGCAGGCTGGTCTGTCCGATGCTGGCCACCGCATTGGCCGGAACGACGACGTCGGGCCGCACCGAGACCTCGACGTTGGCGTGCCAGCCCTGCACGGTCATCTTGCCCACGCTGCCGACGACCACGTCGTCGATCATCACCGGCGAATTCGACTCCAACGTACCGACATTCGCGACTTCGACGTGGTAGATGTTGGCGCCGGGGCCGCGGCCCACCGCGCCTGGCAGGGGCAGCGAGTTCAGCCCCTGGAACGCGCAACCGGTGACGGTCATCGCCGCGCAGGCGGCGATCACGATCACGCGACGAACCCGACAGATCATGACGGCGGCCTTTCCGCGGGCAACAACAGGTCGGGCAGGTTGGGAGTCGGGGCCGGGGACGCCTCGCCGGGCACTGGGGGTGCCACCGGCTGCTCTGTCGGCGCGGGCCACGATATGCCGGGGATGCGGGCCGGTGGTGGCGGCGGCGGAGCAGCAGGCGGGTAGTCACCCGGCAGCCCGGTGTATGCCGAAATGGCGGGCGGCTGCTCGGGCGGCGCGGGCTTCGGCCCCTCACCCCCGGGAGCCAGCCGCGGCTCGGAGTAGAGCACTCGGCCCGGGGAATACGCGGGCATCAGGAACGGGTCCGTCGGAAGCGGGTCGTAGTTGGCGTTGAGCAGCCGCAAAGCGGGGCCGATATACTGCTCGCACAGTTTGGCCGTTTCGGGACCTGTCACATTTTCGACCGCCCCGATCATCCCGCAGAAAAACCACACTGGGTTCTGGAGCAGGGGGTTCAACACCGGCGCCCCGACCTGGCTGCCGGTGTCGGGGTTGTAGATGTGGTAGAAGTTCGCAAACGCGACCGGCGCGAGGTGCAGGATGTTTTCGATATCCATCCTGTGGTCGACGAGGTTCTGCGTGACGTTGGCTAGGCGCTGAATCTGCTCGCTGGTCTGGTTGCGCGTTCCGGCGACGAAGCGCTGGACCTCGCCCACCGCGACGGACAGATCCGACAGCGCGGCGTCCAAATCGGAGCGATTGTCGTCGATCACGCTGGTCAGCGTCGCCAGCCTGTTCTCGAACTGCACGATCTGGGTGTTGCTGTTGCGCAGCGCGGTGACGAAGATCTGCAGATTCTTGATGATGTCGGCGATGTTGCCGCTGCCGTCGGCCAGGATGCGGCCCACACCCGAGAGTTGGGCGATCGTCTGCCGCAGCTTGTCGCCGTTGCCGCCCAACGCGTCGGCGGCGCTGTCGATGAAGCGGGCCACCGACGGCGTGGACACCTGGCTGTTGGGGCCCAATTCGGTTGACAGCCGCATCAGTTGGTCTTTGACTTCGTCCCACTCGACGGGCACCGCGGTCCGCTCGACCGGAATCACCGCCCCGTCGCTCATCTGTGGTCCGCTCGACTTGTACGCCGGCGCAAGTTGCAGATACCGTGCGGCGACCAGGTTCTGCGCCACTATCACGGCTTTGGCGTCGGCCGGAATCGGGACATCGTGATCGACATGCATGAGGATCTTCGCCTGCGTGCCCACCGGCTCGATCGAGGCGATGCTGCCGACCTTGACTCCGGAAACGCGGACGTCGTCACCCGGATAGATCGCGGTCGCGCTGGTGAAGTAGGCCGTGATGGTCTTTGGCTTGAACAATGTCTGGCGTACGACGAAGAACGCACCCGCCACAAGTAGTCCGATCAGCACGACGGCTACACCCGCAAGCATTCGCCCACGAGACATCATCCACCACCCCACCGCTCGTTCGGTTGCGGAATTCCGTTGTACGGGAACGGTATCTCCGCGCGCGGGCCCGCATTGTCCTGTGGCTGGCCCGCGTTGACACCGCGCCGGAACCCGAAGATGTAGTCGAGGAACGGCTGCAGAATCTGCGCTGGAGACAGATTCGGGATGAACGCGTCGTAGTAGAAGCCGCTGCCCACGGCCTCGCCCTGGGTGATCTGGTATTTCTTCAAGCCAGGCAGTGCCTTGGCGATGACGTCGCGGTCCTTCTCCAGCATCGCTGTCACGCGATTCAGCCGCTCCAGCGTGGGCGCGAGCTTAGCCTCGTTGTCGTGGACCAAACCAATCAGCTGCTGCGACACCGCGGACGTGTTGGCCAGCAGCTGCACGATCGCGTTGCGCCGGTCGACGAGGACCGAAAGCAGATCGTTGGCATCCAGCAGGAGCGCGTTCACCTGCTGGCTGCGTTGCGACAGGATCCCCGTGACATTGGTTGCACTCTTGAGCAGATCGCGCAGTGACTCGTTGCGCGCGTTGACAGATTTCGACAACCGCGTGAGCCCGTCGAACGCCGGCCCGAGCTGCGGTGCGATCTGGTCGAGCGTCGTCGACAACGTATTCAGCGACTGATTGAGGGATTCGGTGTTAGTGCCCGCCACATTGGTGGTGAGCTCGCTGACGGCTTCGGTCAGCGAGTACGGAGACCCGGTCCGCGTGCTGGGTATCACGTCCATCGGACGCATCGTTCCGCTGCCCGCGGATTCCAGCGTGATCACGCGCTCGCCCAGTAGTGAACCGGTGCGGATGTGCGCGGTGGTGTCGGACCCGAGGGTGACCTTGCCGGGGACGTTGAACGTCACCAGCGCCTCGCTGTTTTTCAGCTCGATGTTTGACACGGTGCCGACCTTCACGCCCGACACGAGGACGGGGTTGCCCTTGGCAAGTCCGCCCGCCTCGGAGAACAGCGCCTGGTAGCGGATCGAGGACGCGAGCGACCACAGTTGTTGCGGCTGAAGGCCCACGGCGATGACAAGCACGATGAACACCACGCCGATGAATCCGGCGCGAATGAGGCTGCCTCCGCGGTATTTGAGCATCAGGGCTCCGTGCACCTTCCGCTTGTCTGCATGATCCAGGGGAAGAACACAGGCCGGCTCGAAGGATCAACGGTGGTTGCCCGGACGATGATGCCGCAGAGGTAGTAGTTGTACCACGCACCGTAGGACCCGAGCCGCACGAGTTTGCGGAGGTTGTCTGGCAACCGCTGAAGATTGGCGTCGATGAGGTCCTTGCCGTGGTCGAGCAGCGGCGCCAACCGGTTCAGCTGATCGACGGTGCCGGCCAGCGGCGGTCGCACGTTGGTCAGCAGGTCAGCAATCGACGCGGTTCCGTTGTTCAACGAGACGATCGCGTCCCCGATCGGGTTGCGGTCCTTCGACAGCCCGCTGACGAGCTTCTGAAGACGGTCGAGCGTACCCGAGAACTGGTCACCGTTCTGGGACAGGGTGGCCACAGTGGTGTTGAGGTTGTCGATGAGCTGCTGGATGACGTCGCTGTTGTCGGCCAACGCATTCGAGAACGACGAGGTCTTGGCGAACAGCGACTCCAGAGTTCCGCCCTGCCCCTGCAGGATCTCGACAAGCGATTGGCTGAGCGCGTTGACGTCTTGCGCATTGAGGCCCTGGATCACAGGTTTGAGCCCACCGAGCAGCAGGTCCAGGTCGAGTGCGCCCGCGGTCCGGTCGACCGGGATCTGTGAGCCCGCCGGCAGGATTCTCGTCGACCCCGGACCGTCAGCGAGTTCGAGATAACGGTCGCCGACAAGGTTGAGATAGCGGACCATCGCCCGCGTTCCGGTGGTGAGCGCGATGTTCTTGTCGGCGTCGAAGGTCACCACCACCTTCTTGTCGTCGCGCAGCGACACCCCGTTCACCGTGCCCACCCGGATACCGGCGATACGCACGGTGTCCCCCGTCTTCAGCCGTGAGGCGTCCGTGAAGACCGCGGAATAGCCGTTCGTCGAGCCAGTGCGGTACTGGCCGAAGATGAAGAACAGAGAAGCGGTCAAGAAGATCATCACGACGGCGAACACGATGAATTTCGCGAGCGTCGCGCGCCACCCGCCCCTCATCCTGGCATTCCGATCTGCATGGAGTTGCGCGGCGGGCCGGCGATCGGGCCGTACAACAGTTGTTTGAGGCCGTCGGAGTTGAGCAGGATTCCCGGGTTCCCGTACTGCTCGGGATTGGCGCCGTCGTCCATAATCACAAACGGCGGCTGGGTGTCCTTAGGCACCACGGGCAGGGTTTCGCACTGCGGACCGCCCGTCGCCGCCACCTTGGGCAGATTCGTCGGGTACCGGTAGCGCTCGATACCGAGCGTGAGACCGACCGAGACCACGATGCCAGGCAGCGGCAACGGCGGCTGGTGTGTGAGCCATCCGATCCCCTGCAGCGAGCACGTCAGCGCGGGATTGTATTCGTTGAGCAGATCGGTCACCGGCACCAGTAGATGCAGTACCTCGGTGAGCGCTTGCCGGTTGTTGCCGATCACGTCGTTGCCGATGTCCGCCAACCCGATCGAGCTGACCAGGAACGCGTCGAGGTTGTTTTGTTCCTCGACAATCGTCTGGCTGATCCGTGTCGCGTTCTTCGCGGTGTCGAGAAGATCGGGCGCGGCGTCGGAGTACGCGTTGAACACGTGGGGGGCGACGCTGAGATCGTGACGCAACCCGTCGAGGCTGGAGTAGGTTTTCGCGAGGAATTCGTCCAGATCCGAAAGCGTCTGACGTCGCGATTGCGCCCAGCGTTTCGTTGAGCTTCTCGGGCTGGATCCTTGACAGCACCGACGACAATTCCTCGAACACCGTGTTGATCTCGACGGTGACGCTCTTGGCGTCGAGCACCTGGCCGGGTTTCATCGGCTGGGGAGACGGGTTGGCGGGAGGGACAAGTTGCACGAATTTGGCCCCGAACACGGTCGTCGAGGCGATGTCGACGAGCACATTGGACGGAATCAGGTGCAGCTGAGACGGATCCATCGCAAGGTGAAGGGCAGCCGTCCCATCCGGGCGTTGCTCGATCGAGGCGACCTTACCCACCTGCACGCCGCGCATCTTGACCCTGGCGTCGGGGTTCATGACCAGGCCGGCACGCTGCGAGATGATGGTCACCGGCACGGAGGTGGTGAACCCGCCCCGGAACAGGTTGAGTGCGACGGCGACCACCGCGACAAGAACCAGGATGCTCGCCAGCCCCACCAGGGGCCGCACGACAGCGGGCTTCATCGACCTCCTCCCCTAACCCGACAGATGAAAGTTACCGTTGGCGCCGTAAATAGCCAGCGACACCAGAAGCGTCACCGACACGACGGTGATGAGCGAGGCGCGCACCGCGTTGCCGACGGCGGCGCCCACGCCCGACGGACCGCCGGTGGCGAAATAGCCAAAGTAGGTGTGCACCAGCAGAATCGCGAGCGCCATCA
>Ga0306920_100010857_pt1 | contig 12245 bp, 9 predicted proteins | sample flu12Cox44000170_FD_204666 | JGI IMG/M metagenome (GOLD analysis project Ga0306920, IMG submission 204666) | Lab enrichment of tropical soil microbial communities from Luquillo Experimental Forest, Puerto Rico - flux4day.12C.oxic.44.000.170 (v2)... | ecosystem: Environmental > Terrestrial >...
TGCCGCCCGGGAACGAGCTGCGGCGATGATCAGCTGCGGCAGATTGCCGACGGGACAGGTCCGATTCCGACGTGCCGTCCGGGGACGACCTGCGGCGATGATCAAGAGCGCCAATCCGTCACACTTCATCGAAATGTCGCACGCCATTCCGGGTTCTACATGGGGTGAGTCTTAACACCAATTAACCACCTTAAGTCACCTGAAAGTGCCAGTTTTGAGAGCTTCCTGTGGGGCACCCGATTTACAACCGGAATCGCAATGGATTCGAATGCGATAGGGCTTGTTTCGCGTGTTGGTCGGCGATACCATAAAATCCCATATGCGAATGCACGCCATCGACTACCTGTTATGGTGCCTTACTCCAGACTTCATGACCGCGATAGCGGCATGCATGTATCGGCGTCGGCTGCATCGCGAGTATCCATACTTCTTCAATTACGTGGTCTTTCAGGTCGTATCGTTCCTGATTGAGTTTCCGCTACGCACCCGCGAAATCTACTTTTACGCGTATTGGACGATCACGGCGCTGAGCATCGTTGTGTCGTTCGCCGTTTTGCTAGAGATCTTCCGCGATGCCTTTCGTCCGTATGAAGCGTTGCGCGACTTGAGCATGATCCTCTTCCGCTGGTGCGCGCTTGTCGTGTTACTCGTTGCCGGCATGTGGGCGGTTACTTCGTGGCGGGGAAATCAGATCGACAACCTCACAAACGCCATCTTCCTGGTCGATCGCAGCGTCCGCATGATGCAATGCGGGCTAGTTCTGTTCATGTTACTGTTCAGCGAATATTTGGGGATCGAGCGGCGTAATGTTCTGTTTGGGATCGCCGTCGGTTTCGGCTTCTTTGCAGCCGTAAATATGCTCGTGATGACTGCTCTGACTCATCACAGCTTTCTTTCCCGATCGAGTCTGAGCCGTATCAGCGCCGGCGGCTACCTGGTTTCGATGCTGATTTGGCTGGCATACACGACACTTCCAGCCACGGTCCGCAGCGGTGCGAACAAGCCGGCAGATGCCACGCAGAAGTGGGACCAAGCGCTTGATGATGCTCGCAACAGTGCACCGGTTACTAGCCTCCTCGATTCCATGGATCAGACCGTTGAACGGCTTCTGTACCACCGGCGTACGGAAGCTGACATAACGGTAGCAACCCGCCGCTAGCACTCACCCTAGGTCGACATGCAGTCGCGAATTGCGGCGTTTTCCTTTTGCTGGGGGAAGGGCAGACTTAGACCGGCGTCTTCGTCTTTCGCAACGGACTGAAGAACGGCAACTGTCGCACCATCGCCGTTGCGCGGTGGCGCACGGCTTCTACCGTCAGTTCGATCTGCAGCCTAGTGCCCGGCGTTGCGTATTGGGGTTCGATGCTGGCCAGGGCGATCAACTGCTTCAGCAGCGGGGACCACGTCGTCGAGGTGGCTTTGCCTACCTGATCGCGTCCGCGATAGACGGGCACGTGAACACGTGAGGCGGTGGCAGGTGTCTGCGGCGGCAACCCGACGTCATCGAACAACTCTTCGACTTCGTTCCAATCGATTTCCAACCCCACGAGAACACGCTCCGGTCCGCGTTTGTTCTCCTTCACCAACGCCCCCTTACCGATGAAATTGTCTTTTTCCAGATGGACCAACCTGCCTAGGCCGATCTCATACGGCGAGTACTTCTGTGAAAGGATCAATGCCTTCTTGCTGCTGATGTAGTCGACATCGGCTAGGATCAGCCCAGCCTCGATGCGCGCGACATCGAGAGCGAGCATTCCGGTCGGGTGAATATCGAAGCGACGACCGGCTTCAATAAGCGCGTCCCAGACCTTTACGGCATCCGGCCAAGGAATCCAGATCTCATAACCGAGATCACCGGTGTATCCGGTACGCGAAATGTCCACCGGCACCCCACCGATTTTGCCGCTTGTCTTGTGGAAGTACTTGAGATTCTCGATGTCGGCTTCGGCGATGGTCGTCAGTAGCTTTCCCGATGTCGGACCCTGAAGCGCCAATGCCGCGAGTTGTTCAGTTACGTCTTCGATCTGCACATCGCGTCCGATGGCATTCTGCCGGAACCAGCGTAAATTCGGATCGGCCGCGGTCCAGCGATAGGTGTTCTCTTCCAGACGAGTGATGGTCCCGTCATCGATGACCTTGCCATCTTCATCGCACCAGCAGCAGTAGATAACTTGGTTTACCTTCACCTTGTTGATGTCGCGAGCCAGGACGCGATTGACGAACCGCGTCGCATCCCGTCCCGTGATGAGGTACTTGAACAACGGAGTGACATCGATGAGCGCGGCCGCGTTGCGAATCGCGTTGTACTCGTGCTCATGGTGTGTCTCGTACACGCTGACCGCGTAGAAGCCCGACCATTCCCGATAATTCAGGCTGGTGCAGAGGGGAAGTGTACGTTCGTGAACGGCGGTTCCAATGGGCACTGTGATTCCTCGTGATGGCTGACCAGCGCGGATTATAGCGGCGCGCGCGAGCAAGCGGCAAGGACGCACATCATTCTCGTTCTACAGACAAATTTGCCGTGCGGCATTTAAAATGAGGTGTTTGCATCGCGCAAAACTATGCCATCCAACTCCTCCGGAAAATATGACGCTATCGTTATCGGTGGCGGACACAATGGGCTCGTCAACGCAGCGTATCTCGCTAAGGCAGGCAAGAAGGTTCTTGTCCTTGAACGGCGCCACGTTGTCGGCGGCGCCGCGTGCACGGAAGAGATCTTTCCGGGATTCAAATTCTCGGTCTGTTCGTATGTGGTTTCTCTGCTGCGGCCGGAAATCATCCGTGAACTCGACTTGCCACGCCACGGCTTGGAGATACTGCCGCTCGACGGCACCTTTACTCCCATGCCAAACGGCGACCACCTGTGGCGCGTGAACGATCATGGCGTCACACGTCGCGAGGTCGCACGCCACTCCAAGCTTGATGCCGAGGCCTATGACGAATTCGGCAAAGCGATGGTGCAGATGTGCCGGTTCGTAAAGCCGATCCTCAGCATGGTGCCGCCGGATCCGACCACGCTTAATCCGAAGGACCTGATGAAGCTGCTCTTCCTCGGTCGTCGCTTCAAAGACCTTAACGGCGAGGACAAATACAACCAGGTTCAGCTCATGACCATGAGCGCGGTCGACTTCCTCGACCAGTGGTTCGAGACCGACGTGCTTAAGGCCACCATGTCAGCCTCCGGCATTATCGGAACTTTTCTCGGCGTACGCTCACCGGGAACCGCGTACGTTTTGCTTCACCACTACATGGGTGAGATTGATGGAGCCTTCCGCGCCTGGGGATTTGCACGTGGCGGCACGGGTGCGATCTCGAATGCAATCGCTGAGGCGGCACTCGAAGCCGGGGCAGAAATTCGCATGAAAGTTGGCGTGGCTCAGATCCTCGTGAAAGATGGCAAGGCCGTCGGTGTCACAACCGAGAACGGCGACGAATTCTACGCTTCGGTGATTTCATCGAGCGTCGACCCCAACCTGACGTTTCTCAAGATGATCGAGGCACAGCATCTGCCCGACGATTTCCGCGAAGAGGTAAAGCGCTACAAATTCCGCGGATCGTCCGGCAAGGTGAACCTTGCACTCGATGCATTGCCCAACTTCACCTGCATGCCCGGCGAAGGCAAACACCTGCATGGCGCGATCTCCATCTCTCCTAGTGTCGACTACATGGAGCGCGCCTACGACGACGCCAAGTACGGTCACTATTCGCGCCGGCCGTACATCGACATGGTGATCCCTAGCCTCACTGATCCGTCGGTCGCACCTCCCGGCAAATATGTGATGTCGTGCTTCGTGCAGTATGCTCCCTACAAGCTCAAAGAAAGCACGTGGGACGAGCAGAAAGAAGCGTTCGGCGACAATGTCATCAACACGATTGCCGAGTACGCGCCCAACCTCAAGGACATCATCGTTGGACGACAGGTGGTCACGCCCCTCGATCTCGAGCGCGAGTGGGGCCTCACCGAGGGAAACATCTTCCAGGGTGAGCTCACGCTCGAGCAATTGTTTTTTCTGCGTCCTCTGCCGGGCTACGCACAATACAGAACGCCGATCAAGAACCTCTGGATGTGCGGCTCGGCCACGCATCCCGGCGGCGGCATCATGGGCGCGAACGGCCGCCTCGCGGCGCTGGAAATCCTCAAGCAGGGAAAGAGAAACTAGGCCATGGCGGAGACGCGCGACGTTGTCATCATCGGAGCAGGGCACAACGGGTTGATCACCGCTTTCTACTTCGCCAAAGCCGGACTCAGGCCACTGGTCCTCGAGCGGCGTCCGCAAGCCGGCGGCTGCGCCATCACCGAAGAGTTTCATCCCGGCTTCCGTTGTTCGAGGCTGGCGCATGCGACCGGGCCGGTGCGTCCTGAAATCGTCTCGGACATGAATCTGGGGGGCCACGGTCTTAAGACTTATACGCCGGATGTACGTGTGCTGTCGCTCTCCCCCGATGGCAATCACCTGGCGCTCTACTCCGACACAGGGCGCACGCAGCAGGAGATCGCGAAGTATTCGACCAAAGAAGCCGCGAACTATTCGGAGCTCCAGAAAGCGCTGGAACACATCACGGCGGTGCTCGACCAACTGCTGCACATGACGCCGCCCGATATCGACGGGCCGGCGTCTGGCAATGTCTTTGACTTGCTGAAGACCGGCCGCAAAATTCGCGGACTCAACGAAAAAGACCTTTACAGGCTGTTTCGCTGGATGCCGATGGCTGCAGCCGATCTGGTGGCCGAATGGTTCGACACAGAATTGTTGCGCGCGACCATCGCCGCCCAGGGAATCTTTGGGACCTTCCTCGGTCCATGGTCTGGTGGATCGGGTGCCACTTTGCTACTCCGTGCAGCTTCTGACGGCAATCCCGCCGGTGCGGCTTCCTATGTGATGGGGGGAACGGGAACGCTTACGACCGCGATGGCGATTGCTGCGCAGGCCGCGGGAGTCAAAATTCGCACCCAAGTCGAAGTCGCGCAGATCAAAGTGAAAGACGGAATAGCTACCGGAGTCGTCCTGAGAAACGGCGACGAGATCGACGCACGCGCCGTAATCTCGAGTGCCGACCCCAAGCGCACGCTGCTCGGCTTCGTCGAGCCGCAGCACCTGGCGCCCAGTTTTCTGCAGCGGTTGCAGAATTACCGCATGCACGGGACGGTGGCGAAGGTGAATCTTGCGCTTAATGGCCTTCCATCGTTCAAGGGGGTCGATGGCAACGCCTTATCATTACTGGGCGGGCGAATTCAAGTTTCACCTGAGGTCGATTACATCGAGCGTGCCTTCGACGCCTCGAAGTATGGCGAGTTCTCGCAACATCCGTACCTCGAAGCTACGATTCCGACATTGCAGGATCCCTCACTCGCGCCGGCGGGCAAACACGTGATCTCGATCTACATGCAGTACGCGCCATACAAGCTGCGCAACGGCGATTGGGATTCGCGGCGCGATATCTTGGGCGATATTGTCGTCAACACGCTCGCCGAGTACGCACCCGACATGCCGGGCAAGGTCGAAGCCCGCGAGGTCATTACCCCGAAGGATCTCGAGCGGACCTACGGCCTCACCGGAGGACATATCTTCCACGGCGAGCTAGCCCTCGATCAGCTATTCACCATGCGTCCGCTGCTCGATTGGGCGCAATATCGCACACCCATCCAAGGCCTGTATTTATGCGGGTCAGGGACACATCCGGGGAATGGGTTGACTGGGGGATCGGGGGCGAATGCGGCGCGAGAAATCGCGAAGGAGTTGCGCAAACGATAGCAAACCCCATGAAAGTCCGAGGATCTGCAATGCAGCAATTAATCCGTCTCCGGCTAGCGATGGCGATCGTGGGTATTGCGTGCGTACTTGCGATTCATGTCGCATCTCTCACCGGAATAACCTCGCCTTTTAAGAGGGTTCTTCCCGCGCTTTTCCCAACCCTGTGGATCGTTTTGCAGCGATCTCTGTAATGACTCGACTAATTTAACCCGCGACTTCAAGCGAAAAACACATCTGGCGGGCGGTCCTCCGAGGGTGCCCAGCCTTGATGCGTCGGACGTCAGGGTCGTCTTTGGTTATAGTTCGATAGGTTTTTTTCTGTTTCCTATTGTGTTTGGGGGAAATGGACTCGAAAGCGAACGGGGCACGTGTCGGTTCAGCTGGCTAAGTTCTCTGATGAGTGCGGTGCGCCAGTTCCGCCAGAACCCACCCACCCCGATCTTGCTTACAAATGATCACAGAATAGTACTCTGCTGACCCTTCATTCCCTGTTTCAGATCCTTTGCCAGCAGCCGATGAAACATATATTCGCCCGCCTCGCGTCGAACCGATAGCCGCCCCGCGCCGTAAGCGCGCGAGTGCAGCCCCCGTTGTACGGACTCACAAATCCCTACATCCTCATCGTTGACGCGCTCGCCCACGGCGATGCTCTGCCGATTGCGCTCCGTGGCCTCTTCACTGAGGTCATCGAAGTAGAAGTCGAAGATCACTTTGCAGTGGTCCACGCCATCGGGCAGTACAAGGTTCGTGTCCATGTATCCCTGGTAGAGATTGATCATTAAGTTGGGGTATTGCCAGAAGTACCAGGCGCGGTCGCCCTGGCGCGTGGCCGAGATTGCCGCATCCTTGTCCCCTGCCACCATCGGGCTCGACTGCAGACAATAGCGGTCTGCAATCTCGATGGTGTAGTGCCGGTAGTCGAGCACGCTGTTGAGCGCCTTGTGCAGATGGGGAACATGGTAGCCGCCGTCGAGGTAGTTGTCGACGAACACCTTCCAGTTGCAGTTGAGCGAGTATGTTCGACGCTCGAAGAACCTTGGACGCATCAGGTCCAGGGGCTTGGTGCGATGAATCAGTTGGCCAAGAAATGTTTCCAGTGGACTAGCCTTGGGATCGAGGTTGACGAAGACGAACTGTTCCCATGCCGCCATCTTTACCGGAACCAACCCGTTCTGCGTGCGATCGAAGTTGCACACCCCCTCGAACTCCGGTGCGCCTTTGAGTGCGCCATCCAGCCCATAGCTCCATCCATGGTACGGGCAACGAAAGATGCTCGTAGAGCCTGCGGTCTTTGTGACCACTGCGGCGGCATGGTGTCGACACACGTTGTAGAACGCCCGCAGCTCGCCATTCTTTGAACGGACAACGACAATCGGCTCACCTGCCAGTTCGCGAGTGACGAACTGTCCCGGCCGTTTGAGTTGATCCAGTCTGGCCACAACCTGCCAGCTTCCGCCAAACACGTATTGTCGTTCGAGCGTAGCAATCCGCTCGTCCACGTACCAGGAGGCAGGTATCGTATGCGACTCAGGCAAGGGACTTTTATCGTCGTAGGAGCGAAGAATCTCTTTTAGTGACGATGACATCGGGCCTCCCGAACTTCCGCGGGAGGCCATGATAACAGGCGCTTCGGGCTATTCTGCGCTACTGGTGCCGATCGCGCCGCGCAGGATCTTCAGGAACTGATCGACCAATTCTTCCCGGTTGCCCCCGACCTGGCCGGTGCGATGGAAGAGCTCCCGGTCGCTCTCGCCGGTTAGCAGCGAATCCTGCATGCGCTCAAACGTGCATTCGAGGATCGAGGTAATGAGGGCCGGATCAACATCGGTTCGCACTTCTCCGCGTTCGATCCCCATATGCACGAACGCCGCCGCCCCTAACGGATCTTCCATCGCCAGGAACCGTGCGATGCGTTTCTTCAGGTTGAGATCCGACCCGTAATTTCCCAACAGAACGATGCGGTATGGCACACGGTACTGCTCCCAGTGATGCACCGGAAGCGATAACCGGTAGCGGACTACTTCGAAGAACCCTCCCTCTTTCACCTCACGTGGTACGTCGAGATATCGTGGCAAGGCGCGTATTGCCGACTTGTACGACTCGAAAAACAGGCCATCCTTGCTGCCAAAATGTTGAAACACGGAACCCTTGGCGATTCCGAGATGGTTGGCCATGTCTCCTACGCGGGCGGCTTCGTAGCCATATTCAGCGAAGTGGCGCATCGCAGCGTTCAGGATCATAGCGCGCTTTTGGATAGAACGGCTTGCCGGCGCCGGCGCGCCAGTCTCGCCGTTGCCCGGCGGGTATTCCGACATGGTTGCCCCCAAGAGTGATCAGTTGAATCGAACCCTGACAATATTGCGACGGCCCAGGGAAGGAGCTGCGCACTCGCGAGTGCTTCAGGTCAGCTTCGTGCAACTCTCACGGTTGCGCAATCATAAACCAACTCCCCGGTACCGACGTTAGTTCTAACCCACTTATACCTGTTTCTCACCTGCCGCAATCGTAGGGTCGCGATCGAAGGTTTCGAAACGTTACCCTTATTTCCGACCGCCGGACACCTGCGTTCCAATTTTTTTGCACATTTTCGGAGTGCTCCAGTTGGCGCTTACCGTAGACGCCACAGGACGGCGGCTTGAGCGGGCGGCTGTCAGACTCGACAGGAAGGTTAGTAGCGGACATCAAGGCACGGCCTTGGCGGCGCCTTCGTTCTGTTCTACGTTTGCCCGCTAGCTGACCGTGCCGGTTAGCTTCCTACACATCTCGTCCACAAAATCATTGACGTGCCTTGCCTGCTGTGTTTCCTTGTCGGAATGGACTCCGAACCGTTTGACGTTGAGGTTACCAAGGCCACACCCGCCGATGTTGGAGCTGCGGCTCTTCTGTTCGATGCCTACCGCCAGTTTTACAAAAAGGCGCCAAACAAGGAGGCGGCGCGCCGCTTTCTCTTCGCCCGCCTGAGCAAAGGCGAATCGGTACTGTTCCTGGCCTGGCGGGGAAACACGGCGATCGGATTCGTACACCTGTATCCGGTGTTTTCGTCGACCAACCTGACGCGGCAGTGGATCCTCAACGACCTGTACGTTGATCCTGAATCGCGCAAGCGCGGTGTCGCGCACGCGCTGATGAATCGCGCTCACCAGTTTGCTGAGAGCACCCATGCCGACGGCCTTACGCTGGAAACGGCGTCTGACAACCATCCCGCGCAGCGGCTGTATGAGCACCTGGGTTGGAAGCGTGACGAGCAGTTTTGTCGTTATTTTCTGGCGCTGTGAAAACCGGAATTCATGGACCCATCTTCCCCACCCCTGACGATTGGATTAACCACGACGCCCCTAAAGCAGGTTGCAGAGGAGATGCGTCCCAAACGCGTGTTAGGCCTCGGCGACCTCGTGATGTTTTACCTGGTCACGACGCTGAGCCTGCGCTGGATTCCTGTCGCAGCGACCGTAGGACCAAGTTCGATCGTGATTTGGGTCGTCGGCCTGCTGACGGTTTTCATTCCGCTGGCACTGTGCATCATGGAACTCTCCTCGCGCTATCCGCAAGAAGGCGGCATGTACTTATGGAGCAAGCGCGCCTTCGGTGATTTTCCCGCGTTCCTCACTGGCTGGATCTACTGGACCAGCAATCTGCCGTACTTTCCTGCCGTCCTATATTTCGCCGCCAGCAATGCACTCTACATTGGCGGAACACGCTGGCACGCGCTGCAGCGCAGCCCGCTGTTCTTCATCACCTTTTCGCTTTTGGGCGTGGGGCTGGCGCTCGCGCTTAACGTGGTCGGCCTCAACGTCGGCAAGTGGCTGAACAACCTCGGCTCGCTGGGATCGTGGCTTCCCGTCGTGCTGCTGTGCGTTGTTGGCGTGGTTGCATGGATGAAGTTCGCATCGGCAACCAATTTTGCTCCATCCGAGCTCAAGCCAAGCCTGAATTTCGGCATGTTCGGTGTGTGGGCGACGCTGCTGTATGCCTTCGCCGGCGCCGAGGCGGCATCATTCATGGGCGATGAGATGAAGAGTGCTCGCCGCATTGTTCCCCCTGCGCTCATCGTTGCCGGAGTGGTGGTCACCGCGGGGTACATCCTGGGGACGATCGCCATCTTGGTCGCGCTGCCCGCCTCGCACATCAACAACATGGAAGGAATCATGCAGGCCATTTCCACTGCTGCGGCGCGCGTAGGATGGACCGGCGTCGGCCCCACCGTGGCGCTGCTCATCTGCCTCGCCAACCTCGGAGGCGTCGCAGCGTACCTCGCCGCGCTCGCCCGGTTGCCATTCGTCGTCGGAATCGACCGCTACCTGCCACACTCGTTTGCGCGCGTTCACCCCAAGTGGGGAACGCCTGTCGTGGCCCTCGTCACGCAAGCCTTAGCCTGCATTGTGTTCGTGTTTCTCGGACAAGCCGGCAGCAGCGTGCACGGCGCATATCAGCTTCTGGTAACGATGAGCATCATCACCAACTTCATCCCCTATTTGTTCATGTTCGCGGCGTTGATTCGCCTGCAGCGCGAGCCCGCAGAACCAGGAGTCGTTACCATTCCCGGAGGCAGGCCGGTTGCGATCACTCTTGCCGTCGTTGCGATGATTACCACCTGTGGAATAATCATTGGCTCCGCGATTCCCGATCCCGACGAGCCGCACAAGTTTTTCGCGGTGGCAAAGGTCGTTGTGCTTAGCGTGCTGCTGATCAGCGGAGGCGTGATGTTGTACGCAATCGGGCGGCGACGCGCGCAGAATAAGTCGCAACAGCATGAGTTTTGAGCCATTCTCCGGCGCTATAATTAAACCAGTACTCGCAAGGGGTTCCCCAACGTCATGACCGCAAATAATGGCAATGATACGAACGTTCTCAAGCCACGCGAAGACTGGATCACACGCCGTTGCGAACAGGCTGAAAAATCCGGCGACACCAACATGTCGCAGATGCATTTTGCCCGCAAAGGCCTGCTGACCGAAGAGATGCTGTTCGTCGCGGAGCGTGAACAACTGACGCCCGAATTCATCCGCGACGAAGTCGCAGCCGGCCATATGATCATCCCGGCGAACGTGAACCATCCTGAGCTCGAGCCGATGTGCGTCGGCGTCGGCGCAAAGTGCAAGATCAACGCCAACATCGGCAACTCGGCCATCACCAGCAATGTTGACCAAGAGCTGAAGAAGCTCCACACCTCCGTGCACTACGGCGCCGACACCGTCATGGACCTCTCCACCGGCGGCGGCATCCACGAAATTCGCGAAGCCATCCTGCGGCACTCGCCCGTGCCCATCGGTACGGTGCCGATTTACGAAGCGGTCTCGCGTGTAAAACGCATCGAAGACCTCACTATCGACATCATGCTCGAAGTCATCGAAGAGCAAGCCGAGCAGGGCGTTGACTACATGACCATCCACGCCGGAGTGCTCATCGAATACCTGCCGCTCATCACCAGCCGCATCACCGGGATTGTGAGCCGTGGCGGCGCGATCCTGGCGCAATGGATGGCGCATCACCACAAGCAGAATTTCCTCTACGAGCGCTTCGACGACATCACCAGCATCATGGCAAAGCACGACGTGAGCTACTCGCTCGGAGACGGCCTGCGTCCCGGCTGCATCGCCGACGCTAGCGACGAAGCGCAGTTCGCCGAGCTCAAGACCCTGGGTGAACTCACGACGAAAGCCTGGGAGGGCGATGTACAGGTCATGATCGAAGGCCCCGGACACGTCCCGCTCGACAAGATCAAGGAGCAGGTCGACAAGGAAGTCGAGATGTGCCACGGCGCTCCGTTCTATACGCTCGGTCCGCTGGTTATCGACATCGCACCCGGCTACGACCACATCACGTCCGCCATCGGCGCGGCGATGATCGGATGGCATGGCGCTTCGATGCTCTGTTACGTCACTCCCAAAGAACACCTAGGCTTGCCCAACGATAAGGACGTCAAAGACGGCATCATCGCCTACAAGATCGCCGCCCACGCCGCCGATGTTGCGCGTCATCGCCCGGGTGCGCGCGATCGCGACGACGCCATCAGCTACGCGCGCTACACGTTCGACTGGAATAGACAGTTCGAGCTCTCACTTGATCCCGAAACAGCACGCAGCATGCACGACGAAACCCTGCCCGACGCCTACTACAAAGAGGCGGCATTCTGTTCCATGTGCGGCCCCAAGTTCTGCTCCATGAACTATTCGGCCAAGGTGGATGAGTACAACAAGCAGGTCCACGGCGTGGAGAAGAAGGACTATTCAGACCTGGTGAACAAGCTGGTGGCGATTAACTAAACACGGCGTCTTAAATAATGCAGCATAGCCTCCGTAGGGTCGCGTTCGGGCGACGCCAACGATTGAAGCAGGCATTGACGGCTTTGAGCACTTCGCCGAGTGTAGGGAAGTAGCGGTTGTGCATCGCTAGGCGGCGAGTCAGCTTGCAGACCCGCTCGATGGGTGCCAGTTGAGGACTGTAAGGTGGAAGAAACAGAAGCTTCAAGTGTGCAGCGTGCTGGCGCAGGAA
>Ga0306920_100010858_pt1 | contig 12244 bp, 12 predicted proteins | sample flu12Cox44000170_FD_204666 | JGI IMG/M metagenome (GOLD analysis project Ga0306920, IMG submission 204666) | Lab enrichment of tropical soil microbial communities from Luquillo Experimental Forest, Puerto Rico - flux4day.12C.oxic.44.000.170 (v2)... | ecosystem: Environmental > Terrestrial >...
GCGGATGTCATGCGTTCGCAACGCTTGCGCTCTGTCGCCCTTGCTCCACGGCGCGAATCCGGATGGGGGACATGCCCCGATCGGCCTGGTTTGGGTGAAATTCACCAGGGGAAATCGTGCGTCCTGAAACGTCGCGGGTTCTCATTTGCCATGCGCAGCGGCCGCAGCGGAGGTGGATGCGGGCTGCCACCATCCCTCTGCAGCGGGGCTGCGCGCCCCCGACCGGGCCGGCGGAGCGTGCTAGGTTTCGCGCATGAGCGAGGACCGCTCGGGCGAGCTGTTCGAGATGAACCCCACCGGGCGCTTCAGCGACCGGGCCGCCGACTACACGCGCCATCGCCCGGACTACCCGGCCGCCGCATTCGACGCGATGCTCGATGGGCTCGGCGAGCCGGCATCGATCACCGCCGCCGACGTCGGCGCCGGGACCGGGATCTCGTCGCGCCAGCTCGCCTCGCGCGGCGTCCGCGTGCTCGCGATCGAGCCGAACGCGGAGATGCGGTCCGCGGCGGACGGGGCGGCCGGGGTCGAGTGGCGTGACGGCACCGCGGAGCGCACGGGCCTTGCGGACACGAGCGTCGCGCTCGTGCTGTGCGCGCAGGCGTTCCACTGGTTCCGCGCGGGGGAGGCGCTCGCGGAATTCCATCGCGTGCTCGTCCCCGGCGGGCGCCTCGCGCTGATGTGGAACACGCGCGACCGGGCCGATCCGCTGACGCGCGGCTACGTGGAGGCGATTCACGCCGTGAACGGCGAGCACCCCGCGGAGATGCGCCCGTTCGATCACGGGGGAATCGAAGCGGGCGGAAGATTCGAGCCCGCGCGGCTCGTCCGCGTGCCGAACGCGCAGCGGCTGGATCGCGACGGATTGATCGGGCGCGCCGCGAGCGCGTCGTACGTTCCGCGCGAGGGCGCGGCGTTCGAGCAGCTCGTCCGCCTGCTCTCCGACGTCTGGGCGCGCCACCGCGACGCGGCGGGGCTCGTCACGATGCGCTACGAGACGCGGCTCTGGCTTGCGACCCGGCGCGACTGACGCGCCGGATGCTCAGTGCTTCGGAAAGTCGTTCTCGAGATCGAGCGCGAGCTTCCAGGCGCCGGTCGGGTCCTTGCGCCACACGTGGAGGTACGCCTTGGACTCGGACTGCTTCGCGCCCTCGAGCCGCGACTTGAGCACGCCATAGTCGTAGCCCATGTCCCCGGACGAGGCGATCGCGCTCCCGGCCGGCTGCCATTCCACCTCGCTCGGGTGCTTCCCGAGCAGCGAGATCGCGGTCGTCAGGCCCGAGCCGGGCATCACGCCCTCGCGCAGAAAGCGCAGATCCGGCGCGCCGTGCCGCGAAAGCGCGCGCGCGAGGCCGAGCGAGCGGAGATCGAACGCGTACTCGCGCTCCGCGGACATCATGTCGTTGAGCGCCGCCCGCGAGTTCATCGCCGCCGGAGCGGGGTCGGCCGTGCCGCCCTCGATCGTGGTCCGCGGCCGGCCGTGCGTCGTGCGCGTCTCGAGGCGCACGTCCGCGAGCGCGGTGCGGCTCTTCGGGTGCGAGACGCCGATGTCGACCGCGACGCACCACTCGCCGGATTTCTGGCGCTTCCACACCGAGACGAAGTCCCCGTACGCGGGCGGCGCGTGTTTTCCCGTGCCCGGCGTGTACTCCCACGGACCCGTGGTGTAGCCGAGCGCACCGTCCGAGGCGACCTCGGCGTATCCGGGAGCCCAGTTCAGCGTGCCGCCTGGAGGCGTGCGCTGCTGCCAGTCTTTGCGTCCGTTCACGGGCCCGGGCCGGAACACGACCGCGTCCCCGCACAGGTTCTCGAGGAACGCCGCCTTCATCCCGCGCTGCACCGACATCGCCGCGAACGCGCGCTCGGCCTTCACCATCTGCCGGTATCCGGAAAGATCCGGCGCACCGGTCGGCAGAGGAGTGGCGCCGGTTCCGAACACCGCGAGCACGGCCAGAGCCATCCGATGTCGCATCGAAGCTCTCCTCGAAACGCACGACCGAGTCACGAGTGCCACCTCGGACCAGGCGATGGACGCGCGCAGCGCAGCGTTAACAGACCAGTCCAGCAGGTTTATCGGCCGTTCAGCGCCGGAATTCCACATGCGCGACGCGCGAACCAGTGTTTCAACCGCGGGCGATTTCGAACGCGCCGCAAAAAGCGCTACCCTGCCGCGCGTGAAAGAGTCCGAGCGCATCACGGAACAGCTGAAGCGCGCGTTCGAGGGCGGGGCGTGGCATGGCCCGTCGGTGCGCGAGGCGCTCGAGGGGGTCACCGCGGCGGAGGCCGCCGCGCGGCCGATCCCGAACGCTCACTCGATCTGGGAGCTGGTGCTGCACATCACCGCGTGGGAGTCCATCGTCCGCCGCCGCCTGCGCGGGGAGAACGTGGACGTCACGCCGCAAGTGGACTGGCCGAAGGTCCACGAAACCACGGATGCCGCCTGGGCGCGCGCGATCGACGAGCTGACGCGCGGCCATTTGCAGCTGCGCGAGACGGCCGCCGGCTACGACGACGCGCGGCTCGACGACAAGCCGGCCGGCGGCTCGACGGCCTATGTGCTCCTGCACGGAGCGATCCAGCACGATCTCTATCACGCCGGTCAGATCGTGCTGCTGAGAAAGAGGGCGAAATGAATCCGCACCGCACGATCTGGAGCTGGGACGCCGTACGCGCCATCGGAATTCTCACCCTCGCCGCCGCGGCGCTCGGCTGCTTCGCGCCCGCCGCGCGCGCGGCGACGCAGGCGTATCACGTCGTCGCGCGCTGGGTGATCGGCGGCGAAGGCGGCTGGGACTATCTCACCGCCGATCCCGATGCGCGGCGCCTCTACATCACGCACGGCACCCAGGTCGAAGTGCTGGATCTCGACCAGGGCACGAAGCTCGGCGCGATCCCCGGCACGGTCGGGGCGCACGGCGTGGTCGTCGCGCCCGCGCTCGGCAAGGGCTTCATCGCGAGCGGCCGCGACTCGGCGATCGTGGTGTTCGACTTGAAGAGCCTCGCGGTCACGTCGCGCATCCGCGTGCCGGCCCGCTTCCCGGACGCGCTGCTCTACGAGCCGGTCACGAAGCGCGTGTTCTCGTTCAACGGCGGCAGCTCGAGCGCGTGTGCGTTCGACGCCGCGACCGGCGCGTTCGTGGACTCGCTGCCGCTCGGCGGCAAGCCCGAGTTCGCGGTCGCGGACGGCAAGGGCAGCGTGTACGTGAACATCGAATCGACCAGCGAGGTGGTCGCGTTCGACGCCAAGTCGCTCAAGGTCGCGCGCCGCTCGCCGCTCGCACCCGGTGAGGAGCCGACCGGTCTCGCGATGGACGGCGAGCGCCAGCTGCTGTTCTCCGGCTGCTCGAACCAGCATATGGCGGTCGTGGACGCGAAGACCGGCAAGCTCGCGGGCACGCTGCCGATCGGGCAGGGCGTGGACGCCGTGGCGTTCGATGCGAAGCGGCGCACCGCGTTCGCCTCATGCGGCGACGGCACACTCACCGTCGCGCGCGAGAAGAAGCCCGGCGAGTTCGCCGTCGCGGAGACCGATTCCACGCAGCGCGGCGCGCGCACCATGGCGCTCGATGAGAAGACCGGCCGCGTGTTCGTCGTGACCGCATCGTTCGGCCCGCCGCCCGATCCGACGCCCGACAACCCGCACCCGCGGCCGACGATCCAGCCCGGCACGTTCGTCGTGCTCGTGCTCGACCGCTGAGCGCGCCTAGTCGAGCGTTCCGGACGCGCCGATGAGAACGAACGGCGCCCGCTTGGTGCGATCCGCCACGCTTGCTAGAGTCCGGCGCCCGCCGCGCGCACGCCGCCCGGCGCAGCGCCGCGGCCGCGCTGAACCGACCGAAACCGGGAGCCACGCCGATGCGAAAGCCGACGCATGCCGATGCCGAGCTGCTGCTCCACCTCTATGAAGTACGCCGCGATCCCGAGCTGCGCCGCGCGCGCCAGTGGTTCCTCACCGAATTCAAGCCGGGCTCGTGGAGCGAGATCCGCGCGCGCTATCTCTCGCACACGGAGGAGGACCGCTGGTTCCGGATGACCACGTCGTACTGGGAGATGGTGGCGACGCTGCTCGTGCGCGGCGTGCTGCACGCCGACCTGTTCTTCGATCACACCGGCGAGGACATCGTGACGTGGGATCGCTGCAAGAGCTGGGTCGCCGAAGCGCGCAGCGACATCCGGCCCACCTACCTCTATCACTTCCAGCAGATGGTGGAGCAGCACCAGGCGTTCCGCACCCGCACCATCGCGGCCTATCGCGCCGAGACTGCCGGGCGCGAGGTCGGATCGTCGCGACCGAAGCGCCGGAAGCGCTGACCGTGTCGAGCACGTTCGGGCGGCTGTTCCGCATCACCACGTTCGGCGAGTCCCACGGGCCCGCGGTGGGCGTGGTCGTGGACGGCATGCCGCCCGGCGTCCGGGTCGAGATCGCGGACATCCAGCGCGAGCTGGACCGGCGGCGCCCGGGGCAGAGCGCGCTCACGACGCAGCGCAAGGAGGCGGATCAGGCCGAGCTGCTGTCCGGCGTGTTCGAAGGCGTGACGCTCGGCACGCCGATCGCGATCCTGGTGCGCAACACCGACGCGCGCTCGCAGGACTACGACAAGCTCAAGGACGTGTTCCGCCCCGGCCACGCGGACTACGTGTACTTCGAGAAGTACGGCGTGCGCGATCATCGCGGGGGAGGGCGCTCCTCCGGTCGCGAGACCGTCGGGCGCGTGGCCGCTGGCGCGCTGGCGCGTGCGGCGCTCACCGGCGCGGGCGTTCGAATCGTGGGCGGCACCGTGCAGGTCGGCGACGTGACCGCTGCGCAGCGCGACTGGGACCAGGTCGAGAAGAACCCCGTGCGCTGTCCGGATCGCGCCGCCGCGGAGAAGATGGCGGCCGTGATCGAGCGCGCGCGCGACGACAAGGACTCGGTCGGCGGCGTGGTCGAGATCGTGGCGACCGGCGTGCCTGCGGGATGGGGCGATCCCACGATGGCGAAGCTCGACGCCGCGATCGGCGCCGCGATGCTCTCGATTCCCGCGACGAAGGGCGTCGAGATCGGCGGCGGCTTCGGCATGGTGGCGCGGCGCGGGTCCGAGACGAACGACGTGTTCGAGGGCGGGCGCTACCGCACGAACTTCGCGGGCGGGATCTCGGGCGGGATCTCGAACGGCGCCGAGGTCGTGGCGCGCGTCGCGGTGCGGCCTGCGACCTCGATCGGCAAGCCCCAGACCGCCGCGACCGCGAGCGGCGGCTCGACCACGATCGAGATCCAGGGCCGCCACGACCCGTGCATCTGCCCGCGCGTCGTGCCGGTCGCCGAGAGCATGCTCGCGATCGTGCTGATGGACGCCTGGCTGAACCAGCGGGCGATCCGCGGCCGCGAGCGCTAGCCTCCCCTTTCGCCGGAACTCGAACTGCCTCTCACAACTCCTTGTGTTTCTGGCGATCTATGGGATGCTCGCTGCTCGACCGGGCGGTTTGGAAATGCGCGGGGCGAAGCGAACCCGCACATTCCGGCAGGGGTATGCATCGAATGTACGGACTTGCCCGGCGGCCGCACCCCATGTTGAATGACGGGTGGCCCCGGCAGGGAAGACCGGGCGGGCCCCACGGGACCGGCGCGAACGCCGGCCCCGGCATCATCGGAGGCGCCTTGAACACACCCAAGATGGGCCGCGGCACCGCCGCCGCGTGGCTGCTGCTCGCGATGCTCGCGATCGCGCCACCCGCGGGCGCCTGCATCGGCACGCCCATCCCGCGCTACGAGCTCAAGGATCTCGGCACGCTCGGTGGGGCGGCGAGCGTGGCCGAGGGCCTCAACAATCTCGGCCAGGTCGTGGGTCTCTCGCAGATCACCGGCAGCACGCTGTTCCACGCGTTCGTCTGGGATGCCTCCGGCCTGCGCGATCTCGGCACGCTCGGCGGGCCGCAGAGCGGCGCGCGCGCGATCAACGTCCACGGCGACATCGTGGGCTGGGCGCACGTCGCGAACAACGACAAGCACGCGTTCCTCTACCACGCCGGCCAGATGACCGATCTCGGCACGCTCGCGGGCAGCCCGGTGGACGCGTATTCGCTGAACGACGCCGGCGTGCTCGCCGGCTCCTACATCAACGGCATGTACGAGCGCGCGTTCATGTGGACGGGCGGGACGATGCAGGACATCGGGACGCTCGGCGGGACCGACAGCCGCGCGTACTCGGTGAACGGCCACGGCGACGTCGTGGGGTTCGCGCGCCCGGTGGACGACTCGCAGATGCACGCCTGCCTGTGGCGGAATGGAACCGTGACCGACCTCGGCACGCTCGGCGGCTGGGCGAGCTACGCGTACGACATCAACGACAACGGCAAGGTGGTGGGCTGGTCGCTCGAGGATCCGAACGTGATCAGCCACGCGTTCGAATGGTCGGAGGGCGTGATGATCGATCTCGGCTCGCTGGGCGGAAAATACAGCGCCGCGTTCGCGATCAACCTCTCCGGTCTCGCCGCGGGCGTTTCGAGCGACACCGCGGACGTGAACCATGCCGTGATCTGGGAGGGCGGTCAGATCCAGGACCTGAACGCGCTGATCGCGCCGGGATCGGGCTGGTTCCTGAGCAGCGCCTCGGACGTGAACGATCAGGGACAGATCGTGGGCTACGGCACGTACCAGGGCGCGACGCGCGCGTTCCTGCTCAGCCCGCTGCCGGCGCTCGATGCGCCGCAGCCGAAGGCGGCGCTCTCGTTCGCGGGCGCGACGCCGAATCCCGCGCCCGGCGCGGCCACGTTCCGCTTCAGCCTGGATCAGACCGCGCGCGTCCGCCTGCGCATCTACGACGTGCGCGGCCGCCTGATCGCATCGCTCGCAGACCGCGAGTTCGGCGCCGGCCCGGGAGTCGTGGCGTGGGACGGCCGCGAAGCCACCGGCGCGCTCGCCGGCGCGGGGCTTTACTGGGCGCGCTTCGAAGCCGGCGCGCGCGCGTTCACGCGCTCGTTCGCGCTCCTGCGCTGATCCGCGCGCGTCGCCGCGCCCACGCGCCCGGTCGTTGACCCTCGAGCGCGGCGCGTGCTAACGTTTTCGCGCGTTTCCTTCGAGGAGGACTGAGGTGCACCGTTCGCTGCTGTATTGGATCTGGCGCTGGACCGGCGACGCTCGGCGTGGCCGGGAACCGGTGCTGGGTCGGTAGCGATACGCCCCGGCGAGTTCCCTGAGGCCCACGCCCGAACGGCGTGGGCTTCTTGTTTAGGCGACTCGAGGGGCGGGAGAGTCCGAGCCGCATGCTGATCCTCTTGAAGCCCGGCAGCTCCGAGCCCGCGGTCGCCGCGGTGAGCTCGCGCCTGCGCATGATGGGGCTCGCGGTCCACCGCACCGACCACGACGGCCGCGTGCGGCTCGCGGCGATCGGGGACGGCACGCCGGTCGATCTCGACGCGCTGAAGACGTGGTACGGCGTGGAGTCGGTGCAGCGCATTCCCGTCCCGTTCAAGCTCGTCAGCCGTTCGTTCCATCCCGCCGACAGCGTGATCAGCGTCGGGCGCTGCGCGATCGGGAGCGACCAGCTCGCGCTCATGGCGGGCCCGTGCTCGGTCGAGGGCGAGGAGCAGGCGTTCCAGATCGCCGAAGCGGTGGCGGCCGCGGGCGCCACCGTGATGCGCGGCGGGGCGTTCAAGCCGCGCACCTCTCCTTATTCATTCCAGGGCCTGGGGGAGGAGGGCCTGAAGATCCTACGCCGCGCCGCGGACGCGTTCGGGCTCGCGGTCGTGAGCGAGGTGATGGACACGCAGCAGGTCGCGCTGGTCGCGCGCTACGCGGACATCCTCCAGCTCGGCGCCCGCAACATGCAGAACTTCGCGCTGCTGCACGAGGTCGGCCACACCGAGAAGCCGGTGCTGCTGAAGCGCGGGCTCGCTGCGACGATCGAGGAGTGGCTGATGAGCGCGGAACACATCCTGTCGCAGGGGAACTCGCGCGTGATCCTGTGCGAGCGCGGCATCCGCACGTTCGAGACCTACACGCGCAACACGCTCGACCTGAACGCGATCCCGGTGGTGAAGGAGCTGAGCCACCTGCCGGTGATCGTGGATCCCTCGCATGGCACCGGGATCCGCGACAAGGTGGCGCCGATGGCGCGCGCGGCGGTCGCGGCGGGAGCGGACGGCCTGATCATCGAGGTGCACCACGACCCGGATCACGCGCTGTCGGACGGCGCGCAGTCGCTCTACCCCGATCAGTACCGCGAGCTCGTGGGTCAGATCCGCACGATCGCGAACGTGATCGGGCGGCGCGTGTGATCCGCGCCGCGCGCCGGCGGGCCGGCGTGCGCGCGTCTTGACACCGCGCGCCGGGCTGCGGTTTGATCGCCCGTTCACGGGCGATTAGCTCAGCTGGTAGAGCACTTGCTCGACAAGCAAGGGGTCACTGGTTCAAGTCCAGTATCGCCCACCATGTTGCCGCGGCCCGTGCTTCGCGCGCGGCCGCCGCGTCTCGCGCCGGAGCTTCCATGTCGCAGGCCACCCCGAGCATGACCGCGCCGGACCTCTCGCGCTATCCGGGCGGCGAGGCGCTCTACCGCCTGCGCCACTCGGCCGCGCACGTGCTCGCGACCGCGGTGACCGAGCTGTTCCCGGGCGTCAAGGTCGCGGGCGGACCGCCGATCGACGGCGGCTTCTACTACGACTTCGCGCGCGATCAGCCGTTCACTCCCGAGGACCTGGTTCGCATCGAGGCGCGGATGCACGAGATCGTGGCCGCGAACCAGCCGTTCGAGTACATCGAGACCACTCCGGAGGAGGCGCGCGCGCGCTTCGAGAAGGCGGGGGAGAAGTACAAGCTCCATTTCCTCTCCCAGATCCCGCCCGGCGCGAAAGTGACTTACTACAGGAACGGTCCGTTCCTGGACCTCTGCCGCGGACCGCACCTCGCGAGCACCGGCGGCCTCGAGGCATTCAAGCTCACCCACGTCGCCGGCGCGTACTGGCTCGGCAACGAGCACAACGAGATGCTGCAGCGCATCTACGGCACCGCGTTCGCGAGCGCGAAGGAGCTCGAGGAGCACCTCCTGCGCATCGAGGAGGCGCTGCGGCGCGACCACCGCCGGCTGGGGCGCGAGCTCGAGATCTACTCCGTGCATGAAGAAGTGGGGCCGGGGCTCATTCTCTGGCACCCGCGCGGCGGCATGGTGCGGCACATCATGGAGCAGTTCTGGAAGGACGAGCACCTGAAGCGCGGCTACGAGCTGGTCTACACCCCGCACATCGCGAGCGAGAAGCTGTTCGAGATCTCGGGGCACCTCGCGAACTACGCGGACCTCATGTACTCCGCGATGGACATCGACGGCCAGCCCTACCGCGCGAAGCCAATGAACTGCCCCGGACACATCATGATCTACAACAGCCGCAAGCATTCGTACCGCGAGCTGCCGCTCCGTTACGGCGAGCTCGGCACCGTGTACCGCTACGAGCGCTCCGGCGTGCTCCACGGCATGGAGCGCGTGCGCGGGTTCACCCAGGACGACTCGCACATCTTCTGCACCCCGGAGCAGATGGTGGACGAGGTGATCGGGGTGCTCGATCTGATGGACTTCCTGATGAAGTCGTTCGGCTACGAATACTCCTGCTATCTGGCGACCCGGCCGAAGGACAAGTACCTCGGCAGCGACGAGGAGTGGGCGTTCGCGACCGACGGGCTCCGGCAGGCGCTCGAGCGGCGCGGCCTCGAGTACGAGGTGGACGAGGGCGGCGGCGCGTTCTACGCGCCGAAGATCGACGTCAAGCTGCGCGACGCGCTGGGGCGCGAATGGCAGTGCCCGACCATCCAGGTGGACCTGAACCTGCCGAAGCGCTTCCACGTCACCTACACCGGCTCGGACGGGCAGGAGCACGAGGCGGTGATGCTGCACCGCGCGCTGTACGGATCGCTCGAGCGCTTCGTCGGCATCTATCTCGAGCACACCGGCGGCGAGTTCCCGGTCTGGATCGCGCCGACCCAGGTGATGATCATCCCCGCGAATCCCAAGGCGTACGACTACGCGCGCGAGACCGCGGCGATGCTCGAGGCCGCAAGGGTGCGCGTCGAGACCGATCTGCGCGACGAGAAGATGGGCGCGAAGATCCGCGACGCCGAGCTGCTCAAGATCCCCTACATGGTGATCGTGGGGCCGCGCGAAGCCGAGGCCGGCACCGTGGCGCCGCGCCGGAAGGGCGAGGGCCAGCTCGCCGCGATGCCGCGCGCCGAATTCCTCGAGCGCGTGCAGCGCGAGACCCGCGAGCGCAGCTGATCGACGCGCCGCGGGCCCGCGCTCGTCCGCGCGCCGTCAGTGCCGGATCGGGAAGAGCGACATCCCGACGGAGAGCCCGAAGTTGTTCGCGTCCACCTGATCGATCCCGCCGGCGTGCAGCTGGTGCTCGTAATTGAACGCGAAGTTCACCGACCCCGAGTGCCCGACCATCACGCGCGTCCCGATGCTCACGGTCGGCGCGATCACGGTCGCCGTGGTGCCCACGGCGAGGTCGCCGGAATACCCCACGACGCCGATTCCGGCCTCCGCGAACGGGATCATCGGTCCCGACGCGGTATTGAAGTTGTAGATGAGACCGCCCGTGATCCCCGTGAGCGTGAGGCTCGTCGAGGCCGAGTAACCGCCCCCCAGGCTGAACGACTGGTAGCCGAGCAGGACAGTGCCCGCCAGCTCGAGCGGTCCGGTGAAGCAGTAGCCGACCGTCGTGTTGAGGTTCACGGTGGTCGAGTTCTCGAGGTTGTTCCCGCTCGCGGACAGGCTGCTGTGCCCGAACGAGAACGACGGCGCGAGCTCGAGCGTGCCGGGCGCGAGGGAATCGGCGCCCGCCGCCACGGGGAGAAGCAACAGGATCGCGGCGCACAGCGCCCTGAGGAGAGTGGTTCGCATGCGGCACCTCCTTTAGAGATCGAATGACACCCCCACCGATCCCTCGGTGTGACTGGTCCACCAGTCGTTCTTGCCGTTGGAATCGCTGGCGTGATTCGTCGCCAGCGTCTGGCCCAGGTGACCGAACAGCCCCCACGATCCGCTGAGCCGGGCCCACATCCCGATGCGGCCATTGAATCCATACTGCGTGACCGTCGGCCAGTTCCCGCTGATCGGGGAGGGCGTCGTGCTTTCGTACCGGCCGTACCCGCTCCAGTACGTGAGGCCGGGCCCGCCGTAGATCGCGACCTTGTCGTTCAGGAACGCGAACCGGTCGCCGCCCACCCGGATCTGCCACGAGCGGCTCGTGAACGTCTCGGTGGGAGCGGAGGGACTGGTCGGATCGAACCGGCTGCGCCCCGCGTCGTAGCCCCCGGCGACCTGCAGCGTCCACTCGTCGCTCACGAACCGCGCGGCCGCGACGTGCAAACCGATCTCCGGGCTCTGGAACGTGCTGATCTCGCCGGTCGTGGGGCCGACGAGCTGCGCCTGGTTTCCGTTCACCCCGAGCCAAAGCATCCAGCTGTCCGCGCCGGGGTGATCGGCGCGCGCGGCGCCGGGCAGCGCCGCGGAGAGCAGGATGAGCAGCAGCCAGCAGCCGTGACGCCTCATCGTACGCCTCCTCCGACCGCGCGCCGACGCCGCGAGGGGGCGGCCGGCCACGCGTTAGTAAGCCACCGAGAGGCCGATGGCGCCATCATGGCCGCTGGGCCACCACGTAGCCTTGGCGCCCTGGTCCTTGGACGTCGCGTAGGCGAAGTACTGGCCGATCTGGGTGATGATGCCGTACTTCGGCGAGAGCTTGAAGTCGTAGCCGATGCGGGCCTCGATCGCCCACCGCGTCGTGTTCGGCGTCTCGACCGCAGGCGTGAAGCCACCTCCGTCGAACTTCGCCTTGCCGCTCCAGTACTGGATGCCTGGCCCCATATAGAGGTGGCTGCGGTCCGTGAGGTGGAAGAACCGGTCCGCGCCGAGCCGCACCTGCCAGGACTTCTGCGAGTACTTGAAGTCCGTGCTCCCGGGCAGCGCCGCGCTGCCGGGCTTGTCGGTCTCGTTGAAGAACCCGATGCCGCCGCCCACCACGACGGCATACTCCGGGTTGTAGAAGCGCCACAGCTGGAGCTGGGCGCCGAGCTCCGAGTGGCTGTAGGCGCCGATGTATCCGCCGGCCGGCAGGCCGGTGAAGTCCGCGATGCCCTGCGTGAGCTGGAGCGCGATGAGCGTGGAGCTGCTCTTGCTGTTCTGCGCGCGGGCCGTCCCCGCGAGGGCGAGCCCGCCGACCACCATGAGAACCCTGAACCATTCGCGCATGAGGGACTCCTTCGATCTCGAGGGAC
>Ga0306920_100010859_pt1 | contig 12244 bp, 12 predicted proteins | sample flu12Cox44000170_FD_204666 | JGI IMG/M metagenome (GOLD analysis project Ga0306920, IMG submission 204666) | Lab enrichment of tropical soil microbial communities from Luquillo Experimental Forest, Puerto Rico - flux4day.12C.oxic.44.000.170 (v2)... | ecosystem: Environmental > Terrestrial >...
CCGCATCGGCGGCATCAGCCCTGGATGAACGGAATTGACACGGATGTTGTCGGCGCCGTGCTGCACCGCGGCCGCCTTGGTCAGGGTGCGTACCGCTCCCTTCGAGGCGTTGTAGCCGACATGGACATGGTGCTGGCCGGTGATGCCGGAAATCGACGAGATGTTGACGATCGACCCGCCGCCCGCAGCCTTCATGACCGGGATCGCGAATTTCATACCGAGAAAGACACCGCGGGCATTGACCGCCATCAGCCGATCCCAGGCCGCGGTGTCGAAGAGATCCTCGACCGCGCTACCGGAGAGCCCGGCATCGTTCACCAGGATGTCGAGCTTTTTGAACTCGGCGAGGGTGGCATCGACCGTCGCCTTCCACTCCGTCTCGCTCGACACGTCGAGACGGCGGAAGATTGCGGCACCATTCGCCCGGGTGATGTCGGCGACGACCCCCCTCCCCTCTTCCTCCAGCATATCGGCGACGACCACCTTGGCGCCCTCGCGGGCAAAAATCCGCGCCATGCTGGCGCCCATGCCTGAGGCCGCCCCAGTGATCAGCGCGACCTTGTCTTCCAGCCTCATTGGCTTTCCTCCCACGAACCGGAGCTAAACGACGGCGATCTGACGCCGCAGCTCGCCGGTAAACAGGCTCTTTGGGATCATCGCGTGTACTCCGCGCACGATGTCGACGACCTGCGTGACCCGAAAACTCGCCGCGATGCTGCAGAGCGCGTAGGCATCCTCACGTGTCAGCTTGGCGCGGTTCGAGAGAAAGTCGATGGCATTGCGTGCAGCCAGGGTCATCGCCGTGTTGAGATCCTTGTCGAGACCCACGGTGATCCAATGGGTCGGCGTCTCTGCAACGGGCCATTGGAAATTTTTCTGCTTGTGCAGGACGATTTGGATCAGCACCTCCTGCATGCGGGTTTCGAGTGCCGTCAGGCAGATCTCGCCGTCGCCCTGTACGGCGTGCGAATCGCCGGTGTAGATCAGCGCGCCCGGTTTCCATACCGGCAGATAGAGGACCGAGCCTTCCCCCAGCTCGCGCAGGTCGAGATTGCCGCCATGCGGTCCGGGCGGCACCGAGCTCGTCACCCCCGGGCTGAGCGGCGGAAAGAACCCGTCGGGTGGTGCGACACCCAATGTTCCCTGAAACGGCTTCAGCGGGATGGCGATGTCAGGGGCGAACTTCCCTTCCATCTTGGTCAGGTCGAGATCGATGTATTTGACCTGGCCCTGCGCGAAGTCCTGTGCCAGCAGACCGGTGCCGAGCGCGCTCGGGTTGTGGAACACGGCGCCCCACGGCTCGGGCCGCACCCGCCGATAACGGATCTCGAGCACATCGCCCGGCTCGGCATCCCTGACGGCGATCGGGCCGATGATCGAATGCGGTCCGCGCCCTGGATTGCTCGTGCGCAGCTCGGCCAAGCGGCTGACGGGCACACCCGGCTGCATTTCGTTCAGGAAATGCGACCATGTCTTCGGAAAGCTGACCAGATCGCCGGATTCGATCGTCACGATCGGCGGCAAGGTGGCGTCGAACACCCCGAGCCGCACGGTCTCCTTCGTGGACTCCACGACTTGGGTGCGTCCGTTGCCGCTCGAACCGCCGCCGCCAGGAGTCGGATTTCCCCCTTCGGCCGCGTGCGTGAGCCTGGCGAACCGTGGCCCGATCGCCGCGAGCGCACCCATAAAGCTGCTCGCCCGCAACAATTGCCGTCGCATCCGGCCGCGGGCGCTCAGAAAGCCATCGAGCCGTTCCTGGTCCATTTCGTCCCTATGCAACAGACGATCGGCGGTTCGTTTGCCGAAAGCTGCATCCTTGATGTCCTCGCGGATCACTCCGGTGCCCTTCTCGTCGCCGCAGCCAAAGAGATTGCCGCAGTCGTGATGATGCATAATCGGGCGGGGCTCGCCGTCGTGATCGTGCTGGTGGGTCAACGCATTCTCCTTACGACTAGCCGAACGACTAGCCGACCCGTATCGTTGCCTCCTCGCCAGCAGGCGCGGTCGGCCGAGGACCTCAGTCGACGCCGACCGCCGTCCCGAGGGTTTCGCCGATGGAGCGGTTCAGCACGAGGTCGGCGATCGGGTCGAGACCGGTCGGCTCCCGGTTGATAATGACCAGGGTGGCGCCGTTGCGCTTGGCGAGCTCCGGAAACCCGGCCGCCGGATAGACGACAAGCGAGGAGCCGGCGACGATGAACAGATCGGCGGCGCGCGTCTCGATCTCGGCACGACGCATCGCCTCGATCGGCATCGCCTGACCGAACGAGACCGTCGCGGTCTTGACCCAACCGCCGCACGCCTCGCACACGGGTGCCGTACCGTCCCGTTCGAAAACGGTGCGCAATTCGGCGATCTCATACCGCCGCGCACAGTCGAGACAGTGCGCATAGGTGGAGTTGCCGTGCAATTCGATGACCTGCGCGCCGGGAACACCGGAGGCCTGATGGAGACCGTCGATGTTCTGGGTGATCACCGCAGCGGCCGTGCCGCGGCGGACCAGCTCGGCGACGGCGCGGTGACCGCGGTTCGGCTGTGCGTCGCGCCAAGTGTCGTCGGCCTCGAAGCGCCGCCGCCAGGTTTCGCGCCGGGCTTCTTCCGAGGCAAGAAAATCCGAAAAATCGATCGGCGCCATCTTTGTCCAGATCCCGCCTGGGCTGCGAAAATCGGGGATTCCCGACTCGGTGCTGATGCCGGCACCGGTGAAGACGACGGCTTGTCGGGCCCGTTCGATAACGCGGGCGAGCTCGGTGATTTGATGATCGATCGGCATGGCACGAGTTTGGCAAATCAGTCGCGACGCGCCAAGCTCGCCGTGCGATCCTGGTGCAATGGGCGATCGCACTGCCTATCTCGCGGCCCAAGGGTATGCCGGCGAGCTCGGCTATGAGCTCGGCACTGTCGAGCGCAGGCTAGGCCGCCTGCTGATCGCTGCGGGGCCGCCGCGCGCAGCGGCTTGGGCCGCCAATGTCTGGCTCGATCCGCAAGAGATCAAGGTCGCCTCGATATCCGACGCGGCGGCGAAGCTGCGGGCAATCCAGCGCAACTGGGCCTTCTACGCCCCGAGGCTCTACCGGCGAGCCACGTTGATCCAAGAACAGCTGCCCAAGGTCTCCGCCAAGCCGCTGGTCTTCGGAACTCCGCCGCCGAGCGCGCCACTCGGCTCATGGACCTTGCTCGACGCCGAGACCATGCTTGTCTCACCGCGTTGCACCAGCCCGTTTCCAAATGGCGAAATCCATTTCGTCGAAGACCATGCTGGGCCACCGAGCCGCGCCTATCTCAAGCTCTGGGAGGCGCTGACCGTGATCGGATGCCGGCCCGAGCCCGGCGAGCGGTGCCTTGATCTGGGCAGCAGCCCAGGGGGATGGAGCTGGGCGTTGCAGCGCATGGGCGCGCATGTTGTAAGCGTCGACAAAGTGCCGCTCGCCCCTCATATCGCCCACCTGCCCGAGATCGAGCACCGGCTGGAAAGCGTCTTCGCGCTAGACCCGCGCACGGTCGGGCCGATCGACTGGCTGTTCTCGGATGTCGTGTGCTACCCGGAACGGCTCCTGGCACTGGTCGCGCGCTGGCTCGGCGCCGGAACCTGCCGCAATTTTGTCTGCACGATCAAATTCCAAGGCGAGACTGATCACGCGACGGCTCGGCGCTTTGCTGCGATTGCAGGCTCGCAGCTGCGCCACCTGTTCCACAACAAGCACGAATTGACCTGGAGCAAAATCGGGTAGGATGCGAGACCTCGTCATTCCCGCGAAAGCGGGAATCTAGAGCCTGGACCCCCGCCTTCGCGGGGGTGACGAATTAGAAATTCCGCTTAAGAGTTATCGGGGGAGAACGCGATGGAGCTGGGACTGCGGGGACGCAAGGCGCTGGTGACCGGCGCCTCGAAGGGGATCGGCCGGGCCTGCGCCGAGGTATTGGCTGAGGAAGGCTGCGATGTCGTGCTGGTGTCGCGCACCGCGGCCGATCTCGAAGCGGCACAGGCGGCGATCGTCGCCAAGCACAATGTCGCGGTGCGCCTCTATCCGCTCGATCTCTCGGACAGCCGCAATGTCGACAAGCTCGCGGCCGAATGCGCCGACACCGACCTCCTCGTCAACAATGCCGGTGCGATCCCCGGCGGCGACATCGTTCAGATCGACGAGGCACGCTGGCGCACCGCCTGGGATCTCAAGGTGTTCGGCTATATCAACATGACGCGGCGCTTCTACGCACTGATGGCCCAGCGCAAAAGGGGTGTGATCATCAATATCCTCGGCGCCGCCGGCGAGAACCCCGATTTCAATTACATCGCCGGCTCTTCGGGCAACGCGTCATTGATGGCGTTCACCCGCGCAATGGGCGGCACCGCACCACGCGACGGATTGCGGGTCATCGGCATCAACCCTGGTCCGGTCATGACCGAGCGGCTCGTCACTCTGATGCGCACGCGGGCGCAGAGCCAATTCGGCGATGCCGAGCGCTGGACCGAGTTTATGAAACCGCTCGCCTTCGGGCGCGCCGCCAAGCCTGAGGAGATCGCCTGGATGGCGGCATTTCTCGCCTCCGACCTCTCGGCCTACACCACGGGCTCTATCGTGACGATCGACGGCGGCGGCTCGAGCCGGCGTTCGGCTTTCTGACGGTCCCGCGGCCTGAAACTGCAGGCCCCGCGAGCAATGCTCGGAGCCGCATCGGGCGGGTGCAGCAAGGATGAGAAACCTCGCCGAGGATTTTGCTTGGCTGCACCAGAGGGCGAGCCTGCTGCTCGTTCGCGACGCCCGCTGGCGTCGCGGTCTGCAGGTCGGCTTCGTGCTTGGCGGCGCTGCCCTTGGGGGGATCGGCGAGGTCGTAGCAAATATCGTCGCGGATCCGATCCGACCTTACGCACACATTGCCTCGATCGTCGGCCTCGTGGCCGTGCTGATCGGCGGGCTGGTTTTTGCCTTTGTCGACGAGGGGGCACCAGAGACGATTGCGCGAGCACTGGCAGCGATCGAGGGCGCCCGGACGCGTGACCTGACGATCACCGAGCTCGAGGCAGAGTTCCGGTGGATTACCCAGCTCTACGGCACTGCGAAGGCGCTTCGCGAATTCGTGGAAGCAGCACCGGATGTCGGCGCGGAGGAGGCAAAAAATGCTTTGATGGGGACATTGAGCGCCCTGCTCGACATGGTCGTGGCTCAGAAGGACGTGCTGTTCGGGATGACGGACGAGCGCTGGAACTTCGCCATTTATCTCTACGAGCCGACTGGCGATCAGCTCAAGTGTCTTATTTGCCGGCGACCCATTCGCGCCGAAGAGACCGCACCGCATCGGGCCTGGCAGTCTGGCGAAGGTCATGTCGGCCTGGCGTTTAGCCGAGGTGAGGAGTTGGTTGCCTCCGACACCGCAGACCCGCAAATCGAGCAGCTCTTTCGCGGTCACGGCGCCAAGCATCGGGACGATGACACGATCCGCTACCGCTCGATTGCCTCAATCCCGATTCGCACGCGCGGCGACAATCCGTGGGGCGTGCTCGTCGCAACCAGCGACCGCGCCGGACGATTCCGGCCGGTCACCGCTCGCTCGCGCTCTGCGATCGATCATGCCGAGCCCCTGCGGGTGCTCGCGACGAACCTTGCGGCGGCAATTGATCGCACGCATATTGTAGATCGACCGGAGCGAGTACTATGACTATCACGACGCGCCCGAAAGAACTTCCGCTCTCCGCAGCCGCACGTATCGACCAGGAAATCAGCGAGCGCGCTCGGCGCGTATCCGCGGGCCGGGCGAATGCGTCGGAAATCACTGATATCGTGCAATTGATCCGAGAGCGGGCGGAGCTGATGATGCCGCGGATATTTACCGAGGGTGCCGGAGCGCAGCAGCCGGGGGACTAATCCGGAGAACGTCTCGACCCATCGGTGCTATTGGTTGAGCCAGCGCCGCATGAAGCCGAGCAGCCCCTGCGGCATAAAAATCACCATCGCGACGAAGATGATCCCGACCGGGATCAGGTAGTATTCGGTGAAGAACCGCGACAGGCCCTCGCGCAGAAGCAGAAAAAACGCGGCGCCGAAGATGGGTCCTACGAGCGTGCCGATGCCGCCCATGACATTGTAGATCACGGCCTCGCCCGAGACGAGAAAGAACACGAAGTCGGGTGCGGCAAATTGGTTCTGCACCGCATATAGAACCCCGGCCAACCCCGCAAAGAGCCCAGAGAGCATCACTGCGACGATCTTGTAACGCTCGATCGCATAACCGATCGCCCGAGTGCGTGATTCGTTCTCGCGGATCGACTGCAATACCATGCCGAACGGCGACTGGGTGATGCGCCGCAGCACCAGATAGGACAAGGTGACGACGGCGACCACGAACCAATGCAGCGTCGTGGATGTAAACGGCATCGAAAAGAGCCCGGCGATCGCCAGCGGCGGCCGTCTGAAGGTCAGCCCGTTCTCGCCGCCCGTCACCTCGGTCCAGGTGAAGATGATCACGTAGAAAATCTGCGAGAAGATCAGTGTCGTGATCGCGAAGTAGATGTCGCGCAGACGCGTCGAGAAATATGCTACGAACCCGGCGACTGCGGCGGCGGCGACGAGTCCGTAGAAGATAGCCAGCCAGAGATTGGGCGGCTGCACCGACAGCAAAGCGGTCGCCGCACCATACATGCCGAGCCCAAAAAACGCTGAATGGCCAAACGACACCATGCCGGTGTAGCCGATCAGGATGTCGGAGGACATCGCCAATAGACCCCAGATCAGGATTTCGGTCAGAAACCGGCGCCAGAACTCCGGCAATACCAGCGGCGCGATGATCAACAGCGCCAGAATGATGGAGAACCCCGCCCAATAGATCAGCGCGTGTCGGCCGACCGATTGCCTCTTTGCGGGCCGATCCCTCCGCCCGCGAGCGGGTAGCGGGTCGGGGTGAGGGACGTTTTCCGCCGCGAGACTCATCTCGGAGCCGAAGCGAAGAGCCCGGTCGGCCGGAACAATAAGGTCAGGATCAGCACGACAAACGAGACGATGACCGCCTGGGCCGGGCTCACCCACAGCGCGGCGTATGCCTCCAACAGCGAAATGAAGATAGCGGCGGCAATCGAACCGGCAAGGTTACCCATCCCGCCGACCACCACGACGATGAAGGCTTTCAAGATCCAGTCGAGCCCCATTGCATGGTTGACCCCAGCGAGCGGCCCGAACAAGACGCCGCTGGCGCCGGCCATCCCGGCGCCGATGGCAAAGACGACGGTCAGCACCCAGGGCACCGGGATGCCCATGGCCTGGGCCATTACTCGGTCCTGCGTCGTCGCGCGGATCCAGATGCCAAAAGTGCCGAATTTGAGGAACAGCCAGAGCGCGCTGATTATCGCCGCCGAGAGCAGCGCGATCACCAGACGGTACCACGGATAGTCGAGATAGAAGAGGCTGAAGTGGCCGGTGAACGGCTCGGCAATCTTGCGCGCGACCGGGCCGAATTGCCATAGCGCGTAATTTTGCAACACCAGCGAAACCCCGAAGGTGGCGAGGATCGTCGTCAACGGGTCGCGGCCGAGCAACGGGCGCAATGTCGTCAGATAAATTGCCGCACCCAGCAGCGCTATGACCAGGCTCGCAGCAACCAGCGCAAGCCAGAAATTGCCGGACGCGGCCAGCACGATGACGCCGACATAGGCTCCCAGCATAAAGAGCTCGCCATGGGCAAAGTTGACGACGTCCATGATGCCGAAGATCAAGGTGAGCCCGGAGGCCACCAGCGCCAGAATCATGCCGGTGACGACGCCGTTGATCGTCTGGATCAGGATCTGGTCAAATGGGATTTCCATGCTCGCGTCTCTCGGTCGTCATTCCCGCGAGCGCGGGAATCCAGAGCGGCCAGTCTCCAGCGGCCGCCCCTGGACCCCCGCTTTGCGCGGGGGTGACGGGAATGTGCGGGTCCATTACACCCCCAAATACTGATGAATCACTGCGTCGTTGACCTGGAGCGCCGCGGCCCGTGCGTGATGCCGGACGACACCCTTCTCCAGAATGTAAATCCGCTGAGAGGCCTCGAGCGTCAGCGGAACGTTCTGCTCGACCAGCAGCACGGCCACATGCTCGCGATGCAACACATCGATGATTTCTCGGATCTGTGAGACCATGCGCGGCATCAGCCCTTCGGTCGGCTCGTCCAATAGGATGATCTTGGGCTCGAGCATCATCGCGCGGGCGATCGCGAGCATCTGCTGCTCGCCACCAGAGAGCGTGCCGCCGGCCTGACCGCGCCGCTCGGCCAACACCGGAAAATACGCGTAGACCTTCTCCAGCAGCTGTTTCTTTCTCGCTGTGGTGACGCCGTGGCGATCGAGCCCGGTGCGGAGGTTCTCGACCACCGTCAGCAATGGGAAGATCCGCCGCTCCTCGGGAACATAGCCTATCCCGAGGCGCGCCACCCGGTGAGCCGTCGACCGGGTGATCAGCCGTCCCTCGAACCGCACCTCGCCACGGCTCGGGTGGACGAGGCCCGCCACCGCCTTCAACGTCGTGCTCTTGCCGACGCCGTTGCGCCCGAGAAGGCCCACAACCTCGCCGCTGCCGACCTCGAGCGAAACCCCGTGCAGAATATGGCTCTTGCCGTAATAGGTGTGGATTTCCTCGACTTCGAGAAGCGGCGCCACCGCGGCACCCCCGGGACTCATGTCTTGCTCATGTCTTCAGGTAGACCTCGAGCACCCTGGGGTTCTGCTGGATCTCCGCCGGGGTTCCCTCGGCCAAAATCTCGCCGTAGTGCAGTACGGTGATGCGTTGCGCCAGCTCCATGACGACCTGCATGTCGTGCTCGACGATCAGGATCGTCAGGTTATTTGCAATCGAGCGTACCAAGCCCATCGTGTCATGGGTCTCGGCCGCACTCATGCCGGCGGTCGGCTCGTCGAGGCACAAGAGCTGGGGCTCGGTCGCCAAGGCGATGCCGATCTCGAGATTGCGCTGCTCGCCGTGCGACAGATTGGCGGCCAGCTCGTTGGCCTTGGTCGATAGACCTACAGCTGTCAGCACCGCTTCGGCCTTCTCGATGATGTCGCGATAAGCGCGATGATGGGCGAGCAGGCTCCAACTGTGGCGGCGTGACTGGGCAGCGATCCGGACATTCTCGAGCGCCGTGGCGTTGGGAAGAATGTTGGTGATCTGGTACGACCGGGCGATGCCCTTATGCGAGATCCGGTCCGGAGAAAGCCCGGTGATCTCCGCGCCGTCGAACAGGATCTGCCCGGAGGACGGGCGCAACACACCGGTCAGGCAGTTGAAGAACGTGCTCTTCCCGGCCCCGTTTGGCCCGATGATCGCGCGGATCTCCTCGCGCTGGACCGTGAAATTGACTTGGTTGAGGGCGGTTAGCCCGCCAAAGCGAACGGTCAGGTCTTCGGTGCGCAGGATCGGTGCTGCGGCATCCGGCAAATGTTCAGCGCTCACTCAGGCGGCGGGAAATTTGCAGGCCGGCGGCACCACCGTTTTCTCCCAAGGAATGGTTTCTAGGAGATGATAGGTGCCGCCCTTGACCACATAGACCAGCTCGCGCGTAAACGCCTGGTGATCTTCCTTGCGCAGCACCTTGTCGCCGGTCGGGAAATCGGGGCCTTCTTTCATCGTCAGCCCTTCGAGCGCGGCGATCAGCTTGGGCGTATCGGCACGGCCCTGAAAACCCGATTTCTCGATGCCGAGCTTTAGCGCGTTGACCGCCTCGTAATTCGATTGGGCGTAGCGGTCGGGAAGCGGCCCCGTCGGGTCGATCTTTTTCAGCCGGGGGACTGCATCGTCGAAGAAGCTGTGCAGATAGGGTGTATCTAGCGGTTCGTCAAATATCGGCAGATAGCGGTCGATGCCGACAAACCCTTCAATCTTGTTGCCCATCGCCGGCAGCTGGGTCGAGGTGGCTACGGCGCCGTCACCGGCGATCTTGTATTTCTTGGCGAGACCGAGGTCATAGCCCTGGTTGACGACGTTGATCGCATCGCTGCCGAAGAGGATCAGGAACAAGCCGTCGAAATCGCCGCTGATCTTTGACAGAAACGAAGTCGTGTCGGCGGTGCCGAGCGGAATGCCGGTGCCGCCGACGACCTCGCCGCCATTCGCTTTGATGTCGGCCGCATAGGCGTCGCGAGTTGACTGGCCCCAAGCATAGTCGGCATAGACGATGTGCCATTTCTTGCCGAGCTCGTTCACCAAATAGGGAGCGAACGCGACCGCTTGTGCCGGGGCGAAATCGTACGACCGGAACGTGTAGCGGCTGCACTTACTGGTGGTAAGGGTCGTGTCGAGGCACACGCCGATCATGTTGACGATCTTGTGCTCTTCCCAGACCGGTGAGCAGGCGAGGCAAATGTTCGACAAAAACCCGCCGACATGGGCGTCGATCTGGTCCTCGGTAGCCATTTTCTCGACGGCACGGCGGCCGACATCGGGCTTCGACTCGTCGTCGCCGACAACCAGCTCGACCGGGCGGCCCAGGATGCCGCCCGATTTGTTGATGCGGTCGACCGCCATCTGCACCCCGACAAGCGATGTCTTGCCACCATAGGCGGCCAGCCCGGTCAGCGGTTGCACGGTGCCAATCTTGTAGGGCTTGGTCTGGCCAAACGCAGTCCGCCACGAGCTCGGCAATATTGCCGCGCCGAGCCCTACGGCGCTGCCTGCCGCGACCGTCCGGAGCACTCGGCGGCGCGTTATCCCATCTTGGCTATAGCCCATCGCGAATCCCTTCCCTGTTCCAGGAACGGATACCTACCCTCAGTTGCGGAGTGTTGGCAACAGGCGAGCCGCCGCAGGGCGCGTGGGCGCTGGGACGCTCAGAAACCTGGCGTCACGCGGGCAAAAATCCGCCCCTGCAACTAAGCTAATGCGAGGTTTATCCGGCCTTCAGCCGGCGCGCCGCGTCGACCGCGGCATAAGTCAAAACACCGTCGGCGCCGGCGCGTTTGAAGCCGATCAGGCTCTCCATGACCGCCCGCTCGTCATCGAGCCAGCCGTTTTGCGCGGCGGCGTGCAGCATCGCGTATTCGCCGCTGACCTGATAGGCGTAGGTCGGCACCCGGAAGGCCTCTTTCACCCGCCGGACGACGTCGAGATAAGGCATGCCGGGCTTGACCATGACCATATCGGCGCCCTCCTGCAGATCGAGCGCGACCTCACGCAACGCCTCGTCGCTATTCGCCGGGTCCATCTGATAGGTGCGCTTGTCGGCGCTGCCGAGTGCCGTCTTCGAGCCGATCGCGTCGCGAAACGGCCCATAGAACGCCGAAGCGTATTTCGCCGCATAGGACATGATGCGGACATGATGGAACCCCGCCGTGTCGAGCGCCTCGCGTACGGCGCCGACGCGCCCATCCATCATGTCGGAGGGCGCGATGATGTCGCACCCGGCTTCGGCCTGCACCACAGCCTGCCGGCGCAGTATCTCGACGGTCTCGTCATTGACGACATAGCCGTTACGGATGACCCCGTCATGGCCGTGCGAAGTGAACGGATCGAGCGCCACGTCGCACAGCACCCCGAGCCCCGCCACGGCTTTTTTGAGCGCCGCGACCGCCTGGCAGACGAGGTTGCCAGGGTTTAGCGCCTCGCCGCCCTCGGCATCTTTCAGATGGGCCGGCACCGCCGGGAAAACCGCGACGGTCGGGATGCCGAGCTCGGCCGCCTCGCCGGCCGCGTCGACGAGTGCCGCAATCGGCAGTCGAAAGACCCCGGGCATCGACGGGACCGGTTTTTTGCGGCCTTCCTCGTGCACAAAGACCGGCCAGATCAGGTCGCCCGCCGTCAGCACCCTTTCGGCGACGAGCTTGCGCGACCATGGATCGCGGCGGTTGCGCCGCAGGCGCGTCTGCGGATAGGGGGCGAGGGGCGGTAGAAACGAAGTCACGGGAACACTCCCGGGGATGGCGCGGCAACCGCCGCGAATATCGCGAAAATAGGCTTCGAAGCGGCCCGTGACAACGCGCTGGGCGGAGAACGCCGAAGCCTCAGTCTGTGGCGATATCGATTACGGCAAAGCCTTCCTTCCGCGCAGCGCCGGCGAGGCGATCGTCGAGCGTCAGCATTTCCAGCGACGCCGGACGTTGCTCGGCAGCAATAAAGGCCGCCGCGAGCTGCAACGCATCGGCGGCTCTGACTGGATGCACGCGAAGAATCCGCTCCGCCGTTTCACGGACGATGTCGTTCGGATCGACCTCGTGCCAGCCCTGCGCCAGTTGCTTGAGCCGGTCAAAGGCGAGCCCGGCGGTTCGTGCATCGAGCGCGGCGTC
>Ga0306920_100010860_pt1 | contig 12244 bp, 11 predicted proteins | sample flu12Cox44000170_FD_204666 | JGI IMG/M metagenome (GOLD analysis project Ga0306920, IMG submission 204666) | Lab enrichment of tropical soil microbial communities from Luquillo Experimental Forest, Puerto Rico - flux4day.12C.oxic.44.000.170 (v2)... | ecosystem: Environmental > Terrestrial >...
GGTGGTCACCCAGCAGGCGCCGGAACGGGTGCTGGCGGCCATTGTCGAGCGCCTGCCGCTCCCGCAGCTGCGCTGAGCACGGCCCTGCGCCAGCCACCGAAAAGTGGGGCTCTCACTTGGCATGTGCTGCGGCCCGTCCGTAAGTTGAGAAAAGCAGGCACGAGGAAGGGCGCCGCATGCGGTCGATGTTGGCGGGATTCACCACCCGCGGCAGGGCGTTTGTGGCCGCCGGAGCGGCCGCCGGCGTGTTCGGCCTCGGGCTGGGCCAGCGCACCCTGCTGAGCATCGGCGGCGTGCTGATCATCTTGCCGGTGTTGTCCGTCCTCGCCGCCACCCGGACCAGGTACCGGATCAGCTGGGTCCGGACCATCGCCCCGGCCCGCGTGCCCGCCGGGCATACCGCTGCGGTGTCGATCCAGCTGGACAACGTGTCCCGGCTGCCGACCGGGCTGCTGCTGGCCGAGGACGCCGTCCCCTACTCGATCGGCAGCAGGCCGCGGTTCATCCTGGACCGGATCGAGCCGGGCGGCTCGCGCCGGCTGAGCTACCCCATCCAGCCCGACCACCGGGGCAAGTTCGCCATCGGCCCGCTGCACGTGCGGGTGGCGGACGCGTTCGGCCTGGCGAAGGTCGGGAGCATGGCGGCACCGCCGTGCATCCTGGTAGTCACCCCCGCGATCACCTCGCTGCCGCACAGCGCCCTGGCCAGCTCTTGGCTCGGCGAGGGTGACGCCCGCGCCAGCACCGCCGCGGCCGCGGGAGAAGACGACGTCGTGCCGCGCGCCTACCGGGACGGCGATGAGTTCCGCCGGGTGCACTGGCGCTCCACGGCGCGGTACGGCGAACTGATGGTGCGCCGCGAGGAGCAGCGCTGGCGGGACCGCGCGGTGCTCTTCCTGGACACCCGCACGGGCGGCCATGGCGGCCGCGGGCCCGCCTCGTCCTTCGAGTATGCGGTCAGTGCCGCCGCGTCCATCGGCGTGCACCTGGCGCGCGAGGAGATGGACACCGAGTTCGTCACCGACGCCGGCAAGGTCACCGCGCCCGGCTCGTTCGAGGACGTGCTCCTCGACACGCTCGCCGTCATCCGCCCGTCCCGCAACGCCTCGCTCGGTCCCGGCCTGGCGCAGCTGCCGATGGACGCCAGCGGGATGTTGATCGTGATCGCCGGGCACCTGACCGCCAGCCAGGCACGGGAACTCGCCACCGCGCGCCGGGCGTCGGGGCCGGCGATGGCCCTGCTGCTCGCGGTCTCCACCTGGGCCAGCGACCGGCCGGGCAGCGCAGCCACGGGGGAAACCGATGAGGCGTCGCGAGTGCTCACCGCGGCAGGCTGGCGGGTGGCCACGGTGACCGCCAGCACGCCCCTCACCGTGGCCTGGGACATGCTCAACCGCAGCCACAGGGCCCGCGGCGAGCCCGGCCCGCCGGCCGGTGCGGGCGCCGGGCCGGGCGCGGATGACGACAGCCCGGAGAACGGGGGCCCGGGCGCGGGCACCGCCGGCGCGCCCGCGGGAGCAGGAGCGAACCGGTGAACGCGCGGCTGACCGTGGCCGCGGCCGTCGCGACCGTGCTGGCCTCGATCGCCCTCTATCCGCTGCTGCACGGCGGGATGTGGTTCTGGGGCGGCGTGGGTGCGGTCATCGTGGTCGCGGTGGTCGGCGCCGCGACCAGGCGGCGGGCGATTCCCGCCGTGGTGTGCTTCCTCGCCGCGCTCGGCGGGCTGTTCCTGTACCTCAACGCGACGTTCGCCGGGCGCCAGTCCTGGGCCGGGCTGGTCCCCACCGGTGCGTCCGTGAGCCATCTCCAGTTGCTGCTCCGGCAGGCGATGTTCGAGACGCACAAGGACACGCCGCCGGTGCCGCCCCACCCCGGCATCATGCTGCTCACCGTGGCCGGGATCGGCCTGGTCGCCGTGCTGACCGACGTGCTCGCGGTGCGCCTGCACCGGCCTGCCATCGCCGGGCTGCCCCTGCTGGTGCTCTTCTGCGTCCCGCTGACCACCGCGGTCCAGTACGGCGCGACGGGCGCGACGCTGGTGTTCTGCGCGGGCATGGCGGGCTACCTGGGCCTGCTCTCCGCCGACGGCAGGCACCGCCTGCGGCTATGGGGACGGCTCATCCACCCATGGCAGGACGACGCGGACACCCAGGGCCCCGATGTCCGGCCGCTGGCCGCCGCCGGGCGCCGGATCGGCTCCGCCGCCGTGGTGCTCGCCCTCGCGCTGCCACTGCTGATCCCGGGGCTGACGGCGCACCGGCTGTTCTCCGGGAACGGCACCGGGAAGGGCGGCGGCGGGGGGGGCCACGGCCAGATCTCCTTCCCTAAGCCCATGGACCTGCTGAACACCGAACTGCACCGCAGCAAGCCGGTGCTCGTGCTGAGCTACCGCACCACCGACACGACGCCGCCCTACCTGCAGCTCTACGTGCTGGGCAATCTCGTGACCAACGCCTGGACGATGGCGCGCCCGCCCGCCACCACGGCCCTGACCGGCCGGGGATTCCTGCCCACGGCGCAGGGCCTGGCCGGGACCACGCCCGGGCCCCTCCTCGGCGAATCAATCACCCTGAGCAACAACTTTTCGAACCCCGGCCACCACGTCAGCTACATACCGCTTGCCTACCCGGCACGCCGGGTCCACGTCGCCGGCTCCTCCTGGCGGGTGGACGGCAGCACGCTGTCGGTCCTGTCCCCCAGCGCCAAGCTCGCCGGGCTGCGCTACTTCGTGCTCGCCAAGGACGTGAACCCGCAGGCCGCGCAGCTCCGCGATGCTCCCGCCGTCTCCGGTGAATTCGCCCAGTACCTCTCCGTGCCGGATGTCTACAGGAAGCAGCTCAGGAAGCTGGCGAAGCGGATCACCGCGGGCCTGAACACGCCCTACGACAAAGCGGTGGCCATTCAGCAGTGGTTCACCAAGCCCGGCCGCTTCACCTACAACCTGAACGTGAGCCGGTCGCAGAGCCCGTCCGCGCTGATCCGGTTCCTGACCACGAATAAGCAGGGGTACTGCCAGCAGTTCGCCTTCGCGATGGCCGTGCTCGCCCGCCTGGCGGGCATTCCGTCCCGCGTCGTCGTGGGCTACACGCAGGGCACCGAGACCGGGAAAGACCTCTGGCAGGTCAAGACCAGCGACGCGCACGCCTGGCCGGAGCTGTTCTTCCCCGGAGCCGGCTGGCTGCGGTTCGAGCCCACCCCCCAGGACACGCTCGGGCCGGCCGACCAGGCGACTGCGTCGCCCCCGCCCTACTCGCTCCCGCTGCAGGACCAGGCCGGCCACCCCGGCGCGCAGGCCGGCCTGCGGGGGCACAACGTCCCTGACAAGGCGTCAACCGCGCCCAGCAACAGCAAGATAGGGCTCAACAAAGCGAAGAAGCTCGCCCCCACCGGGCCGGGCGGTACCGCGGCGAACCGGCACCACGGCACGCCGCCCATCCTGCCGGTGCTGCTCGCGCTGCTCGCGGTGCTGGCGATCGTGCCCGCCACGACCCGGGCCGTGGCCCGCAGGTGGCGCTGGTGGCGCGCCCACGACGATGCGGCCATGGCGCACGTCGCCTGGCACGAGCTGCGGAATGACCTGACCGACCACCGGATCGCCTACCGGGACAGCGAGTCGCCACGCGCCCTCGCCCGCCGGATCACCACCTCGCTGGGGCTGGCGGGCGCCGAGCACGATGCGCTGGAGCGCATCGCCCTGGCCGAGGAGCGGGCCAGTTATGCGATCAGCCCGGCCGATTCCGCCCGCCTCCAGGCGGACGAGGGCCTGGTGCGGCGCGCCGTCGCCCGCACCTGCCCGCTGTCGGCGCGCTGGCTGGCGATCATCGCACCGCCTTCGGCACTGATCCAGGTGCACGCGGGCGCCCAGCAGGCGCTGGACGTATTCGGCTGGATGGAGCTGGCCACGACCAAGGCCCGCCGCCGCCTCGCACCACGGGATCAGGCACCGGTCGCGGGGTGAGGCACCGGCCCCGCCGGGCGGCTGGCCTTCTCCTGGCTGGCCCCGCACCCGGGCATGCGAAAGCAGCCCCGGCCTGGCTGGCCCGGCGTAATGAGGCTTACCTGCCGCCCTCCTTACGGCGGCGCCAGCGCTCCTCGAGCCGCTCCATGAAGCTGAGCCCGGACTTCGACCGCCCGCTCCGGCGTGCCTTGGCGGCCGGACGGCGGCCGTGCGCGCTGCGGCCCGAGCCCTGCGGGCGGGCCACCCCGAGGCCCTTGCCGCTCACGATCCCGCCCATGTGCCGCCAGCTGGTCAGCGCCCACATCGCACACGCCAGCATGACCAGGAACCCGCCGACGCCGACAAAGATGATCTTCGAGATCACCCCGGCCAGGAGCAGGCCGACGCCGATCACGAACCCGATGGCCGCCTCGACCACGCGGCGCTTGTAGTGGACGCGGGGGTCCTGCGCGCGCACGGACTGGGCAAGCTTCGGATAGTCGGTATAGAGCGACTGCTCAATCTGCTCGAGCTGACGCTGCTCGTGCTCAGAGAGCGGCACTGCGCCTCCCATGAACCTCTTCCGCGGGGACAGGTGCGGTGACCTTGGCCTCACGGCGTGCGTATCCCTCCACAATACGAGGGCAAGAAGGTCGGGGAAAGAGCAGGCGGAGGCAAAGAGCGGGCCAGCCGCCCCGGGAGCACCTCACGCGCTCTCCCTGTCGGGCGGCGGACCGCCGCGCTCACCCTGGCGGACCAGGGCCGCCGGGCGCACCGTCCCGGTCCCGAACCGGCCGGCGATCTTGTCCACGGCTTGCTCCGCGTCCCGCCAGGCGGCCGGCGCCTCGCCCAAGGCAAGCTGGGTCTCGGCGGCTCCCGCCGGGCGCAGGCCGGTCGCCCGCACCCCGACCAGGCGCAGCCGGGCCCCCGGGTCGAGCCCGGACCCGGCGTACAGCGCGCACGCCGTGGCGTAGATCTTCCTGGCCACGTCGGTGGGCTCGGGCAGCGTCTTGGACCTGGTGATCGTCTTGAAGTTGGCCAGGCGCAGCTTGATCACCACGGTCCTGGCCACGGACCCGCCGGCCCGCAGGCCCTGCGCGGTCCGCTCGGACAGCCGCAATAGTTCCCGGCGGATCACCACGGGATCCGCCACATCCGTGGCGAAGGTCTCCTCGGCGCCGATGCTCTTGTCCGGCCGGGAAAGCACCGGGCGCGGGTCCCGCCCCCAGGCCAGGGCGGCCAGGTGCGCGCCGGCGGCGGTGCCCAGTTCCCGCTGCAGCGTGTCTGTCGGCGTGCGCGCGATGTCCCCCACCGTGCGGAGCCCGAACCGGGCTAGCGCTTCCCCCGTCTTCTCCCCCACCCCCCACAGCGCGGCGACCGGCAGCGGATGCAGGAAGCCGAGGACCTCCGCGGCCGGGACCACCAGCAGCCCGTCGGGCTTGCTCACCGTGGACGCGAGCTTGGCCACGAACTTGGTGGTGGCCACGCCGACCGAGCAGGTCAGTCCGTGCTGGTCGCGGACGCTGGCCCGGATCCGCCGGGCGATGGTGGTCGGCGGGCCCAGACGCCGGATGGCCCCGCCGACATCCAGGAACGCCTCGTCCAGTGATAGCGGCTCCACCTCGGGGGTGACCCCGCGGAACAGGGCCATGATCTCCCGGGATACCGAGCCGTAGACCCCGTGCCTGGGCGCCACGAACACCGCCTGCGGGCACAGCCGCTGCGCCCGGCCCACCGGCATGGCCGACCGGACCCCGAACGCCCGCGCCTCATAAGTGGCCGACAGCACCACGCCGCGGCCCCCGACGGCACCCACGACCACCGGTTTCCCGGCCAGCTCCGGCTGGTCACGCACTTCCACGCTGGCGTAGAAGGCGTCCATGTCCACGTGCAGGATGCGGCAGCCGGTGTCGTCGGGCTGCCCGTCCCGCTTCACTCCCCCGCCGCGCTCGGTCACCGGTACCCCAGGACGTGGAACTGGGCGGCGAAGTCGTGAAAGGCCGGGTGGGCGGACACCGCCGTTTCCAGCCCCTGCAGCGCCTGCTCCGCACCGGGGTCGGCGTCGGCAACGACCCGGGGCACCAGGTCCGCGAAGACCCGCACCCCCTGAGCCGGGCCCGGGCGCAGCCCGGCCCGCTCGATAAGCCCGGTGACCCCGGCCAAGGTGAACCGCCGCGGGCCGGTGACCGGCTGCCCGTGGCCGTCCGCCGGGCCGCTGCCGTTTCCCGCGGCGGCGCCGATGCCGGTGAGCAGTCGGCGTGCCTCGTCAAACCGGCCGGCCAGGGCGCGGTGGATGACCGCCGCCACCGCGCTCGCGGTCAGCACGCTGACCGCGCCGCCGGGCCGCAGCACCGTCGCGATCGCCGCCATCGCGGCAGACGGCGAGTCCACGTACTCCAGCACGCTGTGGCACAGCACCAGATCGGCGCTCTGTTCCCCGGCGACCAGGGCCAGGTCGGCCGCGTCGCCCTGGATGGCGCCCAGCGGGACGTGCTGCTCGGCGGCGCGGCGCTGCGCGGCGGCCAGCGAGTCCGGGCTCGGGTCGACGACCGTGACGCGGTGCCCCAGGCTCGCCAGCGGCACGGCGAACCCGCCGGTCCCACCGCCCGCGTCGACGATGTCGATGCTGGCCCTGCCGGTCTGCTCGGCCAGGCCGGAAACCACGGTCTGCAGCACGCCGAGCACTACCGGGTTCCCTGCCACGCTTGTCTCCTCAACCGCCCGCCACGCCCAGGGCGCGGCCCGCGCCGCGCTGCCGACGTGTCCCACTGTAGTGCGGCGACACGACATATCCCGGCCGCCTTGCCCCAGGCCACGGGGTTGCTCTCCACGGCAGGGCCCGGCCCGGGCCCTCCTGGCCCGGGCCCCGTGACGAAGGAACGGGGCCTCCGGCCACCGGGGGTTCCGGGGGTCGCCCCCCGGGCCAGCAGGGCCAACACTTACAAATCCGGTCCTCTTGCCGGCTTCGGGTAACCAGCCCAGCCGGGACCGCCTAGGCTCGGCCGCATGCCGGATCACGTCGAGTTCCCCCGTCCGCTGCGGCTGGTGGGCACGATCTCCTGGAGCCTGATCGAGTCGGCGGGGCTCCCGGTCGGCGCGCTCGCCCTCGGCGCCTGGCTCTATGGCCGCGATGCGGGGCTGCTCGCCGGGCTCGCCGCCGTCTGGCTTGTGGCGCTGATCCGCAGGATCGCCACGGGCACCGTGCCCAGCCTGCTCTGGATCACCGCGGTGGTGCTGACGCTGCAGACGGCGATGGTGCTGGCAACCGGGCTGCTGTGGATCTACCTGCTCCAGTTCCCGGCCGCCAACCTGGTCATGTCGCTCCTGTTCGCCTGGACCGCGCGCGGCCCGCAACCGCTGGTCGCCCGGCTCGCCGCGGAGGTTGTGGCGCTGCGGCAGCCTGCGCGGCACCACCCCGGCCTGCACCGTTTCTTCCAGGGCGCGACCTGGCTGTGGGCCGGGATCTTCCTGCTCCTCACGGCCGGGCTGGGGGTCATGATGGTGACCGAGCCGTTGCGGGCGTTCCTGGTGTCCTCGACGGTGGTCACCGTGGCGCTGACGGTGGCGGGCATCGCCATCTCGGCACTGTGGTTCCGGTCCGTGCTGCGCCGCTCCGGCCTGCGGGTACGGTTCGCCGCCAGCTAAGGTGCCGGGCCTGTTAGCCCGGGGAGCGACCCCCCGGAACCCCCCGATGGCCCGCGGCCCCCGCGGCTTCGTCGCGCTTGCCTTGGCCGTGTTGACCCGGTCGCCGCGCTGGGGTTACAGGGTGAGCGTGGGCTTGAGTTCCAGCAGCCGGGCCAGCAGCCCGTTCACGAAGGCCGGCGAGCCCTCGGTGGACAGGTCCCGGGCGAGCTGAACCGCCTCGTTGATGGCCACCGCGTCGGGGACCTGGTCCTGCCACAGCAGCTCGTAGGCCCCGATGCGGAGGATGTTCCGGTCGACCGCGGGCATCCGGTCCAGCGCCCATCCCTGGGCGTGGGCGGCGAGCAGCTCGTCGATGCGCGGCCGGTGTGCCTGGACCCCTTCCACCAGTTCGGTGGCGTACGCGGGCACCGGCGGGGCCTGCTCCGCGGCACGCTCGTTCAGGATCTCCAGGACCGGCTCGCCACGCAGTTCCGCCTCGAACAGCACATCGAGCGCGCGCTTGCGGGCCTTGCTACGCGCGGCCACGGCCGGCCGAGCGGGGGGAGGTAACCCGGCGGGAGGTCACGCGCGGCCGAGGTACTCGCCGGTGCGCGTGTCCACCTTGATCTTCTCGCCGGTGGTGATGAACAGCGGCACCTGGATCTGGACGCCGGTCTCGAGCGTGGCGGGCTTGGTGCCGCCGGTCGACCGGTCACCCTGCACGCCCGGGTCGGTCTGGCTGACGGCCAGCTCCACCGCGGCGGGCAGTTCGATGTACAGCGGCGTGCCCTCATTGAAGGCGACCACCGCTGTCTGGTCCGCCAGCAGGTAGCTGGCCGCGCTGCCCACGGTGTCGGCCGGGATCCGGGGCTGGTCGTAGTCCTGGGTGTCCATGAAGACGAAGTCTTCGCCCTCGCGGTAGAGGTACTGCATCTCCCGCCGGTCCACCGTGGCCACATCGACCTTGACCCCCGCGTTGAAGGTGCGGTCGACGACCTTGCCGGACAGGATGTTCTTCAGCTTGGTCCGCACGAACGCGCCACCCTTGCCGGGCTTGACGTGCTGGAATTCCACCACGTTCCAGAGCTGGCCGTCGATGTTCAGCGTCATGCCGTTCTTGAGGTCGTTGGTGGTGGCCACGTCTGTTGTCTCTCCTGGTTAAGGGGGCGAACTCAAGGCTCGAGAGCGAGCAGCTCCCCCGGGGTCACGGTCTTGGTCGTGGTGAGCAGATCTCGGGAAGCTGCGGATCCGTTCCCGGAGCGGACCACCAGGGTGTCCTCGATCCTGACGCCGCCCACGCCGGGCAGGTAGACGCCCGGCTCGACGGTGATGGGAACCCGGTCCCCGAGTGTACCCGGCCGGGCCGCCGCCAGCGTCGGGGCCTCGTGGATCTCCAGCCCCACGCCATGGCCGAGGCCATGGGTGAAGTGCTCACCGTGGCCGGCCGACTCGATGATGTCCCGCGCGGCGGCGTCCACCTCGGCGGTGGCCGCGGCGGGCACGGCCGCCTCGATCGCCGCCCGTTGGGCCCTGGCCACCAGGGCGTAGATGTCGCGCTGCCAGCCGGCAGGGCGGCCAAGCATGACCGTCCGGGTCATGTCCGCGTGGTAACCGCCGTACCGGGCACCGCAGTCAATGGTGATCATGTCGCCGGGCTCGAAGCACCGGCCGCCCGGCGCGTGATGCGGGATTGCCCCGTTGGGCCCGCTGGCCACGATGGTGTCGAACGCCGGTTTCTCGGCGCCGGCGTCCACCATGGCGCGCTCGATCAGCACCGCCAGTTCCCGCTCGGTCATCCCGGCCCGGATCGCCGTCACCACCTGGTCGAAGGCCTGGCCGGTGATCGCGCACGCCTGGGCGAGCAGGGCAAGCTCGCCCACGTCCTTGGTCATCCGGAGCTGTTCCACCGCCTGGCCGAGCGGTACCAGGAGGGCCAGCCCCTCGATGGCGGCGAGCGCCTCGTGCCGTGCCACGGTCATTTCCTGGGCCTCGAACGCCAGCGTGCCCAGCCCGCGGCTGACGGCAAGCTCCGCGAGGGCCGTCTCCACCGGGCGAACGGTCAGCAACTGGACGTCGGGGCAGTCGCGTTCGGCGGCGAGCGCATACCGCGAGTCGGTGGCGAGCACCGGCGGCCCGTCGGCGGGCAGCAACAGCGCCGCGTTCGAGCTGGCCAGGCCGGTGAGGTAACGGACATTGACCAGGGAGGTGATGAGGGCGGCGGCCGCGCCGCTGGCGGCGACCGCGGGCCGCAAGCGCTCCCGGCGCAAAGCATGAGACTCCGGCATGGCCTCATTGTCCCGTGGCGCACGGGCAGCCAGGTACTTGCCCACGGATGCTCGGCGTCGTATACTCGCACTCGGATATACGTTAACAAGCATCCTGGTACGGACATTAGGAGCACGCGATGGCTGACCGGCGACGGTCGATCTCCAACCCGCTGGCGCTGGCCGTGCTCGCGTGCCTCCACGAGCGGCCGATGCATCCCTACGAGATGGCCGCGACCATGCGCGAGCGCGGCAAGGAGCAGAGCATCAAGCTGAACTACGGCTCGCTGTACACGGTGGTGGACAGCCTGGCCAAGAACGGCCTCATCGAGGCCGTGGAGGCGCGCCGCGAGGGCCGCCGGCCCGAGCGCACCGTGTACCGGCTGACCGGCGCGGGCCGGACCCGGCTCGATGCCTGGATGTCGCAGCTGCTCGCGGAGCCGGTCAAGGAGTACCCGCAGTTCGAGGCGGCGCTGTCGCTGATGCCGGTGCTGCACCCCGACACCGTCTTGGAACTGCTGCGCACCCGGACCCGCATCCTGCAGCAGGAGATCGCGCGGGCCCGGGTCATGCTGGCCGCCGCGCGCAGGGCGGGCCTGCCGCGGCTGCTGCTCATCGAGGGCGAATACCACGTGGCCCTGCAGGAGACCGAGCTGTCCTGGGTGGAGAACCTGGCCGACGAACTCGAGGCCGGGACGCTGGACGGCCTGGACGGCTGGCGGCACGTGTACGAGACCGGTGAGGCGCCCGCGTGGGACGTGGACGCTTCCGCACTGGAAGAACTGCGCCAAGCGGCCGCGGAGGGAGGCACCAAGCCAGACTGACCAGCGGCCCCCGGCCCGGTGCGGCAACACCTGGCCGGGGGCCGTGATCCCCGAACCGGTCCCGCGGGAGCGAGACCAGACCGAGTGAGCATCCCAAGAATACTTGGCTGCTCCCCCGTGGACCGGTGCACACACCCGATCACCAGGGAGAAACGTCATCATGACCACAGACACCGCCATATCGGCGCCCGCGGCCGCGGCCTGCGGGACGGCGTTCGCGATCGAGGCACACGACCTCGTTAAGACCTATCCCAAGGAAGTCCGGGCGCTCGACGGGCTCAGCTTCGCGGTCCCGGCCGGCACGGTCTTCGCCCTGCTCGGCCCGAACGGGGCCGGCAAGTCCACCACCATCAAGATCCTGACCACGCTGGCCCAGGCCGACTCCGGCACCGCCGTGGTGGCCGGGCTGGACGTGCGGGCCAGGCCCGCCCGGGTGCGCCACCTCATCGGGGTGGTCGCCCAGCTCAGCGGCGCGGACCCGGTGGCCACGGGACGGGAGAACATGATCCTGTCCGGCCGGATCCAGGGCCTGCGCGGCCGGGACCTGGCGCGCCGGACCGACGACCTGCTCGGCCGGTTCGGGCTGGCCGACGCGGCCGGCCGCCGGGTGCGGACCTACTCGGGCGGCATGCGGCGCCGGCTCGACGTGGCCATGGGCCTGATCAACCGGCCGCAGGTGCTGTTCCTCGACGAGCCCACCGCGGGCCTCGACCCGGAGTCCCGCTCGGCCATGTGGCAGGAGATCGGCCGGCTGTCCGGGGCCGAGGGCCTGACCATCCTGCTCACCACCCACTACCTGGAGGAAGCGGACCAGCTCGCCAGCCGCGTGGCGATCGTCGACCGCGGCCGGGTGGTGGTCGCGGGCACCCCCGACGAGCTCAAGGGCGAGCTGCATGGCGACGCCGTGCACCTGGAACTGGCCAGCGACGCGGCCCGTGACCCGGTGCTCGCCGCGCTGGCCCGGGTCCCCGGCGTCCGCGAGGCGCGGGTCGAGGGGACCAGCCTCAGCGCCCGCGCCGACGAGGGCGCGACCGCCCTGCCCGTGGTGCTCGCCGCGCTGGAGGGCGCCGGGGTCGCCGTCCGGGCCGCCACCGTCGCCCGCCCCTCGCTCGATGACGTCTACCTGCGGTACTCCGGCCGCCGGTTCACCGATGCCGACCAGTCCCCCGCCGCGCCCGCCACCTCTGGAGGATCGAAATGACCACGATTGCCGCACACACCACCTGGATGACCGGCCGGCAGCTCAGGGCCATCGCCCGCCAGCCCGCCTACCTGATCATCATGCTGATCCAGCCGGTGATCTGGCTGTTCCTGTTCGGCTCCCTGTTCCGCCGGGTCGTGGAGCTGCCCGGCTTCGGGACGGCGTCCTACCTGGACTACCTGGTCCCCGGCGTCGTGATCATGAGCGCGCTGTCGGCGAGCATGTGGAGCGGCATGACCGTGCTTGAGGAGATCGACCGGGGCATCATGGACCGGTTCCTGGTGCTGCCGCTGCACAGGTCGGCCATCATCAACGCCTCCGCCGTGATGCAGGCCCTGATCATCGCGGTGCAGTCGGTCATCATCGTGCTGCTCGGCTGGGTGGGCGGCGCGCA
>Ga0306920_100010862_pt1 | contig 12242 bp, 9 predicted proteins | sample flu12Cox44000170_FD_204666 | JGI IMG/M metagenome (GOLD analysis project Ga0306920, IMG submission 204666) | Lab enrichment of tropical soil microbial communities from Luquillo Experimental Forest, Puerto Rico - flux4day.12C.oxic.44.000.170 (v2)... | ecosystem: Environmental > Terrestrial >...
AGGGAGAGCTCGCTAGCTCGCCGACTCGATCACTCGTTTTCGTGAGCGAGTTTATAGCTGCTTTGAAATCAATGTCGTCGAGTTTCTTGACGACCCGAACAATGGCATCTTGGGCCTCTTCCAGCCCGGTGGGGACGGTTGGGATTTCCTCGTATTGAAAATGGCCACCCGGCTGCTGCACGAAACGTAGCGGGGTTTTCGGAAACCAATCGAATCCCACGTAAAGCACTCCGGTGACAAAACTTTCGGTCAGAAGCTGGCCGCGCATCCCCTGCTTAACGAATTCACTGATCGTATTTGGATCCATTGCTTCTTCTCTTGCGACACCACGGCGTATAACTTTTTTCAGGTCGATCTCAATAATGACTGGAATCATGTGTACTCCGCTGGCCCCTCGCATTTCCAGCCGAATATCCTTGACGGACCCGACTTCAACGCCCATGAACTTTACCGGCGCCCCGATGCGCAGGCCGTTGACCGAACCGCCGAAATAAAGAACAAATTCTTGCGTTTTGCGAAATAGCTGCCCCGAGCCAAAGACAATCACTGCAACGATCACTAACACTAGAGCACCGACAACAAAGGCGCCGATTAGGGCCGCGCTAATCTTTTGGCTCATAGCCGTTCTCTTTTCCCTCGAGTGTGGACTATAAGGTGAAGGTGAAACTTCTTCGCTGTCGCTGCCGGCATAGGGTCAAGCAGCCGCACCGGTGAATGTGATTGTGAGGAGATGGCCAAGCGATTGCTCTGGCGATATTACCGATCGCCGACCTCCACGGAACAGGAGGAACCCCTGTCATAGTGTTCCGAAATTTCTTGCATCAGTCGGATAAGATCAGCGCTATACAAATCCAAACCTCTGGAAATCTTCGCGGGCAGCTTCGCTAAAATCTCGCAACGGATCGATCGCACCGGCGTTGACCATCTCCTGCAATTCGGGAAAACTCTTATTAGGCGCTAGGTAGGTGTTAACGATCATTCGAGCAACTTTTTCAGCGTTTTGTACGATCGCCGTCGGTGAGACCACACGCATCATGCTGATCAATGAAAAGAGCCGCACGAGCTGGGAGACATCGGGTGTGTTACGGACCAGAGAGTCGGCATATAACTTTGACGCTTCTTCGATAAAATCTTTGTATAATTCTTCGCGCTTGGTTAGATTGTGCGCGAGCTGCTGCGCCTTGACTTGCGTCTGCTGCGTTAGCCATGAGGCCGCAAAAGACGTCACGCCGCCGATAAGCGCTCCTCCCATGGCGGCAAGAGCCGAAATAGTTGCGGAGTCCATGATGAATCCTTCCTTAGCCTATTGCCTCCGCTGAGGATCTCGCCGCAGAGCAGACACGCACAGCTTGTTGAGCATGAGACACCAAGACATGAGTTTTTGACCCTGCTATTTGTCGTCCGATGTTTTCGTTTGCGCCGAAGGCGCGGCCAGGGTCGACTGGATCAGCTTTGCCCGCTCCAGATCCACGTTGGTCCTCAACACCGTCCCACCCAGGCCCCGAATCGCGCCCAATATCACGTCCATAGCTCCCTCGTGGTCTAAGACGAAAAGGGCGGAGGTCCCTGACTTCATCAGCCCTTTCACTTCCGTGACGAAGTCATCGGCAATTCCGGCCGACGCCGAGACGGCGGCGCTGCCAGCGCCTCCTAGGACGGCGCCGATCGTCGCACCGGTCATCGGGGCACCGACTACCAGGCCTGCGAGGAAGCCCACCACGCTGAGGCCCAGGACGTTAGACACGGCCGGGAACGGTTTTCGGTCGAACGTGAACGATCCGTCGGGGTGCCGAACGACAACTGCGATGTCGTCGAGCATGAGGTAATGCGTCGTGCCCCACCCCAGATGGATGATCTCCTCACGGACCTGATCCGCCCGTGCCACGTTGTCGTAACCAATTGCCCACAAATGCCCATCTTTCGCCATTGTCGATCCCTCCATTTCAACCGTGAACCCTAACTGATTTGAGTTTCTCCCCGCTCAACGACATCTTCAGGAGCGACTCCGTTGTCAGTCTTGCCGGTAGCAGTAAGTCACAATTACCATCTCTGACCCCATTACGCCGACATCATGCCGCCCTCTCCGCCAGATACTTTGCGACAGCCACCTCTAAATTAAAATGCATCCGCTCTCGCCCCAGCAGCTTGCCGAGCGGCGACCGTTGAATAATAGATAGTACTTCTGGATTGAGCCCTACCAACCATATCGATACCCCGCGCTCGCGTTGCCTCTTCTCCGCTTCGATCAGCATTTTGAGCGCCGTGTATTCCAAATCGGGCACACCGCTGAAATCAAGCGCTACAACGCGCGGATTCGCTTCGTCGGCAAGCGCCTTCATCTTCTCCGCGATCCGCTCGGCATTCACGAAGAAGACACGCCCCTCCACCTGTAGCATCAACAAACCGGGGAAGGTCTCATCCTCGGGATGCTCCATCGAGCGAGGGCGAAAAACATCCGTGCCCGGCTTACGTCCCAGCACGCGGACTGGTGGATCGGTCGTTTGGTACGCTAGGGCCACCAGCGATACAACGATGGCAACGAGGATCCCCTGCAAGGTCCCCAGTAGGACGACGCCCGCCAGAGCAGTCAAGGCCCAGAGGAACTCTGTTCGTCGGATCTCGAGAATATGGCGAAAGTCCACCGGCCTGATCAACCCGATAGAGTAGACGATGACGATCGCCGCAAGGGTGGCTTGCGGCATCAGCCCGATCAGCGGGGCGAGGAAGAGCATCGTCAGCAGCGCGACTGCCGCCGTGATGAGCTCTGCCAACTGTGTGCGCGCACCCGCAAGACGGTTGACGGCAGTCTGCGTGGTACCGCCGCCCGCTGGCATGGCGCCCAGGAGCGCGCCGCCCGCATTCGCAAGTCCGATCGCTGCCAACTCCTGGTTCGGTCGCGGATGCGGCTCCTCGCTCGTGGCGAAGGCGCGCCCCGCAGCGATTGTTTCGGTGAAACTCATCAGAGCGATGCCTAAGGCCCCGGGCCAGAGCTGCGCGACCAGGGAGAAATCCGGAAAGGTGAAGGACGGCAGGCCGCGGGGAATCTCGCCGACGGCTTCCACACCATAAGCCTGCAATCCGAACAGGCGCATGCTGGCGATCGCGATGGCCACCACGATCAGCGGCGCCGGCGCCCGCGGGAAAAACCGCTCGATCCCGACCAACAAAGCGATCATGACGATCCCCAGAGCGAGAGTTGGCAGCGATGCGTGAGGAATGGCCTGCAAGATGGCCAGCAGATTTTGCAGGAACGTGCCCTTGGCGAGATGGACACCCATCAGCTTCGGGACCTGGTCCAGCACGATAACCAGCGCGATCCCAGCTTTGAAGCCGATCAACACCGGTTCAGAAATGAAGTTGGCGATGAAGCCCAACCGCAGGAGCGAAGCCAGCAGCAGAATGGCTCCCACCAGGAGGGTCAGCGTTGCCAAAGTTTTTATCAAGGACGCCGGATCGCCGGCCGGGGCGACTTGGCTGAACTCGGCCGCCACCAGGATGGCCAGGGTTGTGGTGGTGCTCACACTGAGGGGTCGAGACGTCCCGAACAGTGCATAGATCGCCATCGGTACCAACACTGTGTAGAGTCCCACCTGCACCGGCAACCCGGCGATTGTCGCGTAGGCCATCGCCTTCGGAATGACGACTGCGGCCGTTATCAAGCCAGCGATCAGATCGTACTGCAGCCAGTCCTTCTGGTAATCGAAGATCCAATCCAATACCGGGAAGAAGCCATAGTGCTGGCGATTATCGACCACTTCGTGCTCCCCGCTCGCGGCCTTCATCAATTCCCCGTCTGACTATCGCCATTGCGTATCCAAATAGCGAAAGCTCCACCGCTCCGCTAAATGCTTTGTTAGTTCAATTTGGTCACACTGCCTGAAAGTTTGAGGTTCCTTCAGTACTTCTCCGGCACGAAGCTTCGCCCCTTGAGCGTGGCCTGGTCATCGTAAGCGCCCTTGTTTTTGCGCTTGAGCAGTTTCACTTTTTCCCGCTTCACCCTCTTGTAGGGAATAAGGCTCAGGAGGTGTGAAATACAGTTGAGACGCGCCCGCTTCTTGTTGTCTGAACGGAGGATGTACCATGGCGCAGCCTTCGTATCGGTAGCCTTAAACATTATGTCGCGCGCGCGGGAATAGTCGTACCAGCGGCTGCGTGATGGCAGGTCCGTAGGACTCAGTTTCCATTGGCGCAGCGGATCGTCAATTCGCGCTTCAAAACGGCGCTTTTGTTCGTTATTGCTAACTTCCAACCAGTATTTGATGAGCTGCATGCCCTGGTCGACGACGGCTTTTTCGACCTGCGGGCAAAGTTTGAGGAAGTCGCTGTGCTGTTCCTTCGTGCAGAACCCCATCACATATTCCACGCCGGCGCGGTTGTACCAACTGCGGTCGAAGATGACGATCTCCCCCGCCGCCGGAAAGTGCGGAATGTAACGCTGGATGTACATTTGCGACTTCTCGCGGTCCGACGGAGCGGGCAGAGCCACAACACGAAACACCCGCGGGCTCACGCGCTCGGTGATCGCTTTGATGGTGCCGCCCTTGCCGGCGCCGTCGCGCCCTTCGAATACAAGTATGATGCGCCGACCTTCCGCTTTGACCCACTCTTGGAGGTGGCAAAGATCGGCCTGCAGCCGCCGCAACTCCTTCATGTATTGCTTGTTCTTGAGTTTTGGTTTCTCGTCGTTGTTCTGTTTGTTCGCCATAGAACCTCCCGGTTGATGCTTGATCGTTTCGCCTGCTACTTGTGGTCCGATTTACTCGTCGAAGGTTCGGCTAGGGTCGACTGGATAAGCTGTGCCCGTTCAAGATCCATGTTAGTCTTTAAGACTGTGCCGCCCAAGCCCCGAATCCGCCCAAACTCACGTCCAGATCCACTTTGCGGTCTAAGACGAAAATGGCTGACGTGCCTAAAAACGAAGAAGCATCATCTATATGGTCGTAATGGTCTGTCCATCCTTGGCCCGATCAATGTCCTTGTTGAACTCGTCTGTCGTAGCTGCTTGATTCGCCGAGTCTGCTCTCGACTAAGCGCTGAACTATGGCAAAGAGCATCGCGGTTGACACGCCAAACATCAGCATGCCGTTTGCCCCTTCGAGGGGTACCAATAATCTCCACGAAGGCGAGATGACTGCGGAATCACCCAGCGTCGTGTAGTTCAATCCGGAATGATAGACAGCCTCCGCGAGTTGAGAAAATTCGCCGCATAAGCTGAACACGATAGCCCACGTGGCTATCGCGACCAAATGTGCAGCGAGTGCGACAAGTGTGGCTCCCGCTACTATCGCTACGTCCCTCCGGAAAAGGACGCCGGCGCGGCCATCATCGCTAGCGCGTGGATGATGACCGTGCAGAAGGTTATCGAAACCGCTATCCCTAGAGGCAACAGAATAGCTACGCGCTCAGGTGAAGGGGCCATATCGTCGTAGTCCTAATGCATCTAACGTTGCTTCTCTCCCATAACGGCACGGAATGTGGTTGGCGCTGTCGATCGAGTGCAATCGTTAATAAGATCTGCCTCAGTTTCGCTCAGTGCGGCCAAGAAGTTGTCAATGGGCGCCTCCTTTGCCGGTCGCGCCAGGCCTAATTCTTTCAGCGTTACTTCGGCTCTGCTACCAATGTCTTTTCGGCAGCGAAAATCCGAGCTTCATGTCTGTCTTGTCCTGTAGGCATTGATTTCGAGGAAATCTGCTTGACCGCGGCGACGAGCTCGCGATAGACCGCCGGTCGCCCCGCAAAGTGAGCGGCAGTTTCATCTCGCGCACCCGTATCGCCGATGGTGCGCTCAAAAGCAGTCAAAGCATCGCCAAGCTTTGAAACCGTTAGTGCGGCGCCGCCAGTCGTGCGCATTGCTAACGCCTCCAGCGCCGTCGCAATGTTGTTGTCGAGATCGACTTCGGCCGTCCGCAATAAACTCGGCTCCGCGATATCCTGCCCCCGTCGCGCAAGTGTGAGCAATAAAACGAATACCAGCTGCCCCTCACCGATACGTTTCTGAATTTCGTTAACGTCCACGTCGCCCGACTCGAACTTGGATGATTCGATCAGCCCCTGCGCCTCTTCAACTTTCTGGGAAATCCGTCGGCGCCAGGAATCCACGTCGTCGGCAATCACCGTCGGGGTCTTAGCGCTCGTTCTCGTTCGAGCGAGTTCCGCCAGCAAGCGCAGTATCTCCGCCAGGCGTGCCCGCAGCGCGTCCTGGGCTCGAATAGGCCAAAGCAAATGTTCCACGGCGCCGAACACGATGAGCCCGAAGAACACGCCGATCAGACGATCGCGGACAACGGTAGCGCTGGTCGCTGGGCCAAAGTCTTGAAGGATAGCTTTGTAAAAGGCGAGTCCGATCTGATAACCGCCGTAGGAGATCCGCGGAGTGCCGAAGTTCACCCAGGCGGCAACCGCAGTGCCGGCACCGAAGACGAGCCAGAACCCGCCGATGCTCTCTATGTTCGGAAACAGATAAACCAGGGCGATCAGACCCATCAGACCGCCGACGGCAGCACCGCCGAAGCGAAGAATCCCTTTCTGGTTACTGGCGCCGATGGTCGACAGGGACACGACAAAGCAGGTGATCACCGATGTATAAATGCCCGGATAGTCGAAGCCAATGAAGGCCACGTAGCAGATCAGCGCTGCCACTGTGCCCTTGATTGCGAAATGGACATACTCGGGATTGTCGAAAGCATCCGGCAGAAACAGGCTTCGTTTTTCATCGGGAGCCGCCTTGGAGTGACCGAGTTCCGCAAAGTACTGAGGCAACGTCAAAGCGATTTGGTCCAGCGTTCGTTCGATGTCTAATAATGGAATGGGCGCTTCGGTGTTGTTTTCATCGGCGAGCGCAACCCACTCTCCCGGCGCCGGCAAGCGCATTTTTTCGAATGCGAGCCGCATGCGATCGCAGCCCTCGGCTACGCTCAACAATCGCTCATGGCGAATCGGTTCGGCTGAGTGAGCCGCAAGGGCTTCCAACGCGACAGCGCTGGTCACGAGCCGGTCGATGAGCGTAATAAGTGTAGCGAGCCCGTCATGACGCTCACCGGCCCACGCATGAACCACCGACGCGGTCTTCAGTAGCGCGAGCGGCCGGGACATGCCCGCAATCGAAAGAGACGACAGGGACGCGCTCGACGGCTCCGGCACTTCGCTACCAGCGAGGCGACGGAGAGACTGCTCAACGGCTTTGATCCTGGTTACTAGCTCGTGCTGAAGCAGCATGAGGGGGTCTCCCGGCGATAGCAGAAGTTGCACGCCGGCATTGACCGAGAGTCCAAGCGTGACGCACCACCAGATCCAGAGGACGAACTCTACCATGACTTCCGGGATCGGCGGGAGAATATCGGGAAGAATCATCACGAGAGCCGCCGGGAGACCAATGGCAGAGCCCAGCGCGCCGATCACTAGAACGCGCTTGAGGAATAATCCTCCGAAGAGGAACGCAATTAAGAAGCAGAGACGCAGCCAAACAATATCCAATGAAATTTCCCAGGCAAGGAGGGCAAGTCCCAAACCGACGGTGCAGCCGATCACACCCAGGATCGATCCTAGCACGGTGGCGGCCGTGTCTTCCTGCGTAATCAGATACATGAGGATCATGACCACCAGCCCGTGAGGAATGTGGTGAGTCAAGATCGGGATGGTCGCGGCGAGACAAGCCAACGTGAGCCGGAAGGTTTTACCGCCTCTTCCTGGGGTTGGCGCGAGCTCGCGGCGGAGAAACTCAAGGAGGGTTGAGGGACTCATTGGGAGACCGCGCGCCAGGTGCCGCTAACGGTCGCTACCGCGGAAGCACCAATGCGAAAGGAGTCATCCGGATTGTCCACTCTGACGCGTATCGGAAAGCGCGCCGCGAGCCGGATCCAGTCAAGCGAACGGTCCACGCGCGGCAGTCCGTTTACGCTTGTCCCGTTCTCCGGCAGCACCGCCCAACCAAGCCCAACGACAGTGCCACGGAAGTGCTTGCTGGGTTGCGACTGAAGGTAAAGATCAACCGGCGCACCTGCGGGAATATGACGAAGCTGCGTCTCACGGTAGTTGGCGACGACATACCAGGTGCGCGTATCCACCAAGGTGAACACCTCCACACCGGCCCGGGCGAAGGCCCCATTTGATATATTCATGTTGACTACCAGCCCCGTGAACGGCGCACGTACTTGGCAGTAACTTAGATCCAACTCTGCCGAATGCATCGCCGCCTCAGCCGCAGCGATCCTGGCATTGGTACCCTCGTACTCGCCGATAGCGTCTTGGGCGCTGGCCCGTTGACTGCGGGCCTGTCGCAGGGCCGCCTCTGTGGCTATGTGTTGAGCGCGCGTGGCAGCCAACGCGGCTACTGCCGCGCCTTTGCGCGCCCGCGCCTCATTGAGCGCGGCGAGAGCCGACGCTCGCTCGGTCCGGGCTTTCTCCACATTGTCTGTGGTGACGAATTGCAGCGGTAACAGCGGCTCAACACGTTTCAAGTGTTCGTCGGCATGCTGGAATTGCGCTTCTAGGCGAGTGATCTCGGCGTCAGCGACAATGGGGTCCATCTCGCGGCTGGTAACCTCAGAGGCGGAGGCGTTGAGCTGGGCTTCGGCCTTGGATACGCCGGCCACAGCCGTGGCGGCACTGTTCTTCAGGCCATCGACTTCTTTACGGGTCAGGGCCAGCGTGGCTCGAGCGCGCTCTACGGCAATCTTGTAGGGGCGCGGATCGATCAGGAAAAGAAGGTCGCCTTCCTTTACCAGCTGGTTATCGCGTACGTGCAGTTCGACGATGTGACCGTTCACCTGCGGAGCGATTCCGACAAAATTGGCGCGCACCGTCGCATCGTCCGTTTGCGGCCTTATCTCCCACTGGAGCAACGCCACAACAACCATAATGGCCGCTGCTGCGACGATTCCCACGCTAATTAGTCGGCCAAGGGTACGGCGGGCGCCCGGATCTGATGCAATGGTTTTTTCAGCCATAAAGTTAACCTCTGAAGAAAGCCACCCAGAGTACGAGAGTAACGAGAACGGCGAGGCTCGAGTAAATAAGTGGCGGCGGACCGACATAAGGATCGAGCCCCGCCCGGACAAAAAGCCAGCGTCCGAGCAGAGCCGCCCCAATCCCGATCAAGGCGCAGAGCATCCAGGACGGAAAGAATGAACCAATAATATTGATCTGTGGTCCCATGGTAGTCCTCTAATTACTCGGGCAAAGGACGCCAACTACGGAATAAATTCGAAGCACGAAATCCGAATTACGAAACAAATTCAAATGACCACACGGATGGGAAATTCAAAACGGGCTTTATTAGATCTTTTGGTTCCGATTTGGACATTTGATTTTTCGTTTGACTTCACCGTTTGTTTCGGATTTCGATATTCGGATTTCGGATTTTCCTTCCTCAAACCTGTCAGGCTCCTCTCTAGGGTGCCTTCGGAGGCGCTCCGCTGTTAAACGCGAGCGCTGCCGATGCATTGAGTAGTTGAACCTTTGTATCCAAATCGACAAAACGCGCGTGGCTAAGCTCACGCCGGGCCGCCAGGAGATTAGTGAGCGTTTCAAGCCCGCGGCGATACGACTCCAGAGTCGATTCGTAGGACTTCTGCGAAGCATCCACCAACGCCGCGGCGACATCGAGCCTACGCGCGGCAAGACGAACGTCCGTGTAGGCCTTCCACACGTCTCGAATGGCTTTATCACGCACGGCGGTCACTTCGTCTTCAGCGGCCCGGCGCTCCGCTTCGGCGAGTTCCACTTTTCTCTGGGTAGCGCCTCCCTCAAACAGGTTCCACTGAAAAAAGAGCCCTGCACCGTAGCTCGGCTCACTAGCACTGAACCATCCCGTTGGCTGATTTCCGCCGGTGATTTTGACTCGTCCGGCAAGTGTGTTGACATTGGAGACCAAAGAGAGGGTTGGAAAATATTCCGCTCGGGCGCGCCGCACTTCGGCCTCCTTTCCGCGGAGTGCCGCCACCTTGGCGATCAGGTCAGGCCGTCTCTCGAGGGTTTGGTCGATTACCTTATCGACCGAGTCCTCTAGGGCTGCGGGCGCCGGCAATGCGGAAAAGTCAGTAACCTGGATCGGCACCGTAGGTGGGATGCCAATACTCTCCGCCAGTGCCACTTGGGCATCACGTTCACTTGCGAGCACGTCTTCCAGATCGAAGGCGGCCTGAACTTCCTGTTGGCGTGCTAAAGAGACTTCTGGAATAGTCGCTAGTCCATTGCGCATTTGCGCTTCCGCCGATTCGCGAACAGCACGGGCAGAATCGACGGCGCTCTGCGCAACCGAAATTTTTCCCCGCAGGCTGGTAAGTCCGAGAAACGCCCGCTGGACGTTGAAAATGATTTGTTGGTGCTTGCGATTAAAGCCAAGGTTGGCCGCTAAGAGGCGCTCTTTGGCCGCGTCCCAGGCGGCTCCCCGGCGGCCAAAGTCCAAAAGCAGCCAACGCAGATTGAGTGTGGGGATCACTTGGTTTAGGGTCGCGCGAAAAAAACCACTGGGAGCGACATCCTGGGGTGCAGGGAAAGCCTCGCTCTGGTAACCGCCAAGCGCCGACAGTGTGAGTACTGGGAAGTACTCGCTCTCAACTAACCCAACGCCAATTGCGGCCTGACGTGCCGCTTCCCACGTGACGCGCGTCTCAGGGTTGACGCGTTCAGCGATGTCGATAAGTTCAACAAGACTGTAGCGTTTCTGCTGATCGATGGGTGACGGCTCGGCTGTTTTGAGCAGGCTCGTGTAGCCGCGAAGATCAGGAGCGCTCCAAGGCACGCTCGGTGTCGGGGACACTTGGCGGCCCAGCCGTTCGGGCATGCCATAGTCCATTTCTGTGGCGCCCGGAGAATTTGGAAAACTCTGCGAGGAGACAAGACTGGGCACTAACAGAAAAGATGCAACGAGGATCGGCGCACCCCTCGTCGATCGCCGCAGCATTGAATTAGCAATATTAGTGTTCATGCTGGTCCTCCGAAATTTACACACGCTAAGGAAATTTCATTTCTGGAATCGTCATGGGATCCATATCACACATCACACCCGTCGCCGTCGTTTCACGCGCAGTTGGGCCAGGGAGCGAGTGAGCGAGGCATTGACGGCAGCGAGTTCTTCGGACGATAGTTTTTCGTGGAGACGGGCTTCGGCTCGTCGCCGTGCTTCTTCGGCTTTCGCCTCGTCAATCCGATCGGCCGGAACAGCCAGGTCCGTCAGGATAGAAACGCGGTTGGCGGTGACCTCGATGAGCCCTGCCCCTGTGGCGACGAACGAATCGCGACCGTCTTTGCGCACGATCATTTCCCCCGGCACCATTTGTGAAATCAGCGGAACGTGCCGCGGATAGATACCCATCTGGCCCGCTATGCCGGGTAGCGTGACCATCTCCACGTCTTCTGAGTACACCGTGCCCTCCGGCGTGACGATCTCCAATTTCAGCGTGTCGGCCATGTCAGCGCGATCCCTCAATTTGGTTTGACTTCATCAATCCCGCCCTTCATGTAGAAGTCGCCTTCCGGCACGGTGTCGTGCTTGCCTTCGAGGATTTCCTTGAACCCCCGCACCGTTTCGGCCACCGGCACTTGTTTGCCCTCCCGCCCGCTGAACTTTTGCGCGACGCTGAACGGCTGGCTCAGGAAGCGTTGAATCTTGCGCGCGCGGTTGACCGTGAGCTTGTCCTCCGGCGCAAGCTCGTCCATGCCGAGAATTGCAATGATATCCTGCAGGTCTTTGAGTCGCTGCAGCACCGTCTGCACTCCACGCGCAACGTTGTAGTGCTCTTGGCCGACGATTTCCGGCGCGAGGGCACGGGAAGTTGACGCGAGCGGATCCACTGCCGGATAGATCCCCATTTCGGCAATCGACCGGTCCAAAACGATGGTCGCATCCAAGTGCGCGAAGGTCGTGGCTGGCGCCGGATCGGTCAAATCGTCGGCCGGCACGTACACGGCCTGAAACGAAGTGATCGAGCCTTTCTTCGTCGAGGCGATGCGTTCCTGGAGCGCGCCCATTTCCGAGGCAAGAGTCGGCTGGTAGCCGACCGCGCTGGCGGTACGGCCGAGCAACGCGGACACTTCGGAACCGGCCTGCGAGAACCGGAAGATATTGTCAATGAACAACAGTACGTCCTGATTCTTCTCGTCCCGGAAGTATTCGGTGATCGCGAGGCCGGCCAAGGCAACGCGGAGCCGAGCCCCCGGCGGTTCATTCATCTGGCCGTACACGAGGGCAATTTTCGACGCGCCCAGGTCGTCCTGCTTGATGACTCCCGCTTCGGACATTT